>ENA-OPXG01000028-OPXG01000028.1-human-gut-metagenome-genome-assembly--contig:-NODE-28-length-121874-cov-3.701779_pt1 | contig 121874 bp, 157 predicted proteins | sample MGYA00241519_ERZ502030 | MGnify/ENA primary metagenome ERZ502030 (study PRJEB25962, sample SAMEA2041937) | human gut metagenome | biome: human gut; feature: human-associated habitat; material: faeces...
AGATTGAATGTTGGCTGCATACACTTCCTTGAAGTTGACATCATACGAATTCCAGGTCCTGCAGCCCATAGTGCTACTGACTTCAAATGGAGCCTCATACTCTCTGTTGATCATCATGTCTCCCTTATAGGCGACTATGTACAGTTTATTGGCAAGGTCTTTATTTTTAGACAAAACATCATACAGACGGTTCTTTTCTTTTGGGCTTAAGGCATCCAGAACTTCCTGTTTGACTTTGCGGTCATACTGAACAGCTGCTTTCTGATTGCTCCAGTCACAGTTACAGTAATTGGGGTATAGTCGCTGCGCAGTAGATTTCAAAGCCAGTCGGTACAGATCGTAGTTCGGATCTCCCGGTTTACGATTCACACCAGTCTTCATCTGGAAGATAGCGCATGGGAAAATACTCGTCCGATGATACTTGCCCGTGCCACGAATTAGACCATTCAAGAACTCTTCCGTAACCATTCGCCCTTCTTCGTCAGTGCAGAGACCAAAATTGATAGAACTAAAAGGCAACTGGTTTCCTGAACGGGATTGTAATGAATTCAAGTTATGAAGTAATCCTTCTGTTGCTTGTTTGCATTCCCGCCGGGTCATTTCCATCGCATATTCCCAAGCATCAGGATGCATGTCTTTAAACGGGTCATCAAAATGAATAGTCCCGTCAGGATGATTTTCGTCATGCTTGAGCCATTCTTTGAATCGATCAGCTTTGTACTGTGACTTCTTTTCGATGTAAACCAGACCGTCCTGTAGATGTTTTGTGAAGCTCTTTCTCACATACGGAACCATGCTGCAATCGAAGTGTGTAGCCGAGATGCCGCCGAATTGTGAGAGCGACTGAATTTGAAATAGAACAGCAACAAGTTGATATGCTGTATTGATTGATTGAGCCGGTCGAATATCAACCTGACGAGTCTTAAATCCATTAGCCAAATGCTTATCGATATTGCAACTCGTACAGTTGTGATCGCCGACGGCATAGTTATCGAGGTCATGTGTGTAGATCTCGTTGTTCTCATGGTTCTTCTTTGCGAGATCTGACATACAATAATCCAGCGCATAACGCTTAGAAACCACACGACTCATCTCGCCAGTACGACCACCGAAAGATGCTTCGTCAACATTGGCGTTTTGATTGTCGATCTTCTTTCCCATCAGCTTTTCATCGACCGCGTCCATCAGCTCTTTGTACTTATTACGGGCAATTCCGTGCAGATAGCGATAATTCATGTAGCAGCGAGCAGTTTCATAATGGCCGCTCTGCATCAGTCGATTTTCCACGGCATTCTGAATCGCTTCAACATCCATTGGCTGGCTGATAGCTGCGATTTCATTTGCAATTTGCTCGCTCAATTCGTGATTGACAGAATCAGAAGAATCGTTCATCGCCTTTTCGATTGCATTCACGATCTTAGACTTGTCGAACAGAGCTTTTACGCCATTGCGTTTGATTACATACTCCATATTCCATCACCTCCAAATCAATAATAGCGCTGTTCGTTCATCATTTTCACGGCATAATCTTCGTACCAACGAGCCTTCTTCTCGTCCTGCTCTGCGGCCACACCGGGCTTAGAACCATCACGGAAGCGATACTTGTAGGCATTGCAAATACAGAACCAGCGGACGGCCTCATCGCCAAACAGCTTGCGCATATTTTCGATGCACTCGGTGCCATGATAGTGAGCAGGACCATCCACATACTCATAATCGACAGAATCAGACTTGGTATCTTCTTCAATCGGGTGCAGCCACTCGGAGTGCTCTTCTGCTTCACGGGTACAGCTGTCGTCTTCATCACTCTCTTCATCACGATCGTCCAGCCCTGTGTACTCACAGTTCTCACAGTCGCCGTTGCACTCGTTGATATCGTCCTCATCGTCGTCGGTGTCATCGTTGCAATAACAATGATCATCAATATCGATGTCCTGATTGTGTAAATTCAAAAGCAGGATTCCACGAGTCATAACTTCAGAATTTTTGATATCACAAGCCTTCGCCAAAATATGAAGAGTGTCAGTATCAAGCTCTGCAAGGCTATCGAAGTCAAAGCGGCCAATATGGTGCCCATTTTCACTCATACGGCCAGTATCAGTAAGAGTCAGATAATCAATAATACCATCATCGTCGCAGCAATCTTCACAGTCACAATCCGGGGTATCGTCATCCTCAGCAGCTCCATGGAAGACTTCCTCATACAGGTCGTGATAATTCTGATAAATATCGGCCAGTAGACCGCGCAGAATGGGTTCTTCCTCGTCAATATTCAGCTGCACAATATAAGTGGCCCATGTTTTTGCACCAAACAGAAACATACCACTTTTATTGAACTCATGATAAGATTTTGCCCTAACCATGATCATAGGAGAAGTGCATTTGTTAAAATTGTAGACAAGACGTAGGACACCATTTTCATTCAGAATATCGCAATTATTGATATCTATAACAGATTTCTTATTCATATGTACGCTCCTTACTTCTCAATAGTTTTATAAACATCTGCCAGCTTCGGATGGCGGCCACAGCAGCGGCTCCCCTCGGGACAGAACGGATACTTTGGATTCGCTTCACAGGACGGAACCATCCATGCGCCGAGTTCGGGGCAAACCTGAGAAACCTGGAATTTGATTGCCATAAACAGTCCACGAATCTCACGCTGGGCACGAGTGCAGAGCCGCAGGTGGCTCATTTCAATCAGTGACCGTGCGTTGATAGTGACATAAAGTTCAGTACAGCAGGCATTCGGCAAAACAGCACGAGCGTCTTCATTGGCAGCACCGTGATACTCTTTTAAGATGCGATAGTCATTGGCGATATCTGCCATCATGCCATCAAATACATCAGCGTCTTCCCCACTGAATGGATTGACATACTGCATAACACTTTCATCACAATAGCGCTGACTGCGAACACTCAGACTGATATGCCGATGGCGGCTCAACTGCGCCAGAAGTGCTCGACTGACACCGGTGACATGGAACGTAAAGCTGATGTGTTCAAGCACGCTCTGATGCCCGGTTGCCTTACATCCCTTTGCGATTCGATAAGTCTCGGTTGGCTCAGAATCATAACAAACGCTTGCGGCCAGCTCTGCGATACTGAGCGGATTCTTGTCTGCATCCTTCTTTGCCGGCTGTGAATACGAAATCAATTCGACTTCCATTTACTGCCCCTCCTTGATAAAATCATCCACTGTTTTTCTGCCTGTCAAAACCTGTTTCATTTGTTCTGGCGACAATTTATATGTAATAACCTCACCACATTCATATCCGTAGCGCCGAATCTGACGCTCGCATTCTGCTGTGGCGCGTTCTTTGCGGCCAAGCTCTCTTTGATTGATCCCTCGCATGGGACCTCACCTCCCTCCTTATTCGGTATTTACGATCTCTGTTTCAATGTCGTATGCGTACTTGCCGTACTTTGGGAATGCAATCATCGTGCCATGTGCCCAGAGGAAATAAAATTCATCCAGTTCTGCGACGATTTCGAAGCGTTCTCCATAGCGAAGCCGCCAACAGAGAGATTCGTCTTGATAATTAAGTCTTAGATATCGACGTGTCCAATTTTTCATTTCGAATCTCCTTTAAGATTCGGTCGAAAGCTTTCTCAGCGTGAACGAGATCATCAATTGCGCAATCGATATAATCAGACTCGCAACACTCAAAATGATTTTGGGCGATGGTGATTTCTCGTAATGCTTGTCGATACCTTTCAAAAAGCCACTTCTCATTGTTCATACACTCCTCACCATGTTGTCTCGAAATATGGCGACCCATCTTTTTCTTCCACACATTTCATTTTGCCGTTGTGTTTGATTCGATATAGATAGTATCTAGTATAGAAGCCGCCACTGGTTGGAATTTCTTCATAAGTTATCATCCATTCATACTTAGAATCATCTGGTTTATAATAGCTATGGAACGTTTCGCCTGCTGGTACATATGGTTTCATTTATACACTGTTCCTTTCAAAGCATCGAAATATGGGTCGCCATCTCGTTTTTCTAGCTGAGTTAATTGGCCATCATCGGCCACAGAATATAGACGGAAGTTTTTATAGATCTTATCGCCTTTGATCGTAGCCAGAGACGTGATGACGTAGTTGATATTGTGTTCTTCTGTGCCATCGGTAAGTTGAACTTCAAGTCGTTCTTTCTTTGGGATAGCTAGTTTTTTAAAATCATTCATTTTGGCATTATGTATGCTTTCTCATTTTTTCGATAGCAGTCAAAAATATTTGCAATAACGTCATAGCATCTACTTTCGGAGTTATAGCTGCCAAGAACAATTCCACGCTCACCCATGCCCTGCCTTGCATAAACATTAAGGCTTGCGGTATCAATGATTGCCATGCGGTCAAGATTTATAATCTCTCCATCTAGCGTTAAAAGTAGCATTTTAATCCTCCGGCATATCAAAACTAACACGGTTCTCACAAAGAGCAACGTTAATCTCTTGAATTACTTCTTTTGCTCGTTCTCTTGTTTTGTAGAAACCAAGCATTATCCAGTTACTTGTATCATTGCAATACGCTCTAATAACTGTCGTATCGTCTACAATGCAAATTCCAAAACATTTACTGGTATCAACAATTTCGGCTCGATGCTGCGTCAAAATAAACATTATAAAACCTCACAAATCAGCAAGCTGTGCAGGAGACCAGATATCTGGAATATCCCAATCTTCTTCCGATTTTCCGTTATAAATTCCGTAGAAATATCCTTCGGACGGTACATAGACGATCCGTTGCCAGCCATTCATTCCGTGTGACTCCTTTGGCTCAAAATCACGAGTCAAAATTCTACATCCACTGCTGTTATAAGCGGATGTCTTTGGAGGAACCTCGACGCATTTGTTATCAAGAATCCGAAGAATGTGTTTAATGGACTTCTTAGAAAGATTCATAGCTTTCTCCTTAGCCGTAGCTTACTTCGTTCTTATCATCTCGGAATCGTACAAACGTCGGGAATTGCAGAGATTCAGTACCAGTTTTCTTATTACAGCTAACCTCTTTGTATTTACATTCAACAATCTTGCCAATGTAGTCATCAGGATTCGCCCACACATCAGCTCTCGTAGCATCATCAAAACCAGAGCCAATGCGAAGCTCGTTACCCTTGTAGTCAACAACAAGAGCGCCCATCGTACCAGTCAGACGGTTCTGACCTTCCTCAATCGCGGTGATTCGCAGGTCAACAGTATAAAAACGCTTAATTTTGAGACATCCGTTGTGACGAGCCCGGCGGTAAGGAACGTCCGTATTCAACATAAGACCTTCCCAATCGTGCTCGACAGCATAATCAAGCCACTTTGGAATTACGTTTTGGTCTTTTCCTTCATAGACCATGGGAACAATCTCAATATTCTCAAGGTGCTTGCGAGTAATCTCTGCGCGAAGACAATTCAACCCAATACGGCGAATTTTATATGGGATAGTACACTTTCCACGGTCGAACTCTACAACAGGAATCACATCAAAAATCACAAATTTGATTCCAGTCTTGTCCTTGTTGTCAGAATTAAGTAGGCCAGTGCCATAACGAAAAGCCTCTCCGTCCGACATTCTTTCTGGGTTCTTGTAGATCAGCTCACCATCAAACACCCACGCATCTCGCCTTGAGGCGTCTTCATCGTATAGAGCGAGCAGATCATTCTTTATATGGTCGAGTCCTTTAAACTTCTGAGCCTGCCGAGAAATGAGCTCGCCTTTATACATGGTGCCCCTATTTCCATTCATCTTTTGGCTTAAACTGAACCAAATACCATCCTTCAGCTTTACCTTATCAATCGGGTATCCCTGCTGAACCTCCCAAACAGGAATAATCTCTTCGCCATATACCTTATTGATGGTAGCTGCTTCAACACCAATCGGCAGGTTCTTAGTGAACAGTCGCTTCAGGAACTCTTCATATTCAGGGTTTTTATGTAAGTAATTTTGGATTGTTGCGATGGATGCATCAGAGCCAGTGTTGTGACCTTTACCCATTAGATAAAGACATCCACAACTATAATGCTCAAAATCTAAATCAGGCTTTGCCGTCACCTTCTTATTGATCTTTGCGTCAGACAGTCCAGTCACAATTGCCGGATCAAGCAAAAATCTGAAGAAAAACATCAGCTCGTCATCTTCGTCGCCAAAATCCTTTCGTGCATCCAGTAAGATTCGAGTCTTATCTGTTTTCTTCTTTGCTTTCTGCAACGCCTTAACCATCGCATCAAGCTTACCTATGAGCTCTTTATCTGTCATAAAGCCTCCTTATGTATCCTGTGTTATATAGTTATAGCTAATAAAGAAAGGCTTGTCGTTACGAGCAAGCCATTTCTTTCCCGTATCCTGCATTATATAGCTAAAGAGAGAATTTTAAGCCTCCGGGAAGGAGACTTTTTATAGCTATATTATACAGGATACGCACATAATTGTCAATGCTTTTCTGAAAATTCTTTCCGTAAAAATTCCTTCAAGAACGTCCGCTTATATGGAACTCTCGAAGTCTTTACAGCCCGATCAAGAGCATGAGTTTCGGCACAAATCACACAATACTTCTTGGCACGAGTGATTGCCGTATAGAGCCATTCTCTCGTCAGCATCAGGTACGCAGAGTTGTCCATGCCAACAATCACATACGGAGCCTCACTGCCCTGCAACTTATGACAACTTAAAGCATAAGCAAGTTCAAGCGTTGCCCAGATGTTATTCCCACCAAAGTAATGAGGAATGAAAATCGTTCCCCACTGGTCAAAATCAACCAGAATAAAGCTACTCTCAATCTTTCGGATAATGCCACGGTTTCCGTTGAACACCGGACACTTCTCTTCCTTTTTCTTTGTCTTGAGATTGTATGTGTGAAGTTCATAGTTGTTCTTGTTGATAATGACCTGATCGCCCTCACGCAGAGTGTACACTCTATCCTTGCCATCACCATAGATTGTGACCTTTGCTTCTGCTTGACCACGACTCGGATTCACAATTTCCTGAATAGCATTATTGATTTCATAAGTACAGATACTACCACGCAGCTTCTGTGGAAGCACAATCTGAATCTTCGCACTATCATTCCCTACCTTATTATATAAGGTACGGTACTGATTGATGATGTGGTTGAATGACTCACTTGCGTCCTTATAGATATCAAGCTCCAAATCACGAAGTTCACCACGAATCTCATTGCCAGCCCAGCCATAAGGCACCAACTGCGTAGCGTTACGAACCTTAATGCTTTCCGTGATAATTGCAGACTTGGCTGCCTGACGATGGATCTTAGTCAAACGAGCCACAGGAACAACCTTAGATGCAAGCATATCCTTGAAGATGTTACACATACCAATACTCTCAAGCTGGCCGTCATCACCAATCATGATGAATCGCTTGCCGGTCTCGATTGCCTGAATCAAGTCATAGAATAACTGAGCTCCAACCATAGAGGTCTCATCCAGAATGATAATGTCTTCTTCAAGAGGATTGTCCTTGTTATGGATAAAACCACCATTCTCAATATCATAACCAAGAAGACGATGAATAGTCTTACCGTCCTGACCAGTAATCTCCTGCATACGAGCAGCGGCACGACCAGAGAGTGCAGTCTGAGCAAAAGACTTACCACGAAGAACCTTTAGAACACCAGCGACAACGGTACTTTTACCAGTTCCGCCGTAGCCTGTTAAGATACAGACGTTGCTAGAGCATACCTTTTTAATAGCATCTCTTTGCTCCTCAGTATACTCGATGCCAAGCGCATTCCCGGCTTCATTGATTGCTGCATCCATGTTTCGACCAATCGGCTCAACAGGTGCATCCGCCAGTCGCTTGATTTCCTTTGCGATTTTATCTTCAAGATTCCACACTCTAGTTAAAGCAAATTCCTGACGGTCATCACTCCACCAAAGCGTTTCACGGACATCATGTAAATGGAAAAGTGCCCTTTTGATGACTTCTTGATCACCCTCGTTCAAATCAAGTTCCTTAATACAGCTATTGATTGTCTGGTTTGCCGGGATAATAGAGTTTCCTTCTTCGGCACGGGCAGCAAGAAAATGCATGACGTAAGCTTCGATTCTGAATTGCGAATTGTGCTTTAAGCCCATATTCAAAGCAAGAGCATCAGCTTTTTTCCAGCCGATTCCATACACATCATCGATTAGGACGTAAGGATTCTCCTCAATCTTTTTTACCAGAATGTCTGCACCGTGATACTGACGAACAAGCTTTTCAATAGCACTGGGAGTCAAACCATATTCAATCAGTTTCGTGTACGCTTCACTATTATCAATGTTGTTTTCAAAAGAGTCAATGATCTTTTGTGCTCGACCTTCCGTAATACCGCTAACAGTACAAAGAGACTTGATGTCACCATTCTTGATGATTTCATACGGATTCTCGAATGCTTCATAAAGCATCTCAAACTGATGGTCAGTCAAGATAAAACGGAGAAAGCTTTTTTGTTCTTCCGGGTCAGTAATCTCTTGAAACTCATTCATATAGATGATTTTATACTGATCACCGAACTTTTCATGATGAACGTACTCACCACAGAACGAATAAGTTTTATTCATATCGAGGCTAGGAACGTTACCTTTTAGCCGGAGGTCACTGTATCGGCTCATGATAGGATTTCCCTGCTTGACTTTTACCACCTCGGCAGAGAAAGTAGCGAATCCGCCGGGCTCCACCTCCCTCCCATCTTTCGGATAAAAGACTCGTTTTATCCTGATGTAGCAACGGATCATATTTTCATTAAATTTCTTATCTGCCACTTTATAACCCTCTTATTATGCACCTAATCTAAATTCTGTCAGTCCTCCGCACACTCTGCAATAAAACCATTTTGTGGTACGCTCGCATTGTTCTGCGCAGTCAAACTTCCACTTCTGAACTTTTCTAACGACGCAACAATTCGTACAATGTATCTTAATTACAGTTTTATCTTTGTACCAATCAATTTTAAACTCAGGAAAATCACAAAGAACCTCTCCGTCAATAGTATATAAAACACCATTATATAAAACATCATTCATTGCTTTATCTCTCTATCATGCAGCCACTGTTTGTAAGGCTTCATCTTCTCAACAATGTACGAATTTTCTTTTCTCTTGCAAAGGATTGCAAGATCGCTGCCCTTTGAAATTAGACTTGAATATCGTGCATACTGAGATGCCCAACAAATCATTTCAACAATACCACCTGTCGTGTAAACATGTAAGTATGCAAACTGGTTGCCACGTTTATCCTTCTTTTTTTGGATGTCTACGATGACACAAATAGCAGTTGCCTTACCGCCATCCTCTACAGTATCAAGACCAGCATCAATATAGGTGCAAGCATCCTTAATGGGATTGCTAGTCAAGAACATTGAAAGGGTTTCAAATTCCCACATGTGCTCGTCTTGCATATACTTTTCAGCAAACGCCTGCATAAAGGCATTCCGCTTTTTGTCTTTTTCTTTCTTTCGATTCCATGTGTCCGCTTCCCAGCGCTCCCTTCTTACCTTATTATATAAGGCGAGTCTGGTAGGTTTGTCTTTAATAGAATCTGTGTCAATTCCGTATTCGTCTTTGAGAATAGAGATCTTGGGGATAGATGCCATTTCGTGGAAGCTCTTCTCTTTATACTCGTTCTCAAAAACCATATTCGCAAAAGTGATTAAGATTTTTCTCTTATCCTTTGTTGGAATAGCTCCCGCCTTAATCAACTTGACAACGTTTGAAGTGCCAATCTTGCCACCGTTTGCTCTCTGAACAAAGTCTGCCAATCCAGAATATGGACGATCTGCAATCACTCCTGATGCGACACTCTCGCCCATTCCCTTAATGGCTTTCAAGCCAAACAGAATTGTGTGCTTCTCTGCATCGGCCTTAAATTCCATATCAGACTTGTTAACACTTGGGGGAAGGACCCGAATATGTAAACGGTCACATTCATTGATAAACACACCCATTTTGCCAGAGTCATCTTCTTTAGTAATCATACACGCAGCCATGAAATACTCAGTATAATGAGTTTTCAGGTAAGCCGTCAGGTAAGAAAGAAGTCCATACGCAACTGCGTGGCCTCTATTAAAGGAATAAGAAGCCTGCTTCAAGATTAGTGCCCACATCTCAGAAATCTGGTAATCATTCCATCCTTTCTTGTGAAGACCATCTCGGAACTGAACTTCCAAGGATGCCATAACATCTTTCTTTTTCTTGCCGATAGCACGACGAGCATTGTCAACCTCAGTTTCAGGGAATCCTGCATAGCGGAATACCGCTAGTGCCTGTTCCTGATAAAGAAGAATGTATTGCGTCTTAGCAAAAAGCTGTTTGATGTCAGGATGGAGTAGTTTGATAGTCTCTGGATGAAGTTTATTGGAACAATACGTCGGGAAGCTGTCCTTAGTGCCAGGGCGGTTTGCTGCATTCACAACAATGATATCCTCGGCGTTGTCACATTTTGCTTCAACACACATCTTTCGAGCTTCAGCAGACTCCATCTGAAAAATACCAATTGTGTGTCCAGATTTATAAACAGCGTCATAGACTGCCTTGTCATTCAAATCAAGATGGTTGATATCGACATCTTTCCAAGTAAGATGGGCCATCTTTAATGTGTCATCAATCGTGTCCAAATTTTCAAGGCCAAGAAAATCCATCTTAACTAGAGACAGGTCATCCATAGCATTGTGCATTTCAAGCTGACACATCTGATTACCTTCTCTATCCATACAGAGAGGACAATATTCAATAACAGGCTTAGGTGTAATCAAAGTTCCTGCAGCATGGCGACCCATACTCTTTGGTAAACCTTCAAGCCGCATAACGTACTTAAACCACAGAGGGAACTTATCGTACACATTAGAAAGCTGTTCGCTCTTTCCAAGAATGTCCTTCAATAGAACTTCCTTCTCAACTTCTTCTCCGAGATCGTCCAATGTTTTCACGGTTGGAATCAACTTAGCAACTTCATTTCGCAATTCATACGGAATCTGCATATAATATGGGCTTTCTGAATCTTCGTTCAGTACCTTGCCAATATCCTTAATGGCAACCTTGGTAGACAGAGAATTAAAAGTTGCGATTGGTGCTACACTCTCTTTTCCAAAAAGCTCTTCTGCAATAGAAACAAGTTCTTTGCGACGACGACGGCTAATATCAAAGTCGAAGTCCGCGAGACTCTTACGACCCTTATTTGCAAAACGAGAGAAGTCAAGATCCCAACGAACAGAATCAATCTGCGTAACGTTTAGCATAAATAGACATAGACAGTTTGCACCAGAACCACGAGAATAGCCACGAGGGATACCTCGTTCATCGGCCACCTTACAAAGCATATACAGCATGATGAAATAGTCGATATAGTCAACATATTCCAAAACGTCAAGTTCCATCTCAATTCTGTCCCGCCGGGTTTGCTGTTCTTCTTTACTCATCCATCCGAATTTTTCATCAAAAGTAGAATAAACGAGGTAACGCAGGTAATCCAGATGCGAATCAAATTTACCTTCAATTTTCACTTCTGGCATCTGGTTCGGCTGGCCAAGACCAATATCAATATCGTCAACCATATCTGCAATTTTCACAGACATTGAGCAGCCTTCTCGGATGAAGTCCTCATCAAACTGCTTTGATAGCGTTCTCAAAACATCGTTTTCAGTCTGAAGATAGCAGTCAACGTAGCTTTCACCAACTTCTCGGCCTTCTCCAATCTCAACAAAGACAGAGTGTGCGTCAATATCTTCTTTAGAAAGCATGTGAGCATCGGTCGTAATGGTATACGGCAAGTCGTATTTCCTAATAAACGCCGCAATTTTTGCATTGGCCTCAGCTTGATCTGGCGTATCATGTGACTGTACTTCAATGAAGACATCGTCAAAAAGCCATTTTAGTCTATTCCATAGCTGCCATGCCTTCTGTTCTTCACCAGCTACAAGTAGTCTGCTCATTCGTCCAACTTGGCAAGCAGTAAGACAAATGATACCTTCGCCCCACTTGTTTTGTTCAATGACGCTCAAAGAAGTTCGTGGCTTTTTGTACATACCATCAACGCAAGCATTTGAAACAATTTTGAATAGGTTTTTCAAACCAGTCTCGTTTTTTGCCAGTAGAACGAGATGATAACGAGGTTGCTTATAGTCTTTGGTATCAGCTTTTTCGCTCTGATTATCTACTTCATAAACCTCACAGCCGATGATTGGCTTGATGCCTGCTTCCTTACAAACCTTAACTTGGTCAACAAAAGAGTGCATTTTTCCGTGGTCTGTAACCGCGATTGCTTTCTGGCCGTTTTCTTTGGCAAAGTTTACAAGTTCCTTGACGGTAAGAATAGAGTCAAGTAACGAACCCTGCGCTGTATGTACATGAAGATTTACAAAATTATCTGACATCTATTCTCCTTCCACCATTAAAACTGATTACGTTCCTTCAGACGCTTAATCCAACGCTTGCGCTTCTCATCAGCAATCTTATCTGCCTCTACAGTGAACCTCCAAATTTTGTCTGCGTCATCATCAAAGTATGCATAGATACAGTTCAACACATAACCGAATTCTTCTACAAAATTTTCATAAGCTTCATTGATGCTTACCGGTGTTGGATTCTTCATATCAATTGCACGATAAAACTTTATTGCAGCCTTTGACAGTTCCGAACTTTCCTCTCCAATCTGAAAGAGGATTTCCTTATCATCAATGTAATCAAGCACTCGTAAATTTTTATCTTTGATCATTCTGCCTGCTCCTTATCTTCGATGGACACTCTCAAAGTTACAGTCTTACCGTCCTTTGTTGTCCATGTGTATCCACCAAAAGTTCTATTGTTGAACTGAGCTTCAGAAAGAAGCCAATCACGAACTGCCTCAATAGCTTCATCTGTGACACGAGTTTTATCTTTCCACTCGGTTCCATTCTTTTTAACAGTTCCTGCGTAAATACCAAACATACCACAGCTCACATGATATTCACTCATCACTCTTCACCTTATCTCCAAACTTAATAATATCGTCGAAAAGCATCACATAGCCATCGGTGTACTTGTTGCCATGGAAATGGCCGAAGTACCAGAATGGTTTACAATCGTTAGGATAGCATTCGTATATATTATCAAAGAATATTTCAGTTGACTGGTCTACTGTGCTTTGATCAATACCACCGATAAACAATTCAGTTGGAATGAACCGGAATGGACAGGTATGCGTGAGCATAACATCAATATCATCGATTCGAGGGTCATGTGTAATATTCCAGATCTTTTTCTTAGTCTTCTCATTAGGCTGTTCATCCGGCCACCAGTTCCATCCACGCTCCAACCGATAACATTTATCTACGGAATAAGCTCCGCCACAAACAAGACAGTTCAGAATTTCCCTATCAGCAAGAATCTGGTAAACTTCGCCATCAATAGCAAAATACTGATTGGGATAATGTTGGTCATACCACACTTTGCCGCAAATATCTCCACTGATTTCCTTTGTCTTATAGCCATCCTTACGAGACGGGCGACGTTCGTGATTTCCATGAATACAGAATAAATTCGCAGGGATGTCCGCAGCAATGGTTTTAACTCTCCATTCGTTGATGTTATCCTTACCATAATAGTTTAGTCCAACATCACCAAGGCAAATAATCCAGTCGTTCTTTCCAAGCCTATGTTTAATGCAAAATTTATTTATCTTTAAGAGACGATTAAAGTCACCATGAATATCGCCTGTAATGTAAACCATATACTCACCTCACTCAAAATCTTCTTTATCAATCACATAAGTTCGTGGATAAAACCTATCATTTCTATCACCGAAAATATCAACAAAGTAGACTTTAACAATCTCAAACTCACGATTACACTCTTTTCTTTTTAGCATTTTAACTGCATCTCTTGCATTTTCAGCGTAGATTTCTCTGTGTAAGTTGTGATATTTCTTGAGCGTATAATTATATGTACGGTAATCAATTTTGTAATATCTATATCGTCGTTTTTCCATTTTTCATTCAAAATCAAGAACAATCATATCTCCCATACCTTCATAGAAAACATGATTCACTTTGAATTCTTCACTAATCGCTCCATGATCTGTTTCGATGCAAATCTCCCAATCTGGATGCTGCTTTGCAAATTTATCAAGGACATAAGTCAATTCATACGGTTCAATAACATGCGTGTCATCATTCAAAACTTGATTGAATGCGGTCCCTTCTCGAAGCAACTCTAAATTCGACATAGCATGTGCGAGTGATTGGTATGCGCCATTCAAAAGATTTAGCGACAAATCGTAATTATTCGTATTAGTCATTATCAATCAACTCTCCATTCTTCACAACCTTTGCCTTATCATCCCAATATTCATCAGCTCCAACCTTTCTAGGAGCAGTGCCAAAATGCTCTTTCCACTCAGGAAGACTCTCGTTGATTGCATCAAACTGAATGCCCCAATCAAAGCAAGCCTCCATTGCATCATACAAAAGCTTTCCTTCACGGCAAGTCCAGAGAATCAGACCAGCACCGTGCTTCTGTTCCTGAATTGCTTCATAAATTACATTCCAGTTTGGCTCACCGATATCGGGATAATTGTTCTCACATAGAGTGCCATCAAAGTCGATGGCGATAGCACGCTTCCGATTTCCCATATCAAATCACCTCAAAATCAACAATCTGTGCCTGCGGAGTCACCTTGTTTCCATACTGATTCAAAGACAACCGGCACACGGCATTGATATACTTTTCTTCCTGATCACCATAGAAGTCATTGTTGATCCAGCTAATCATCCGGCCATTATCAGCAAAGCACACAAAATCAATGCCTTTTTCTTCATCAGAATACTTCCACATATTGCCGTTCTTGCCCATCGGAGCACATCCACTATGAATCAGCGGAATGTTTTTAATGTAGAAATACGGCTCGGAGATTCCCTGTGCCCAGATTTTATGCATTTCATACATGGTCTTCGGCAATGCAACAGTCAATTTGTCGTAGTCAAAATCAAAATCAACTACGATTGCCTTACTCATAGTGACATCTTTAAGCAGTTCGTCACAATCCGCAATAGCCTTTGGTACGTTTTTTTTCTTGATTTTTACGCCAGCAGCATTATCGTGACCAAGAACTGACTCAAAATCTCCGGTGCTCATCAAGAACTCCTTTAAACTTTCAATCGGAGAGCCGTCAGGATTTCTCATTGAACCACCAAAATACTCTTGATTCTCATCTGGTTCTTCAGGGCAGACCATCTCTCGAAGTAGTACGCAAGGTTTACCATACATTTCAGCCAGCTTGATTGCTACAACGCCAGTCAAATTACTGTCCAGAATGCCAGTGGAATTACAAAACAAAACTTTATTTCTATCCGCTCCATACTTAGAAATCCAGTTTTGAAGTTCTGCGACAGCCTTGTCTTTGGTCTTGTTTTGCTGATACTTGCAAGACGAACACTCACGAGCTACATGCTGCGCCAGAGTCTCATCAATCGTGACACCGGCATTCTTACCACGAGTTGGAGTGTACTGGAACGTCTGTTCCTCACCGACCATCGCACGGAACATCCGCTTCTTTTGCTCAGATGAACCAACACGAATCAGCGCGTTCATCATCGGAACGATGTAGAACTGAATATCATTGATGGTCGGGTCGCCCTTGATGTTAAAGCTATTCGCCTCAACCAAAGCACAAATCATCGGATTTACAATTCGTGCCAGACCTTTTGTGCAAAGGCGCTTTGTCTCATGCGAGTGCATATCCATAACATCACCGATATTTCCGACAGCCACTAGATCAAGATACCTATCTGCAACATCAGTCCAATTATATTCATCAACAGCCTGAAGGAACTTATACACAACGCCAGCACCAGACAGTTCCTTGTTAGGATATGTACCATTCTGGTTATTGACGATTACTGCGTAAGGATTCTCTCTGTCGCAGATGTGATGGTCAAGAATCAGAATATCGATGCCCTTATCACAAAGTTCCTTGCATTGCTCAACATCGTTACTACCAGCGTCAGGAATAATCAGCAAGGTAGTTTCAGGTGGAACCTCAATTTCTTTAGAGAGTCCATGTTCCTTGCCACTATGATGCAGAACATTAATTTTCCCAAAATAACCAATCGTCTTCAAATACTGAAACATCATTGAAGCACTTGTGAATCCATCCACATCACAGTCTACAAGGATAGAGATAATAGACTTATTCCAGATATGTTTGTTCAACAGCCTGACAGCATCTTCCATGTTGTCCAGCATCCACGGAGAATTTAAGCAAGAATCATCCAGATTCATGTAGGTCTTATAATCCTCAACCCCTCTATTCTCCATAATCGTTCCAACCGGGTCTGATAGGTCGTTCCTACTCCCCTTCCAGAGTTTTACATTCATTTAATTCTCCTAACACAGTTCTCAATCAACGCCTTAAATTTTTCAGGATTATCAGTCGGGGCTTCCTTTTCATCCAGAATCCCTTTATCATCTACTACAGCATACACACTTACGCCATCAACAAATCGATTGGCGAGAACCATAAGCTCACTAAGCTGAACATCTTTATCAAAAACAAAACAAATATCAACGCAAAGACGTGTCAAAATTTCAATTTGATTTTGTGAAACCTTCTTGCCGCCAGTCGCTACGCAGTTGTAGACATCCATGTTCCACATCTGCATGACAGACTTTTCAGCTTCACCAACATACACCAGACCTTCATTCTTAATGTACGGCTCTGTCTTAAACAGACCATACAGAATACGGTTTCTGGCACACGGCTCAAGATACAGATACTTCAATTCACCTTCAGGCGGCTTACCAAAATATCTTCCCTTTACACCAACCAGAGTGCCAATTTCATCTCTGATTGGAATCGTGATTCTATTTGTCAGTTCATCAAAGCCAATCTCAAACTCCTGCTGCGTCTCATAAGATATCCCATCGTCAGCAAAAATCTGGTTCACATAAGGTTTATAATAACCGAGGATGGCTTCGGAGATGGGGACTATCGGACGGTCATCCTCGTGTTCTTCACCTTCATTTTGCATGGCGATGAGTTCTTTTAGAATCAACATACTTTTAGGAAGGTCTTCCTCGAAGTTGTGATAGTAGTCAAGTCCAACCCATTCGCAGATTTGCTTAATAGCTTTTGGGAAAGACAGTTCCAGAAAGAACTGGACGACAGAAATCAAATCATAACTGGTCTTTCCATTGGCAATATCTCGTGTGTAATCTACCGCAGTAAGATTTTCATTCTCGTAAATGCAAAGTGCCGTTCTATTGTCACCATCTGGATTTGCACACTGGTAATAACCAGTCTTGTGACTAATATGATGACAACCAAGTTCTTCCAGAATCGGTTCAATCTGCTGTTCTTCAAGAATGTAATTTTTCAGATCTGCGATATTTACCATTGTAGTTCCTTACTTTCTGGTGCAGATACCAACCTCTTTCCAGACATTCTGGTTCAAATTTACTTCAAACATGATTTTCTTCTTCTCGCCAAAGCGGTTCTTATCGATATTTCCAACATAATACCGCTTATCTGGATTTAGCCGATGGGCACAGTCACCGCCCCACTCGGGGTCATGAGAGATATATTGATATTTCACGAACTTGTCTTTTGGAATCTCCTTGAACAGAACCATCGTCCAAGCAACATGCTTAATCATTTTTGACTCAGCAATGTTGTTTGAATTCAGCTCATCAGGAAGATACTCATGGGCATTTTCAGCCAACTGAATACTACCGTAGATAAAGATCTTTAGATTTTTCGCAATCTCTTCAAGCTCGGTGGCCGTGACCTTAAATGCTGCCCACTCACCAATCGATGCAATGTCGTTCTTTAGAGTATCGTAAAACACATACTTAACTCCCTGAGTGAGAGCTGCCTTCTGGATTTCAAATCGTAGGGACTTGTCACTATAATCAGCAGAAACATCTTTTGCGATAATCAAACCTTGTGATTCACTCTCAATCCACTGGCAAACATCAAGCACATTGCGATACTCTTCGCTTTCCTCGTAGACACGGGCGGTAAACTCATCAATGCTTTCTATGTATTCTCCGTCTTCGTTTTGCTTTCGGAAGATGAAGTTTCCATTTGCATCCCGGTACATTCCAAGGGTGATTTCTCGCTCATCCTTGTGGAAGCGATGACCATGCAACTCTTGAAACTCAGGATTATTGATGGCGGTGACCAGTAAGCAATACCGGACTGACTCAAGATCCATCTCATTTAGCAGCAGAAGAGCTTTTTGCTTTTGAACCAATGTGACATAGGCAACAATCGCCATCATATATCTAGTCTTACCAGCGTTAGATGGCATACCATTGAACATCACAGTGCCCAGCTTCAATCCTCGGAACAAATCATTCATGATGGGGTACTGGAACGGCAAGCCCATATCAGGAACGCTCAGACGTTCATTGACCATTGGCAGCAGACCATTATTCAAAATCTCAGCATCACTATTTGTCATAATGACGGTATTGATCTTGTCGGCCTTACCACGAATCATTTTGTAAATATCATGCGCTGTAAACAATTCAAACTTTTTATGTTTTACAATGCCCTCAATATTAAACCCATTGCGTTGATACTCACGAAGCAAGGAATATTTTTTTAAAATATCAAAATATCCTTTAATATCATCAATATTAGCGAGACTTATATAGTTTTCAATGGTTGACCAGCCCTTTAACCGCTTATATTGAGATAATCTGGACTCATCTTCGGCCATAAATGTCAAAACAGATGTTTTGTTAAAATCCTGCGTGCGAGTCTCATATAGGACTACAGCCGCGTCATAAAAAAACTTGGTTCCTTCGTCAAAGAAGTCAAATTTACTTATGACATAATGCCCATACTCGACCAGATAGTCAGGATGCTTGTAAATTGCGCCAACAAATAAAATTTCGTTCGGGATATTTGAAATGAGTTCCACTCATCCACCTCCCTTTATATTTTTTAATATTGAATTTTGTTGTTTGGATACAGTTCATTAAACATATCGAAAACTTTTCTCAGTCCAAGACCTTCTTTGCTTGGCACCCAGATTTTCTTCGGGTTCCAATTCTTCCATACGCCATCATACTCTGGTGCAGTTGCATCATACTTTGGATTATCTACCCATTGACCACCATTCATACTATACTCGTACTTCTTTGGGTCAAGTTCGGCAAGTGTCAGGAATCTATTATCGTTCTTGTTATGAGCTCCAAATCCACAAAACGTGCATCCGGTACGATCACACCCAGTACAGCACAATGGCGCATCCGGTTTATCACTCGTAGGAACAATATTGCCATAGACATCTGCAATTTGAATTCCTGACTGTTTGATGAAAGTGAGCACGTCTTGCTCAGTCCAAAAACTCATAGGCTGACTTGTTGGAGACTTGCTATCAAAAGCATTACACCCATGTCGAATCCAAGCTTGCTTGCGAACACGACTTTCATCTGTCAACGTTCCAATAATGGGTTTACGCTTGGTTGCTCTTGCGTACTTCTTCATTGGACCTTTTTTCATAACTGAACAGCAGTAATGAGAAATTGCAAACGGAAGTTCTTGTGTTGCTGGCAACCATTTTTCTTTATTGAACATGGATTTTGTTCCAGCCTGCATTTCAGCTCCCGGTTCATTACCAAGTAGAATCGTCCGTCTATTTCCCTGAAAGACTCCTGTTTCATCGTAAAGCCACGGGTTGCTAAAGACACCTCCCGGACAGTTCGTCCTTAAACCCAGAAGTTCTTGTCTTTTCCTGAGAGTTGTTCTTACTCTCTCTCTCATGGTGGCTGCGCCGCTATTTTTGATTCGTCTAGCGTAGTAAATCGCTTCTGCCACTTCTTTAGAGATAAGAGGATAACCATATGTAGAGACCACATCACTAAATCCCATCTTGGGATAAACAAAAACCGCATCTGCGTCTCGTGCAAATTTCTGGATTGACGAATACTCCAAACCAGTATTACTAAACACAAGCGGAACATCTTGGAATAACTGTTTCGTCAGATGAGCAAGTACAGTAGAATCCTTGCCACCAGAGAAGCTGACATACACACCACCGTCGTAGTGCATATACCATTCTTGGATGCGATTTTGAGTGATTTGAATCTTTCGCTCAAGAGGAAGTGCCTGAAGCTCCTTCAATCTTTGAGCATCATGAACTGTATTATCCATTTACCAACCTCTTTTATATCTCATCGAGAATTGCATTTATATCAATTTCATTCTCGTTTTTACTCTGTTTCGGTACTGTTTTTATTCGTTTCAGTACCGTTTCAGTCAGATTTTCCTTCGTTTTGCCTTCGCTTTCACTGCGAATCGAAGCTAGTCTTTCTTTTCGTTCGAGATAACTAGGATATTGAGATAACAAAACAGCCAAATCGTAATTCCATCGCTGACTCATATCACAACCCTTTGCTTCTTTCTCGGCAATTATTTTATCTAGTCGGGGTTTCGCTAGAACCCACATATCGTAGAGTTCTAGCGGAGGAATCGAACCTCTATATTTGTAATAATTACCGGAAATCAGTTGCGTAAGTTTCGAGTAGAAACTACCCGGAACAACCGCCGGGGCGTATATATCTCGAATATGGTCGAAAAGAATCTTTTTCTCTTCCTGTTTGATATGTGCAAGCTCACGATTGTGATCTTGCTCTCTCTTTTTGGAAAGAAGATCATCGACCTTTTTGTCCGTAGTGTCATTCACTTTGTCAAAAAATGCCCTTAGCAGGTCATCTGTCCAAGGGCGTTTTTGGTTTTTCTTTTTTTCTACAAAACAATCCTTATGGTAAAAACCCGTCTTGTCGTAGAAAAAAGTGCTACGGTCTCGCTCGATGAAAATGTTCTTCCCGCAAATCTTGCATTTACGGGTTAGTTCCATTAAGAAAGTTCCTTCTCCATGATTGCGGCAACCTTCTTCAGTTCCTCGATATCAGTCATGGAACGAAATGCGGTAGACAGGCCAGCCGCCTTAACAGCCTTCTGTGCGGCGCTCTTCTTCACAGGAGAAGCGGAAGCAATTAGGTCATTCAGCTTTGCCTTGATGTCGTCCAGAGAAGGCTCCTTGGATTCGGAGGTATTCTCTGCAGGAGCATCATCACTGATATCATTGTCGTCAAGACCAAGCTCACGAGCACGCAGCTTCATTTCCGTCTTGACTGCATCGTTCAGACCATTCTTGATAATGACCTCACGATTCTTTGCGGAGCGGTCGAGATATTCCTGATACTCAAGCAGAGTCAGGTCTTCGACAACCTCACCGCCATTATGAACACCGGTACGATCCTTATCAAAATAAGCAAAGTTGATAGACTTATCATCGCCGGGATGGTACATACGGAACTCGGTGCCGACATTGTACTCCTGGCCCTTGAAGCCATCAGGAATCTTGCGGCCAGTAGAAACGCTCACAGAAGAACCATTCACCAGCTTGGTTTCAGTCTCATCCTTCTCACGGCAAATGACGATGTAACTCACACCAGTTGCATTCAGATCCAGAATCAGGGACTGACCCTTAAAGTTCAGCTGCTGATAATCCTTCAACTCCATACCAGCACCCTCAATTTTCACCGACTTCTCGTCGCCGGTCAGACCCTGTGCTGCAGCCTTAACTTTCGCACGCTTCTGCGAGAAATTAGTCAAGCCCTGTTTCGTAGTTAGATTAAGAATGGTTGCGGAGTCAACAACGATAGCATCGGCACGGAAAGGCTTACCGTCAGCGTCCAGCCAAACATTACCATCCTCATCTTCGAAGTCCTCGTTGTCAGCAACGGTATGAATGAAATCCTGTACCTCTGCGAGAGACTGAGTGTAAACGATACGGAGATTCATCGGGTCGAGCCCATTCTCCATCAGTTCCTCACGATAATCGTCGATAGAACCAGACTCAGTATCCAGATACAGAACACGGAACGGACGACCTTCAGGAGTCTTCATGTAGCAGAACTGCATAGCAAATCGAGACTTACCAGTTCCCTGCTCGCCATACACAAGCATACGAAGCTTCTTACGAATAGCAGACGCATCACAAACAATAGCCATATATGTAAATTCCTCTCTAAATCTTTTCTTTTATTAAACTTTCAAGCACTCATACCACGGATCACCCGTTTCAACCGCATGAGCAACATAATCCAACTGACGAGTGATATTATCTACACTGTCAACTAGAAGATCCTTGCACCCAACCGGAACAGCACCATCATTGCATTCCGCGTCGGCTTTAGCTTCTGCAATAATCTCAGGATGCGTAGTAAACACAATAGACATCATCGGAGAGTCTTCTTCAGGTTCCTTTTCAAGCGCTTCGATGTAGACAATGTAAAATTTCATACCATTATAGGCGGTATATTCAAGAGTATTTTGCACAACAAAACTCCTTATGTATCCTGTATTACTTAGCTAAGACTAAAAATTTTTAGCCCCAGTCGTCCTCTTCCTCATTTGCAGGAGTTGCAGTGGACTTGTTGGAACCGCCCCACCAAGAAGTGTCGTTCTCAGCAGCCTTGCCGTCGAAGTCCTTCTTGGCCTGAGTGTTAGCGGCAATCTTTGCCCGTGCCTCAGAGATATTGTCCTCAGTATAAGTGGGTTCTGCATCCTTGTCGCCGGGATTCGGATCAAAGGAATCAGGATTAACACCCTCGATATACAGCTTGCGAACTGCCTGAGTGCCCTGACGCTTCATCTTGTTAGGACCACCCCAGATATTCTCAGTCTCAACTTCCTCAACCTTCTGCTGATTAACGATAGGACCAAAACACTCGAAGCTAGTATAAAGCTTCAGACGCTTACGAATAGAATCAGCCAGAACCTTATTCTGAATGTTTGCCTTATAGTCAATGAAGAACTCTGCATCCTCGATGGTGTTGTAGTTCACGATCTTTGCATCGACAACTACTTCATCGCCATCATCGCTCTTGCGGCAACCAGTATACACAATGGTCTGAGTAAACAGAGCCAGCTCTTCGAAACCCTCTGCATCGAAGTCGATTTCCTTAGAACTCAGAGAAACCTGAGTAGGAACAAAGCGAATCTGGTGCTTGCCGTTGTAAGTGCTGTACTCGATGTTGCCACGGACATACACGTTGTCACCGTCATGCAGGTTCTCGGAAATCTCCTTAGCTGCATCGAAGTCGGTTAGAGTCTTGTTATCATTGACGACCTTACCAGACTCATTCGTCTTCTTAGTAACACCGACCTTAACGCCAATCATGTCGTAGCCTTCCGGTGCAATATAAGTCAGACGATCCTTCCAAGCGACTTCCTTCTTATCCTTCTCGATGCCCTTATCCTTATCGGCACGACGGAAGAAGTAAACCTTATCACGAGGCATACCAGCCAGATCAACGTAGAAAGTGTTTTCGTTGGAAGTCTGAACGCCAAAGCTCAGGACACGGCGCATAGCACCACTCTTAGTCTCCTTCTCGTTATAGAAGTTACTACGCTGGGTGCCGGTGACCTTACCAGCCATCTCAAAAGAACCACGGGTCTGAGGAAGATTAAAAATTCTATCTGCCATATCAAGTCTCCTTTATGTAATTTTGCTTCATCGATAATCACTTATGTTTCTTTTTATTGTCTTGAATCAATTCATGCACTATTCATTTTATGTATTATCCTCCGTCTGGCTTATTGGTGGCTTATATTTCATACGGCACTCACCGTTAGAAATCGTCTTTTAAGGGGTTATGTACAAACATTGCGCCGAGCACTATTGGGAGCCGTTCTGAACACTCAGGACACAAATCAAAGCTCAAAAGCGAACCATCAAGTTGGCTACCATAAGAGTATTGATGCTCAAAACTGATTCCCTGCTCGCTACCTATCGGCTTGATTTCACGACCACACCAGTTACATATTTTCTTACATGTGTTCATACGGCATCACCCCATTTTTTAATATTCTCTATCACGGAACATCTTAGATTGAACACGAGTCAATCTGTTGTTCCGGCCATACTTAGGTCTGAATGCGGACTGCAGCTTATTATTTGCGTATTCGAGGTCGCTCTCCAGAATCTTCGCAGCTTCTTCAATGTAATCTCGAATGGCACAATACTGGTCATTGTTGATACAGTGCGTCTTTAGATAATCAAGCATATCGACGGCCTGATTTTTCAAAAGAAGCGTATCTTCAAGCTGAGTCTTGCGCCGTTGGAAGAAATCTATGTTCATATGTGTCACTCCTTCTTTGCAAAAGGATTGTACTCACTAGGATCAGCTTTATTCGCCCACTCGACCCACTTAACAACCTTTTCGCGAAGTTCATCATCAAGTAAAAATGGCTCACGAATCAAAATAATCTTTGGATTTTTCTTCATGATGTCTGCATTGGTCTTGATTTCATCATAATCAATCGAGCCATAAAACATCTTGCTACGAACCCTGTCGCCACGACTTGAAATATGACGAGTGAACGGTTCCTCACGAAACTTAAATTTCTCGGTCAGATGAGGATTAAGCTTCAAATCGTACTCCTGAATGTATCCGACTTTCACAGCACTTCACCTCCACTAAAACCGCAATCATGCTTGACGTTCTTATCAGTCCATCAGCTCCAATCCATCTTATGATGACACTCTGGACACTTCGGCTCAAGCTTCTCTAATTTTGTCACACAGAACGGACAGAGATATGTGCTCTTTTCTTTCTGGAAGATAGGACTTGCCGGAAGGCTCAAGGAACCGGAATCAATGGTTACATTGATAGGAATTTTGCTGTTCATCGTGTCACCTCTTGTTTGAATTAGCCTTTTATGAGATTTCTTTTTCTGGGAAATGCTTCCGTGCAACTGCAATGCAAAACGGTTCAATTTCTGATCCCCAGATAGCAGTACCTTCTCCATATGTACTTTGAAATACTAGCGGGAAGCCGCCGATTCCGTCGAAAAGACTGCCAAGCGTAGGACTCTCACCAATATACGGCTTCATCTTCTGGAAAATCCAGTACCACTGCGGCAACGCAATCGAATTGCCGAGAGCCTTATAACGAGCTGCGTCAGAAGTCTTGTGCTTCTTCCCATTTTCATCAATCCAGTCACCGATATCAGTCCATCCGTCAGGGAAACCCTGTAACCGTTCATCCTCCAAAGGAGTCAAGCGGCGAACAATCCATCGTAGATTCTTCGTTTCTTTCTCTGTAATCAGGTCAGTAGCGTCCTTGTAGTCACGAGATTTCATCGTACTAGCCTGTTCACTTTCCTTGTATTCACCAATGCGTTGCATCGCAAAGGCTTTCTTCTCAATGACCAGTGGCATATTATTGCCACCAGTTCCCCACTGAGCAGTACAAGTCGGACTTGTATCACTCTGCTGAGTGTATCGAGCGTCCTGACTGTGGCTCTCAAACACCACCGGCGAAATCTTTTGTTTTAAATTATGTAAGGAGGGATTTTCCGCCAAGCAAATTAGCGTCTGGTCTTGCAACGTAGAAATCGTTGCGCTCAATTCAGTTTGAACCAGAGCACCTTTACCGCCACCTTCACATCCAGAACGGATTTTTAGAGTGTAGGCTGCAGGGTCTGCGCATCGAGTCGAAGTTTCTCGATTGTCTGATTCCAATACTCGTCTAGTTTCTTCTTTTCCAGACCTTCTTGCTCCTTCACTTTCTGCATCACTTGCGATACAGTTCCCGGATTCCACCACTCGATCATATCCAGTAATGCTTGTTTTAGGAGTTCGGGTAAAGGTTTTCCACGCCGGGATGCTCTCACAAGAATCCCCTGACATGCTCGTGCGCTCAAATAGAATTTCTGAGGCACGTTGTCCTCCAAAATCCATGACAAGCGCGATTCTCTGGCGGCGCTGGGCGACTCCCCAGTATTTAGCGTCAAACAATCTCCATGCAAGAGACCATCCATTACCGGAAATCGTTCCAGATTTTGCCCACTTTCCGTTCTTTCCTGAAGGTCGAGGAATTGAAACGTCTGGCTCGACAATGCGTGCAAATCTTTCCAACACACATCTGAAGTCTTCACCTTTGCTTGAGCTAAAAGCTCCTCTGACATTTTCCCAGATTGCGAATTTTGGATATTCTCCATTGGTGGCCTCCCTCATTTCTGTAATCACACGGATCATTTCAAGGAACAATCCAGAGCGTTCACCAGCCAAACCTTCACGTTTACCGGCCTGACTCAAATCTTGGCATGGACTGCCTCCTGTGATACAGGAAACCGGTTCAATCTGCCATCCATGAAGTTGTGTGATATCTCCGTAATGCTTCAGTTTTCATTCCTCCTTTTTGTATCCTGTGTTATATAGCTAAAACTCCAAAAATTAGCGAAAAATAATAGACGTATCAACGTCATATTATTTCAACGCTTATAAAACAAAAGTTCTAGCAGGTTTTATGTACGCCCTATTGGGCTGGTGGGACAGGAGAGATTTGAACTCCCGACCAAGCGGTTATGAGCCGCCAGCTCTGACCAACTGAGCTACTATCCCATGCAAACGCCGACTTTCATCGGCGTGATGCCAGTGAAGGAATCGAACCTTATCTCTCAGCGTTTCCGAGCGCTTTTACCATTAAGCTATCCAGCCATATACCTCAGAATTTAATTCTCACTATCCAAGCTACGTCGCGTTCCAATATGATCACTCTTGGCAACCATGTCGTAACATATAGGTTTCTTTCGGCTCTGAGCAACCGGTGCAGCGTAAGGGGCTGCGTGTGGGGCGACTGACGGGGCACGATCCCGCAACATTCAGATTGGAAATCTGACGCTCTGCCAATTGAACTACAGTCGCATATAAATGAAATCAGAAACAGCCAACCATTCGTTTTACATTCTAGTTTTCTGGCGAACCGAAGAGTATTTATCCGATAGCTAGTCGGCTTACACCTTATTTCTCTTCTTGTCTGGCTTGACGTCCTTTACCGGTATGACGTCTTTCCGGTCGCCAATGTACGGCCAATCCACGAACGAGCTAGAACAACTGATTTCATATTTTGCAGTCAATGAGTTTTGAACTCATCCTCTTACTTCATCAGCAAGCGCGCTTACCAACTACACCATAACTGCACAATTACCCAGCTTACAAAGCACTACTGCACTCTTACGAGCGAGCTGGGAATAATAGTGGTCAAAGGAGATCAACAAACGGTACGCAACCATTCTATGACCGTGGTACGGGTAGAGGGGCACGATCCCTCACGCCTTTCGGCACGGACACCTAAAATCCGCGTGGCTGCCAGTTACACCATACCCGCATATAAATCGAGGATGCAGGAATCGAACCTGCGGTCGTGGAGTCAAATTCCACTGCCTTATCCGCTTGGCTAATCCTCGTAATCTACCCAGCTTGCTATGCCACACCGCTCTGTTTCCAGAGAGCTGGGAATAATGTGAATGAAAAATTCTACATGCCCTTTCGGGCTGGTCCGAGTGACAGGTTATGATCCTGCGGCCTCATGCTCCCAAAGCACGCGCTCTTCCAACTGAGCTACACCCGGATATTAGTGCTACCGACCCGACTTGAACGGGCACGTCGTTGCCGACAGGAGATTTTAAGTCTCCGGTGTCTGCCATTCCACCACGGTAGCATATAAAAGCTGTCTGTCCAGCAGTCAACCGTCTTTCCGATTTGCCAATATTCTAGCACTTACCCATCTGCAAATGGGTTGATAGCCCTACTCAGATTTGAACTGAGAATTTTACAAGGTTTGAGCTTGTTGCGTATGCCTCGTTCCGCCATAGGGCCATATTGCCGGTCTTTCCCGGCTGTCAGCCCCGCGCAGGGCATTTTCGGAGGAAGAAATATCACGATGCTTCGTTAATTGTTTTAACGAAAATCACGATAAAATGTCTATTTTAATTCAGATCTTCTGCTTACTTGCATAGAATTCGTTCCGCAACTGAATAATACCCTTCTTGCAGAAAGACTCCTTGTCTTTCTCTCTCTGTTCACGCATCCAACCATAGAACAGATTATCCTCAGCAGTAAACAACTTTGCAGTATTTTCATAATAGCCACGCTTCTGAACGCTTTGCATAACACCACGCAAGAACTTCCAGTGCTTATAGTAAGGAAGCTTCATCTTAAACATGAAATTGTTGTTATCTCTCAAAACAAAGCCTTCAATATGCTCGATGCCATGGTACAGATAATTCTCGTTCATGACTTCCTCGTACCAAGGATAGAATTCACTCCAGTTCTCAAAAGTTTTAACCTTCTCCTTAATCTGCAAATGACACTTTTCAGCAACACGCTTCAGATCATCGTAATCCATCACACTGAAGTTCATATCATTCGCAACAATATCCAGCAAAACAATGTGCGGTTTCTTATATTCGATGATATGCGCATCATTCACAGGATCAATCACCTCGAAGATGATGGAGCCATTCTCTTTTGCAACTTCCTTCAGATTCTTACGGTCTTCATCAGAAGTCGTATCCATGAGAATCTTTCGGAACATATCTGCAAAAGGACCTTCAGGAGTGGATTTGCTTGCAATAAACAGACCATCCTGTTCTGCATCATACGAAATGATACCAAGAAATCCGTTCTCTTTTAGATATGCGGTCACCGGGAACTTCAAAGTGTTCTGTAGGTTTCCAATTCTCGTTTCATTCCGCTCATCAACCGCAAAGAACTTATCATAGCTTCGAGCTACAATCTTATTCGTCTTTGTGTTAATGAACAATCCCCTTGCTTTGGTAGAAACCTCATCCCAGTGCTTCTTATAAAATGCTTCACGAGAGAAGTTGAAAGAAGAAATATCTCCGAATCGCTTCTCAAACACATATTTGCTTTGACGCATCTTACTAACAAGTTCTGCGTTATCGAACTCAGTTTTCATTTCAACGGCAGATTCGGTCTTTGGTTCCTCTTTTCGGAATACATCATTCTTGGTTTCTACACACTTGACGGGCTGACCGTGTTCAAGTTCCACGCAACGAAGATATCCACCGAATTCGATTTTTCCTTCGAGGTTATAGCACCGATGGCCCATATCAATAGGAACATCCTGCACATTTCGATGACCGAAGATCTGAATGTAGCTATCCGGCATCGATTTTTCCCAAGACTCAGCCACGGTTAGCATATCAGGATAGCGACCTACACCTTTAATCATCTGATCAGCAGATACAAAAGGAAGAAAATAAGGCAGATAACTCAAACCACCGTGGCTCACGAAATACCGCTTCCCATCATACTCAAAGTAGGCACACTGGCCGACTCTGGAATAGATCTTACGAGCAGTATTCTTGTCAATGCCGGCTTTAAAGAGCTGCGGACGAGTGTAGTTTGCAAACTCTTCACTCTGAACCGGTTCATCATGCCCCCACTTGTTCAGCCAATGCTCGTGATTCCCTTCCAAAAGAATCACATTCTTGCGATTATTATTTACAACATCACACAAGAACTTGAATACCTCAACGTTTTCGATGCCACGATCGAGATAATCACCAATGAAGATATAAAGTTCGTCGTCCTTCATCTCACCAAGGTATTCACTTAAACAAGTATAACAGCCATGAACATCACCGATGACATGGATCTTCTTCCACTGGTTAAAGTCATTCGGATAGTAGTTCAAATCGGACATCACATCCGCAGTAGAAGGAAGAACTGTCACGCCAGAAGGAACTTTTTGAGTAGCAAACCGAGCGTACATCTTATCAATGGCCGCTTCAGGAACTCGCTTCAACCATTCTCTCTGAGCGTTTCTTCGTTTGCATTCCTCGATCGGAAGGTCCGTCATATCAATAACATACATCCGATAACGATACTGTTTTGCAAGATTCTTATATTGGTTCATTTCAACCGTCTTGGAATTCGTTGCATCAATCACGGTAAACTCACCGTGACTCATACGCACTTCAAGTAGTTTGAAAAGCATCTCCCATACAACATTATCATTCTGCGGAGAAATCTCCAGCTGCCCGGCAGGTGTTTCCTGTGCGCTCTGGCACATAAGGCGAAGCGCATCAGCACTCAATACGTACTGCTCAAGATTATGCTCTTTAATATAGGTGGACTTCCCACAACCTGGTGCTCCACGGAACAGCAAAAGCGTTCTCATCTACATTTCCCTTTCTAATAAGTATCCTGTGTTATATAGCTGTAATGTTAAAATCAAGGGGCAGAAGCCCCCTGTTTTTTAATTTTCATGGAAATATTCGACCCAGCCTTTGTATCCTTGCCGGAAACTAAGATAAGCCGTCTTGCAACATTCTCTTCCAATAATGTCTGCAAGAGAATCCCCACCCCTATCAAAACCAAGTTTCGTAAAATTATATTCTGGGTGGTTTTTGCAGTAGTTGTAGACCTTCACATATTCACCATTTCTGACAAGATGTCTTCTGTCTAAAGTCTTCGAATGATATCTTCTTTCAAGAATATCATTCAATCGCATGAAATAGGTATGAATTGTATTTGTAGATATCTTTGGGTCACTGTCTGCACCGATGCTATCCTCAGTTTTACGAATGATGTAATCACCATTCATGACATAAAATGCCCTATACCCTCCCTTATTTGGAGCGTCATACTGTTTCATTTCATAACACTGCTTAATAATATTCATCAACTTTACGTCAATACCAGTCTTATCAAGAACAGTACAAGATTCAAAATCGACATCGTTAATCGTCAGGTTAGAAACTTCTTCAGAAGTAAGGCCAATCCAGTACAGTGCAGCAATCACGTTCATACGAATCTGATATGGCTCTTCGTACTTATTTAAGAAGTCAACAAACTCATCAACTGATGCGAAATATTTATCCGCATACATATTGTCTGCGCTTACATCACTCTCTGAAAAGTCAGCCAGATCATACATACTTGTTTCGTTTTCGCTTTTGATGTAGCCTGTGATTATTGACTTCACATTTTTGAATGACCGGCTTGAGTTTACCCAGTTATACCGGGAGAACATCTTTACGAAATCACTCTTTATGAAGTCTAATAGTTCGTACCCGCACTCAGCCTCATAATCCATAACATGGTTAAGCGTCGATATAACAAACTCACCGCTTCTATCAGAATACTTTTCGGCAAAAGCTTTGATTTTTTCTTCAGTAAGCATAGTGGCACACTCCTTCTTATTATATGTAGTGTACCATTAACCCTTATAAAAAATCAAGCAAATGCGGCAAAATTCTGAAATTCCATAGTATGTTGTACGCCGCTCAGGAATGCTGCGAGCAAAAACGGTTCATCCTTACATCTTGCCATTGCGATCATATTCATCTGACGCTCCGACAAAACACCAAGTTTCTTGATGAACTGCCCTTTATTAAGTGTGTCAGTCTCTTCGCAGAGAACGATACTATCAACATCTAGGAAATCACAGTCTTCCTTTGAGAGTAGAACATGAACCGGAGAGCGCTTGTATATTCTGGAAGACAACGGATTCCCTTTGATTGTTGGGCTGAAGAGGTTACGCTTATTGTTGCTCGTCACAACGAACGGTCGAATACCACGCTGCTGATGACCTGTTGCATTGGATAGATCAACCAACCAAACCTCTCCGACCTTTGGGTCAATATTGTTATCCATAGTCTTTCTCCTCTATAATAGTGTAGCTCCGTTCCATAGCTATATTATACAGGATACTATTGCGAAAGTCAAGAGGATTTTGAAAATATTTTTAGTGCCCGTACAACTCTGGATTTTCCGACACGAAAACGCTGGTATCATCGAAGATCATCTCATACGCTTTCTCTTTATCGCCCGGCCTAAGCTCAACCCTCCTTACTTCGTAGCATTCTTGCCGCAACTCAACATGACTTTCGTTTCCAAAAAATCCAATGCCTTTGACAATCCCATGTGTCTCTACACCAATGTCGTCCATCTTTTTGCAGATCATGTGAACATCCACACCATTACAAATAAAGCTGACCCACACTCGCTTTTTTCTTATGTACTTCAAAAAGTTTTCAACCTGTATAATTTCCAAAACCTTTTTCTCACTCATTGAAATACCGCCTTCCGCTCACATAAACAACTTCCAAGATATATTATACACATCTCTTTGTTTTCGTCAATATATTACACATCTTTTTGTTGTATTATTTATCGAAATTTTAGATGATGCCATTTACTCAGCATCATCCACAACCAGCTTCGCGTCATAATAAAACCTGTGTGCGCCAAATTGCCCAGCAAAGGTTGCTCCGCGCTCGTGCCAACTGCCGGGAGCTGCCGCCGGGGTCACAAACCATTGAATAGGTTTGTCTGAAATCTTAGCGCCGTAATCAAACACCATAGACACAGCCAGTTCATTCTCTGCCGTCACCTTCCTATTATATAAGGAACTATAACCATACTTCTTAAAGACCTGCTGGATGGTTAGACCATCAAGTACAGCGGAATCATAAAGACATTGAGCCACAGCCATCTGACCTTCTAGGCTATCAGCACCTGCTTCACAAGCAACGACCTGCTCCGCAAGAGCACGCTCATCATCAGTGAGTTCGCGCTTTCCCTGACTGAAATTCACAATCCGCGTCTCAATAACAGTCTCTACAATGACTTTTGGTTCCTTTTCCTCTTGTTGTACAATACTAACTGCCGGAGGACTACTATTATAAAGGTACGAATTGTTCTGATTCTGAATCACTGGGCTGATCTTCGATACCAGATTCCCTGCCAGCAAACACATTATACACACAATAGCAATACTTTGCTCACGATTTATTAATAAATTAGAGTTAATAAGAATCACTTCCTTTCGAAAATATTGGTTTTATCAAATCTTTAAAGACTCCTCATTTACAGTCATCACAAGCTCGTTGACCCGCTTCCAATCAACATTGTCCGGCAGATAAGTCTCAGTCTTGTCAACTGACAATCTGCTTTCATAGGCCGGAATCAGTTGCTGACGAATCTCTTTGTAATCATATTCACCGTTGCGAAGCTGCGTCAGAAGGTTATGATCGTTGTCTCGATAGGTTTTAATTTCACCTTTTTCCAAGATGTCAAAGAGCATCAGGTATACACGAACTGCATTCATTACCGTTTTGTGCATTTTCTTTGAATTATGGTAGATTGGATCTTTGTCTAATGTATCAGACTTCTGAATCAGCTTACCTGCAAAACCTCCAAACGAGTAAATCACACGCTTTGAAAGGAATAGGTTTTTGTTGTCCATAAGTAGCTGCGTCATTGGGTTATAGCTAATAACGAGTTCATCGGCATTCCCTAACTGCTCCAGCATATTAGGATTTCCACTACACATCAATTTCACAGCTTTGTTAAAACTATAAATCGTTGTATCTGTCTGAGTATCCACATAATGTTCAAACTCACCGAGACCAAGAAGGTCTTCTTTCGAGTTCAGCGCCACACCTCGGATATCAAGATCAGAGCCCTCAATATTTGTCCCGTAAGCATGACTGCCACCGACCGTTACGAACATCATATGCTTGCCAAGATGCTCATTCTCCCGAAGAAAATTATATTCTGGAAAGCATAACGCTCCAAGCAATTCATTCCTTGTCATAGAATCACCTCTATTAGAACTTAGTTTTTATAAATCCGTTTATTCCATGCTTCGATAAGATCGGCTTTAATTTTTGCTTTTTCCATTTCAGAGGAATCAAAGTCGTAAGTTTTGCTTTCCATGATAACATAGCAGTTGCACCTATTTTCTTTGTTTCCTCTCGTAACATACATCCATCGTGTTTGGCGATAACCGCCCTCTGCAATAGTAACTTCTCCACCGCAAAATGGACACGGTTTCAAATTATCCATTTCGACCATTCCTTCCCTGTTTCATTTCCAGCCGCCCACTCTGATCATCGGCATCGGAAAGCGCTCCTAACAGACTAAGTGCGTACACGGCATCCAATACCATAAGTAAAATTATCATAATCCACATTATATTAACCTCACATTCTTTTGGCTTGACCATCTTGTATTGAGGTTGTCTCAAGCATACACCGCACAAAGAGATTATTCAACACAATTATCAAAATTACCAAAATTTTACTAATAATCCTACGTCATCAATAGTTATATCATCGGTCTGCACATCCTTTTGTTAAGTATCCACAAGAACCCGGATTTTATCGCCCTTGTCCATTGTATCTTCAAGCTTGCCATTGATAGAATCAATTTCACGCATTAGCTTACAGCGATAATTTCCATCCTTATCAAGTTTGAAACACAAATCCTCATCACCACTCTTGTAACCCATATAGCATCCAGAACGGCACAGGCTTGTCACATCAAGTGCATCTTGGATTACTCGTGCTTCATTAAGAGTCAACTCAATCTTCATCGCAGTCCACCTCAGTATCATCTGTTACACCAGCAATAAAAATCTTGTGACTTCCATTTTCATTACGCTGATAGTCGCCACCAAGAATGTCAATTGTCATAAGAATCGTGTTGTAGTAATCATACGCCCGAAACTCTTGCATCTTGTTTTGAAAAGGCTTTAGCCCTAAATCTCTCCAAACATTATCTAAGTGACGCTCCAGATTACAAATACCTTCACGCAGCGCATTGATTCTTTCTCTGTCCGTCATTTTACGCTCCTTTTTTACATATCCTGATTCACTGTATTCCATATCTCAGTCGAAATACTTTCATTTTCATCAGACAGACGGTTAACCCAAGCATTCAGTACCTCTCTGTACACCGTCATATTCGGGCAGAAGTAGCTGTTTGTAAATACCGGCATATCATCATTACACAGAATTCTCATAACAGCAGCGCACACGGCTGCGGATCTTGATACGCCAGCACCACAATTCACACAGAACCAATCAGTCTTATCTTCCTCATGGTTATCAAGAACAAAATTCACGATATTATTAGCCTGAATATCAGTGATACATGTGCCTTCCAAATCAGTAGTACAATCATCAAACTTCAGCGGTAGAAAAGTAATATTGCCCTCACACTTATGAAAATCAATATGATGGCCATTAGCTTCAGTGATCGAGATAAACCGAATCCGTTCAAAATGTGGCTGTCGGATAAAGTCTTCTGCGTCTTCTGCGCTCATCACCGAGAATTTCCATTTTCTTCGATACATAGTAATAATCATTTCGTTTTCCTCCACAGAATTTAGGTTTTATATGGGTCTACGTCAAAAGCTTCCTTGGTATATTCTGCCTTAACCCTTTCGAGCACTTCATCGACGATGCTAATAGCAATTTCTAACCCATGCATTTTTCCATGTAAATATATTCTGTCACCATTCTTTTTCATATCGAGACTAGACTTAATATGCTCTCGTCTAGCGTCAATGTATTCATCATATAATCGATTGTAAATTTCTTCCAGTTCTTTCATATTCATGCCTCCACTTAAAATGCAAACGGACTATTATTCACTGCTATTATCAGTGCCACATTGAAAGTAAACATTACAAACGCGGTCATTCTCTACCACCTCAATCTCTAAATTCAATATCTACAACAATATTCTCAGGCTCTGTCATGTACCTTCGTGCCAGCAGTTCTACCATTCGTTCCTTGTCCCCAAGATTACTATTACGCAAAAGATATGAGCAAACTTGCCTACCTCTATACAAGAACACAGCCCATGCACTTCTCTTTAATGGGTTTGTAGTCTTAATCATTCTTTTGCACCATTAAGATATTCAATAGCTTCATCAAACGAAACGTCCAGATTGTCCAAAATATCTTCCAGTTCAGTCACTGCATCCGATAGATTATCACACGCTTCATTAGAAGCCCAATACCGTTCACTATCCTGCAAACTTTCAGGAATGTTATCACGAGCGTCTTCTTCATCATACTGAATACATTCAATGTCAGCTTTAATGATTTCAACATCTGTTACAATGCTTTTCAGACTATCCGCCAGTGCATTGATCCTTGGAATGATTTCATTGATGTCCTGAATAGATTTACGGATAGCTTTTCTACGAGCGTTATTCATTTTCAAATTTCCTCTCAATCTACGATACCAAGCTTACAAATATTTTTCGGATCAGTGATATAACCAAAGGTCAGTGTGTTTCGCAGATACCCTTTGTACTCAAATCCACGGTCACGAGCTGCCAACCGGCATACATCTCGAATCGCAGATTCTCTCGGCCAAGAGATACCAGCCAGCTGATATTTCCACTGAAGATCTCTCAGCTTCTGCCACTCAATCACAGGTTTCTTTTCATCCTCGAAACACAAACCATTCTGCACAGCATACTTCAGAGCATCACATCGCTTACTCTCTTCCGATGTACAAGTCCCCCATTCGTTTTCCAGACGGCGATACGCTCTATCAAACGGTGCTTGCTTTACTGCGTCAATACCAAACGCTGCACCAAGCAAACCCAAACCAAACAACAATCCCATAATTCAAACCTCCACTCATGCTGTTTCCAGTTCTCTTTTAACTAGTGAACGACGTTTCGTTGCATTTTTTAGCCAATCATTCCCACTGGGAGATTGTCTATCCACTCTCGTGTTGCGACCACTCCCTATCGGACACACCCGGCGATAATCATCAGCAGTCTTGCAACCAAGAGATTCTGCTTCATCAAGAGCTTTTCGCACATAAGCCCATGTGCTACCGCCGAGATCAGAACACTTACCAATCACAGCAAGCACAAGTTCGTCACCCATGCGCTCAACATATTCTGCTAAAGCCTTTTGACCAGTAGCACCAAGCTTCCCGATATTCTCTCGGAAAACATCTTCGATAGGTTTCGTCGTTGTCGTCTCATCACAAGACGAAGACGATATCTTATCTTTCTCTTTTTCTTTTTCTAGCTTTGTTTTGCTTGCGTTTGCTTCGTTTTGCTTACGCTTGCTTGATGAACCACCAGCTTTACCAGAAATCCTCTTACATTCGATGTATTCGGCATCTTTATCCAAATCTCTCTTCACAGCAGGCCAAACATACCGCTCATTTCCGTTAAGTTCAGGCTCCGTTCCAGACGATTTGTATTTCATCATCGCCAGTACCAGACGCCCCACCTCAGCAGCACTAAGGGGTTCGAAGTAGCTCTCGTAAGTATCCCAGATTTTAATATAAGTATCAGCCATCATACACCTCAGTCTTCCAAGCTGTGTGTATTCACACCATAAAAAGTCTTCTTGTAATATTCTTTTGCCTTATCCTCATCAAAACCAACGTACCGTAATGTAATATCCTGACTACTATGATTCAACTGACCCTGAATCCAAGACAATGCCTGGTTATCATCCTTATTAAGACACATCTCACGATAACCAAATGTCTTACGGCAAGAATGAGAAGCAATCTTATAATTAAGACCTAAATCCTTACCAGCATTACGAAGAATACGAGCAAAAGAATCAACATCAATAGGGTCACCGGCCTTTTTGGGTTCTGCAATATGAGGAATACCGGTTTTCCCATCCCCACCATTTGTCCTCAACGACTTTTTCCAACTCCCCTGCCGAGACGGAAACATCCAATCGTCATATCCAAGATTTGCAATCTTAATATACGTTTCAACAATGTCTCTCGCTTCTGGAGTAAGGATAATCTCACGATATTTAGATGTTTTTTCTTCAACGATACACACTCCAGCGTCTTCAACCACTTCAATCTTTCCATTGTAAAGGCAATAAGACATATCGGAAACCTTCAATTTGAGCAAATCACTAGCACGCAAACCAGTTGCAATACCTACATTAAATAGACACCAATTGCGATATTGCTTTTTATCCCAGAAGTATTCCGAAATCATTTGAACATCATCCAAGCTTCTAATTGGAGAAATATTACGCTTACGCTTCTGCTTACTCTTTGTAACACCACGTTTTTTAGCTGGAACAGAAGGTTTCGGATTAAAATAAATCAGTTTAGATATCTGTTCTTCTTTTCTTTCAACAACTGCGTTCATTACATTCACCTCATTGCCTTTTTCTCTGCACGATTCCTTGCAACAAGTTCTCTATTACTTCTATACCACTTGAGACTCTTCTCGTTATTTACAACCTTGCGACACTCTTCACAGTAAAGCTTTCCGCATTTTGGTCCATACCATGTAATACCACAACGTTTACACGTTATATTTCCATATTTGAGCATATCTCACACCTCGAATTCATCAATCTTCCAATAGTTGTGACCATTCGATATTACATACATTTACTTATCCTCCTGTTCTTTCATCAACTGCTTCACAGTCTTCTTAAACAGCGCGAGATTCTTTTCATTTTCGATAAACACCTTAGTCTTCGGATGAGGTGCCTTACCATGTGCCTTTTCGTAAGCCACAAACAAATTATTCATTTTCTTATAGCCAATACGCTCGTAAATCAGAGTATAAGTGTGCTTGTACTGAGGCTTATCATTAAGCTTTTCTGCCAAAGGTAACAGAATCGGGATAAGAATCTTTGCCGTTTCGCTCTGCTTCTTGGGCTTTTCCTCCACAACCGATTCAGACTCAACTTCCTTAGCTTCAACATCAATCACAGGAGCAACACAGACATCTACTTCAGGAGCTGCATCAACAACTTTAGCTTCAGGCAGAGCCTTCTGTTCAACAGCTTCTTCCTTCTTCTTATTGATTGCCTCAGTATACAGATCCTCAACCAGAGCGCCAAAGATAGACTTATACATTTTGCTTGCCTCGACCACATCAATCGTAGGAATATGACCAGTACGACCAGTTCTTGCGCAATACTTTCTACGTTCTTCCTCAATAACAAAGGTATAGACACGATTCATGTATTCGTAAACATCACAAAACACATCCTGAACCTTCATCTCATTAATTTCCGCAATCACATTGATACGTTCATACATCTTCTTACGCCAGTCACTCATCACATCCTTACGAGGAGTGAAGTTTCTGGTAGAACGAATCGCATCATCCATCTGCTTGTCCTTAATCTGATGGACACACTGAGATACGCTACTAATCACATTCAGTGCTTCATTGCTGGTAGCACGGGCTTCCTCAATCTGTTCACTGAGATCTTTGCGAGTAGAATTGAGTTCGCTCTGAAGATTCTTCATGCTATCAAACAGAGCGTGAAGTCTTACGTCAATAAACTCCTTGCTCAACGCAGCATCCATCTTAGGAGTAGCCAGAACGGAATCACCACGCATCAAAGATTCCATAATGTCCCAGCAGAAATCCATGAACGCATCTGCTTTCGGCTGACGTGACAGACGGCAGATTTCCATAACACCACGCAAACTGTAAACAATATATTCACGTTCCTTCGTGATTCCGCCCTCAACTTTCCTCAGTTTGAGGAATGTTGAAAGAGGGTCAAGACGATCCGTATTCTTAACATGGATGTTTTGAATTGCCTTATTAGGATTATTGTACTCTAGCGCCGCACCAATCTGTTCACGAGTCATGTAATACTGGTGCTTGTCATTCTGGTACACATCCACATTCAGTGCGCCGAAGGGCTTAGAGGTTATTACAGTCATAGAATTATTTGCAGCCATTTTGTTTTACTCCATTTCATTTATTTAATAACGTATGTACGTTATTATTTTGTTGTTGATTTTTCATAGAAGAACTGTTTTATCAAATCTCTACGATTTTCCACCAATCGTATACGTCACAAGCATCAATACGAATATCACCTTTTAATCGCAAAACACTAAAATTCTGTTCACCGTTTTCATCTTCATAATATCTACAATAATGATTTACAAGAATATCGTCCACTTGTTTGTTCATTTCATTTTCCGCCTCAAGAATCGTATTGAAACCCTTTTTATAAACAACTTCTGGGAGAAATGAATCCTCACCTTTTGCAATATAAATATTGATAAGCAAAAACATTTTATTTTCTCCTTTTAAAACTGATATTTCCAGAACAACTTTGCATTGCCTGTAATGGTCTGCAAATAACTAATGTATTCGTTAAAGGAACACACACCCTTCATTTTCATCTTACGTGCTCCCACAGCTCGTGCAGCCACCTTCGGATCATAATCAACAGCATCAATAAATGCACTGTCAATCATCTTCTGCTCAAACATTTTGATTTCGTTAGTATCCATTTTCAACTCTCCTTACTCAAAATCCCACCATGCGTTAATAGACGTATTCGGAACATAAACCTCAAGCATATGATGACTGTCACGAATCCATTCAGGTTCATAGCCTTCATCTCGCAGTTCTTTCATCAGACTTTCAAAATCATTATTAACAGACTCTACTGCATCTTCCATTGTTTTGTGCTCTACACGGTAAGGACCATTACACATCGTATCGTCATAAACAACCGTAATCATTTTTAAAACCTCGATTCTATTAAAAATAACTAACAAGAGAATCGATTGAGTGTTCGATTGCATCTTCAGAATTGATTCTTTGAATATCATAAACGTAAATTCGCTCTCCATCGTCTGCCCATCTTATTTCAAGCATAACAACGTAACCAAGTTTGTCATTCTTATCATAGAAAATATCAATCTTATAATTATAGAATCCATCAATAATATAAGTTTTAGTTTCCATATCAAAATCATCAGGTTTCTGACCAACACCATCCCACCTGGACGGATTCATAGTTTTGATAAAGTTTTCTGCAATCTCACGTGCCGTCATATTTGTTTCCTCGATTTTATTTATTCAAAAGAAATTCTTTCGCGTCCACAACAATCCACGATAGTAAAAGCAATCTCCCTTTCATCACAAATACTATCCGAACTAAAAATCTCAAGCAATTCTCCATCATCGCACCATCGAAGTTCACAACAAGTAGTCCACTCAGGATCTTCATCGTCCTCGAAAGCAATATTTTCAATAGATAAATCAAGTTCCACATCATCATCAATCTTATAAGTAATAATTCTTGTATCCAAATCATTTGGTTTATCACCAATTCCATTCCATCCAGAAGGATTCATCTTAGAAAGAAAATCTCTTGCAATCTCTCGTGCTGTCATATTCATTCTCCTTTATATTATTATCTTATCTTCATTAAGTGTTTCGGTTTCATACGTTGCATAGACAAGTTCTGTCGGCTTGCTGTAACACGTTTTCATCCAGTTAAGTTCCGCATCACGCAGTTCTTTTGTTGGATATATTTCATGTCCTCTATATGTATCGCCGTACATAAAATGTCTGACAGAATATTCAAGATGGTAATACATTATCGTTTTTCCAACTCCTCACACACTTTTGCAATGATAGCCAAACCTGTACGCCGAAAATCTGCATTGTAAGGATTTTGTGCTTGAACATCTAAATGGTACAGCAATTTTTCCAAATCAGAGCTATATTCAACGCCTGCTGTTTTACAAAGGACCTCGGCCATCGCTTGAGTGTCATATTTCATAATAAAACTCTCCTTTTATACCTCACTAAAATCTGCATTAAAAAGAATCTCGTTACCATATTCAGTAAGCGTGTCCTTAAACCACTTCTCGTTCTTTAACCACCACTGTTCAGCCTGTTGCGGACTCAATACAATACCTTTTCTTTTCGCTGCATCGATAACGTCATCGACACACCAACAAATTTCAGCAAAATAATACTGAACATCGTAATCATCTTCTTCATCAAATGCTTCCATTTCTGTAAATTCGGTAGAGGGATGCTGCCAATCGCAATTGTAAAACACTCGTTTTGCTTTCTTTTCATCACCTTCACAGATATCAATAATATCCTGTGCAGTGTAAAAGTTCGTATATGCGTCTGCAAGTTCTTGCAAAGTCATTTTACGGTCATATACAACACCATTCATATCGAGATCAGGAATATAAATAACGCTGTTATAACAGTCCTCTTCAGGAAAGTGATCCGCTTTAAATATCGTACACTCTTGCCCATCACTCATATCAAGCAATTCATCAAGAATAGCACCGTTCTTCAGGAGATTATAAAGTTCGTCTTTTGTGTATAAAGCATTTTTCATGATATTTTTCCTTTCAAAAATCTTCCAAGCCTGAGCAAAAGCACGGACTAAAACGAACGTCAAACAATTGCGTAGTAAAATCATCACCACCAAGTTCACGTTCTACATCTATAACTTCTTCTCTAAGGTATAGCCACGACATAATCCCGTCATCGTGTTCTTGAATCCACTTCTTTTCGATACCAAACCTCTTTGCAAGTTCGTCCACTTCAAATACCCAAGCCCCAAAATCCGTATTTTCAGTGCCATGCTTTACCATATAATCAGCAATTTGACGTTCCATCATGTTGTCATCCATTTTATTTTCCTTCTAAAATTCAACTTTTATCGGCGTTCACAAGCGTTCTTAATGCAACAATCCCCATCGAACACGCTTCATACTTCTGTACATCATTTTCGTCAAAGCAGTTAAATCCAGCTCTCATATCAGAAAGTGTATGAATCGCATCCCAAACTTCTTCTTCGGTGTATTTATATGCCATATCTATTCAACCCCTTTTAGGACTCAACATTTATCAAAGTTATAAGTGACAGTCACAACCTTCTCTGCATCACCAATACGGCACCGATCTTCCTTTAATGTTGTTTCAAAGCCACAACCAACGCTGTATGTGATACCGTTTTCAAACACGTCAGAACCGATAAATCCGAACGCTTTGTCAATCTCCTTCCATTCTCCGTGTTCTTCTCGATAAAGTGTATAGCCGTAGTTTTCACCAGAAAGATAATCGCTGTAAATCTCAACCTCATCACGCATGATTCGCTCTTCTTCATTTTTGGTATTATCCGAACCATCCGTAATAGCGGTTACAATCCAACCAACCTTGCCGTCGTCCCATGAACCTCTGAACCGTGTATCACAATCCATAGACAGACCAGAATGGTCATGCAACCAAAGAGGAAGCCATGCAATGTGTTTATCAAGAAGAATCTGACAATCACGAACAGAAAAATCACCACGAGCATACGTCGTAATTTCATTGTATTTCAAATTGGTATACCAAGGATTGGCTTGATCTTCACGACAACAAATCGCATAACGAGTTTCTTCAATACTACTGTTATCGTTGTCAATAACCACACAGGATTCTTCTAGTTTCATGTCAATCAAGGCATTGATAATTTCTTCATCGGAGCAATACTTGCAAACCAGGTTATTCCAAAACTCTTCCGGTGTTTTCGCATCAATCTTATCACCCAGATTGTATCGAGAATGAAAACAAGCCATTACAGAATCATGGTCATCCCACCAGCGAGGATTATTGTCTGCAATGTCATCGTGCTGGATATGCAAACAGTACAGATTGTCGCCGTAAGTCCACTTTATGATTTCATTATCGTAGCAATATAAATTAGTCATATCTTCTCCTTTACTTAACAAGCTCGTAAAAGCACCTATCATTTTCTGTAACATAATCTTTGTTGTAAGTAAGAATGATTCGACCATCTTCTTTATATGTTTCAATGCCGATTGGCCCACAATCCTCATTTCCAGCAAACGACTCTTCTGCTTCGTTTAACGCAATGTCTCTCATGTACTTCCACGGATTTTTTCCTTCTGGGATAACAATAGGTTCTTCTTCATCGCCCCAAGAATATGTAATTTTTATTTTCATACCTAAAATCTCCCTTTTATCAATCTTTTTAATGCACAAAAATCGTAATCATACTTTCTTCATCTGCCGTAAAAAACGATACTTCGTATCGACTGGCTTCTGAAATTGAAATCTGGTCTCGCTTACAATAATCCTTGATTTTTTGCTCATTGTAGTCATCCCAAAGAGCTACGCTTGTACCATCAGTGATCAAAGAAAGAAACGTAAGTAAATTCATATCCATTTACCTCTTATGCACTAGCCTTTTCTTCAAAAGCGTACCAATCAGACCAAATCTTATCGACTTCGCCATTCTTAAAACCGTTCTTATAATCGGTGAACTCAACATAATAGTTGCTTGTCCACTCATTCAGAGCGTGTTCGTAGATGGCTGCAACACCACGCTTTGTTTCAACAACAAAGCTATCGACTAAAACACCTTCAACATAAGCACCAGTGTATTGTGCTTTATTCTGGTGCATCCAACGGTCAAGAGCACCCGCATTAAGATAAAACCGCGTCATAACTCATTCTCCTTTACTCAGCAGATAAAAGTGCGTATGCCAATTCTTTAAGCATATCTCGAATCTTATATGCGTCTTCAGCAATTACCCAAACAGAATCTGGGATACCATTCTCACCACGATTTGCAATTAGTTCAGCTGCGTGATCATCGACATCGAAATTCTCATATTCGCTCATCGCGCTGCCGGGAATGTCATTTGTGTTTAATGTGAGAATAATATTCTCACCAGCCGGAGACCAACTTTCAATATCAATCGTTTTTAAATCTTCTCCAACAATCCCCCATTCAAGAGATTCCAGAATATCTTCATACTTAGATTCGATTTTCATAATTCATTCTCCTTTACTCTTCCATAATCATAGCAAGAACCGGCTCGCCAGAATCCTTCAACTGAAGCTCTAGAATATCGCCGTCATCCACAATTTCGCACTTGTTAAGATAATCTTGAAGAAAGAACATCTGACATTCTTGCCAGAAGATTTCTCTCGGGTTTTCGTTCTCATCTACAAATACATCCTTGTGATGGAAAGATCCGTTCCAAACCCAACTTTCACCATCAAAACAAGCGTGGACTTCCCTCAGATCCCACATAGTTAATCCTCCAAAGTTTTAGAATGTCTTAAAATAATAATTTCTTTCATTTCTTCTTTATCTCTTGCGGTAGGAAGAACAAAAAAGGAAGAATACTCTGGATAATAAAAAGAAATACAAAAATCAAGTACCATATACATGATTGTGAAGTAATGACCTGTTTGTTTGTTCTTGAACTTTGCTCTTCCGATTTTATATTCTTCAGAGTAATCATCTTTAATTAAATCCCACATAGTTAATCCTTCCAAAAGTTGAGTTTCTTTTTGATTGTCATCTCAATTTCGTCTTTATCACTGTCAGATAGAATCTTATTATCGTACTCGGAATAGCAAAACATAACGCTACGGCCATTATATTTATACATAACCATTGCTGTTTTTAATTGTTTGTCACGAAAAAAGGTTGCGCACCCAATTCCATATTTTTTAGAATATTCATTTTCAACTAAATCCCACATTTTATACTCCTCTTGTTATTCTCTGAATGCGTTTATCTTCCATCTTTTCATATAGTCAACTGCGTCAATGGCTTCTTTTTTAGTGGACACATGACAACACTCATCCCAGCATCCTATAGCATCATTAAAATAAAGTAGTGTGTAACGAGCATCGAATTCATTACGACGGAAATCATTTAAATGAAACTTGACTCCATACTTTTCAAAGTCACGTTTTATCATTTTATCACCTCAAAATCCCCTTGAGCATCTTTACCATACCTTCGTAATCTTTATCATCTGCACCAAGCATACGAACCGTCATATCAAAATCAACTGTCTGACAATCACTGAAATCGTATTGTTCAATATCGTTGCTACAAGTGTCAGGGTAATGTTCTTCGAGCCTGTCTTTCGTACCACAGTCACAGAAGGTTCCAGAATAATAATCACTGGCCGACTCACCTGTTTTCATGTACACACGGATACCATCTGTGACAATCACTTTAGCGAACCGCTTCATATCTTCTGGCGTAAAGGTCTTATCCATGACATCATACGAATAGACCATGTAACAAGTTTTATCAGGCTCGTAAATATCCTGTTCCTTGTCTGCACCAAACGCTCTAGCGTATCCACCAGCCCATCCACCACAAAACACAAGAATTTCTTTTCCTGTTTCGATAGCTGCCATATATTCCTCTTCAGGAATTGCTACAATTCTTCCGTTAGGAAAAACAAAACCTTCAAATTCTCTCATTTTTATCACTCCTCTGCGTCTTTTACCGTAGCATAATCAATATCAATTGGGTTTGGATTATCTGGTTCGATTTCACCGGCAACAAATCTATCTTTCGCAATTTTATAAGCATCATCTTTGTTGTCTGCTTCAACAAACGTTGTGTAAGTAACGCTTGTTTCAATAGTAACGTAATAGCCGTTCATTTTACACACTCCCAACATTCTTGAACCCATAAAGGCTATAACCTTTATATTTGAAATACCGCATCGCTTTGTTAATCTGTGTAGAGCTTGCTGTCGAATGACTTTTTAGATATGTATTCTTATATTCGCACAGCTTTTTGTACTCGTCACTTTCACGATGGGCTTTCAGCTTTTCGCAATGGTCGTGGCAACCAGGATAACGCTCCGGTGCCACACAATAACGGCAAGGATCAGTCATTGTTATTTTCCTTTCTGCTATATGCGTTAAACATTTCTATGATACGGTCAATCCATGCGTCATTCTCTGATTCATTGCAATCGAAATCATCCTGAAACCGTTCAGCTAACTCTTCCGAAAACTCGATAATTTCATTATATGAATAGCCATATTTATCTTCAATCCAGTCTGCATTAAGTTCGAGCTGATTATAAGCATCATCAATGCGATACTGACGTTCCTTGTAGCGGTATGCCGCCTCAATCTGTTCAGGTGTCATCTCCCAAGACTTCCCATTCCAGCTGGTCACAACAATCTTATTTTCGCTATTCATATTGCAAACTCCTCAATCTATACTAATATCGCCATCTTCAAATCGAATAGCGGCCACATAATCGTCGCTACCTTTCTTAAATCCAACCGTTTGAATGTTTTCAAACGCCGAATTATATTCTGTCATTGATACTAAATCGTCCCAGCTTACATATTTTCCGTCTTTTGAAAAGAAAACACCAACACCAGGATATTCATCAGCACCACCCGTAGGAACACACACGAGATATCCGTTTGGAATTTTAACTTTCATGTCATTTTCGGTGATTGAAATCATATTGCAAACTCCTTTTCTCTTGTAAACTTAATCACCAGCGCATTCACGTTGGCCGCTTCCATCGTTGACTGTTTTGCATCCTCGTGATTCCCCGCTCTGAGGGACGAAACACTCTGATCCATCAGCTTGCGTCGATAGGAAGAAAGAGCTGCGAGGATAATGTTCTTTTCAGTGTTGGTCATATTATTTCCTTTCTTCAAACCCAATCAAATCTCCCAAACCGATACGTTCTTCTTTATAATAATTCGTTCTTTGATACGGCCATTCACCTACTGTTTCACTGAACGGTCCACATTTATGCACTGCGTAAAGCGGAATATCGGGTTTGTAATTCAAAGAGATAGCCACAATTTCATCATATGCTCCGGTGACAGAATCTCTATATTCTTCTTCATTTTCAGAAGAAAAAGTCCTCCCACACAAACGACATTTGTATTGCGGAACCATCGTCATTCTTATCACCTCATTCTTCATCACTCAGGTTCGGACAAAAACTTAAATAAAAGTCAATATCGAAACTTTCCACATCGCCATCAGGAAAAAAATCATAGAGTACATCCGCAACGGCTTTATGCTCATAAAGAGCATCCACAATCTCGTTACGAAATGCAGTAATCCAGTTTTTTGTTACGTTGAACTTTCTAGTGATTTCATAAACATGAATAATCCAATTGCCTTCTGTGGTGCTTCTTGCTCCACTTTCGACCATCCAGTCGGAAATGCTTTTAATCATCCAATCGGTAACTTGTTTTACAGTTTCGCTAGTATACATTTTCTATCACCTCAATCAAAACTGAACCACTTCATGTTTGGCTTTCTCCAGTATCTCTTTCTCTTGTTCTTCAAGACGTTCAACCTCATATAAAACGCTGTGAATACCATAAATAATCAAATCACGATCTCGTTCACGTTCTGCTCTATGTACTGGATTGTTTTTACAAGATCCTTCGCACAAATTATTTTCTCTTGCAATCAAGTTATCGATCGCATATTTTAAAACACGCTTGTCTTTTTCAGTCATTTTTATCACCTCAATCTTCGTAAAATGCTTTCTTACAATTACGCTTATAAGTATCCACAACATCTTTAATAGTCTTGTCGCTATAGATTTCATAAGCAAACTTTGCTTGCTTTTTCGTCCGACCGTACATCCAGCAATATGCTTCAATAAATTCCTTTTCCGAATACATTTTTATCACCCCTTAACACAGTAATCTTCAAAGCAATTCTCTTTTGTTGGTCTTTCATCAAAGAACAATGTGTACGAATTGATTCCTTTCTTGAATCTGTCAAGTGTACTCTGACACCATATTGTTTTATAAGTTCCACCAAAAGCAAAAGAAAGCGTTGCCACAGGAAGCTTTTCTTTATTACCTTCAATCTTTACTGCAAGGACAACACCACACGATTCAGGAGTATAAATAAAATTCTTTTCTGCTGCTTTTGTTTCATTTCTGTCATTCACGGCAATATATTCATTGTCGTTTTGTTTTTCAAACCAACTATGACAATAAAAACATTTGAACTTATCAAGTTCTCTACCATTGCCACGAATAAACTTATTTAGTGTGCCACAAAACGGGCATTTCAAATGATCGTAAACAAGCATTTTTCTCACCTCAGCTCTATCGTCACATCAATTAAAGGTTTATCAGGATATGTTTCTTTGTCAAAAAAACATACACCTTTTGACACTCCCCTAACCTGAAGTTCTTTCCAGTCTCCGAATTCAGTATTGGTATACATTCCAAAAACTAATTCGGTATTTTCGTCATAGCCAAACTCTTTCAACTTCTTAATAAATTCAGAAACAGTCATAAACAGGCCTCCAATAAAATATCTGTTTTATTACATATCCATATCGACAGCAATGATATCTTTCGGTCCACTGTTGTCAATAATATCGAGGCCACGGTAACAAACAGGATTTCCCAATTCGTGCCAATCACGAAACTCCGTATCATCATAGACACCAAAAACCAACTCCGTGTTCTCGTCGTAGCCGATCAGGTTCAAACGGTTAATAAACTCGATAACTTTCATAATATTTCTCCTCCGATAAAAGCATGATTTTAGTTAATCCATATCTTCAAACTCACAGTTCTCTTCATCTAACACGTCACTATCAGGAACCCATTCAAGACCTTCAGGAATAGGAACATCGGAAAGATGTTCTTTTGCATATTTAATAGCTTCATCAATATCCATATCATCGGGGACATCAATAAAGCTATTGTAAACCGCCATACAGTTCACAGTTATATCCAATCTTTTCATAAACAAACACTCCTTTTAATATTTTTTATGCTTTCGCATTCTGGTAGCGGTTATGTCTGCCCTAGTACCGCTAATCACCTAGCATCTGCTGTTTATACTACCCAAACTTGACTTCTTATGTAGTCCTCAATATCTGCCGGGTATCCATTGCGCTGGATATACTGACACAGAACACGCTGCACATCTTTGTTATCACCGTAATCCATCGCGATAGAAATATCCTCGCCGTGAGTACCAACACCTAAACGCTCATATTTTCTGACCTCATTATAGAAATCATGTGTGCTGTAGTGTTTGCCGTCCCGGCGGTCAAGAATTGAATCGATAATCAAAATATTCACCTCTTAACCAAAAATATAAATTGCAGACGTTCTTGCAGTGATAGCATAAAGATGCCCTGTTCTGACACCCTGTAAAAGCATTCCGTTACATCCGTAAATGCCAGATGAATAACCAACCTGAGTAAATCCGTCTTCCCAATCGACAAGCTCTTTATACTTTTCAAGATCGGCGTTTGTAATGTCCTCTGCCATTTCACGCACAACCATTTCTTTTAACGCTTTTTGAGTATATTTATGCATTCTCTTTCATCTCCTTCACAGTCTCATCATCCCAATGGAACCCACGCTTTTCATAAAGCGGAATCCAATGAGCCTCATAAAAGTCGTACCCACAGCCATCAATACCGAAAACGTATTCAAAATCCTCTTGCTCGTAGATACGAAATCCGCAATCTGCCATTTCCTGAAGATGATTTTCAAGCCACCAGTTGTCGCAACTGTCACTAAACTGCCACATCGTTCCCCACATCGGAAAGAAGTCGTCACGCTCGACTTCAAAATCATCTTCTCTGACATCAACTTCCTCTCCAGTGCCGTCGAGACAAATTTTGTAAGTGTTGTCATCTTTGTTGTAGCTCCGAATCTCACCATTTTCACCATAGTGGTCACCGCTAAAGATATAGATACGATCACCACAAGACGGCGGCGTGATTTCAGTAATGCCTTCGCCATTCTTTTCCAAATCGACCTTGGCGAGCTTTTCAATAACGCTCTGAGGAATCGCATTAAATTCCTGAACCCATGCGTAAACTGCATCCTTCTTAGTTTTGTACATAGCCATAGCAGTTGACTCTCCTTTTCTTTCGTATCCTGTATTATATAGCTATATGGTAAAAATAAAAGTCCTATGACGGACTACTCTTTCTAGCTACATAATACAGGATACTATTGCTTTTGTCAAGCACTAAAATGTAGATTTTATTAACGTCACATTTTAATGCGTTGATACGTTGTTTATTTGCAAGCATTTTGTGAACATCAATCAACATTCACTTCATCAGGCCGTGCCCACAAGACATCCTCGATGATGTCATCATGAATGGTTTTTGTTCCATTGTTGTTCATGATCATGGTCACTTTCTGACCATCTGCCGGGGTTTCTTCCATGCTTGCGTAGGAGTATAACCATTCCTCGCCGTTCTCATCGATAACATGGATGGTCTTAATTCCGTTGCGGAATACTTCGATTTCATCCACGCTACCGTCCAGGACATAACGATTCTCCAGGCGAGTTTTCATAGGCTCTGCCGCATTTGCAGTCATACAGTTTGCCAGAATGGAAACACCAGCCACAACAGTAGCCAGGATGACGGACAGCTTATTCTGAGTAAGTTTCATTTTTGTACTCTCCTTTTCTTATCAGTGACCCCAACGGCAAACAATAACGCCGTTAATCCAGATTGAGACATTTGCGCCCTGCCGATACCATTCGACAGCTTCACGATGAATGTTAGTGATAACACCTGTTTCATCGTTCATGAACCACTGACCTTTTTTCATCTTGTATTCTCCTTTACTAAAATACCGATTTTAGACAAACAGCTTTTTACCAAAGCAATTTGGAATCTTTTCAAGCGGGAAAATAGGCTTACGAAACGTGCGCCAGTTGTTGATATAATCCCAAGCATCTTCTTCCGTGTAGCAGATCTGATGACCGTCATAGATTGTTCCATAATACATCACTGCATCACTACCAATGCGGCGAATACGGTCGAAATTCTTCACTTTGCATACACGCCACATTGCTCTGCCGTGACAGTCCCAACCTTCATTGTAAGGAATATACAGCGCATCCAGACCTTTGAAGATTTCATTACGTTCACCAGTCCATTCCATATAAACATCTCCTTTTCTAAAACATATCTTTTACACAACATAGAAATAAGACTTTTTGATTTCAGGTGCATCGCGATAATATGCAACGCAATCAAGACCAACAAAATGCCTGCTCTTCATGCTCTTCTTCTCCTCTGCCGTCAACAGGCGGTCAAGAAGTACACGAGTTGCGATTCTACCATCTTTCAGCTTAACAGTGACAAAATCAATCGTGTCACACTCCACACTGCTGGGAAGCAACTCAACCAATTTGGTAATATCCATTTTCATTCTCCTTTACCAAAGATTCTCACAAGCAAGGATTCCACACTTTTCATAGGGCAAACGTCTGACGCAATCCCTGTGGGGGCAATCCAGCTTTTCGCAATACTTGCAATTTGCATTATTGCGCTCCTGCTCTGCAAAGAATTTATTTGCGGATTTCAAGTCACAAAAATAATGACCCTGATCCCATGTGTAGGAATCCGGGTCAAAATGCCACGCCACAATGTATGGCTGATAGTGATTCTTCTTGTAAAACAGTGCCGTATAAGCATTGCCTACTTCGAGAATATCAAGATCTTCTTTTTTCATTACATTTCTCCTTTTGTATTTGTAATTAGAATCTTGTAATCGAGGTCATCTGCCATCGGTTCTTCTGGTTCTCCATCCATGCTGTTGCTAGATGAAATGTAAAGTTTGTCATGCCGTTCTTGTGGCATTTCACCGGGTTCAGTGTATTTCCAAATTACACCCAACTCATCGACAAACATCTCACGTCTGAAGTCGTCTGTGCCGATGAACCGTAAATTCTTTACATCACGAAACATCAGTTCAACCACCCTTTCCATTCTGCCACACCCATAGCGATAGCACCCAGAACGAAAAACCACATCATAGGTGCAATGCAACCTGCCTGATATACGGTGCAACCGAAAAACATGAGAAGCGATTTCATAGCAAACATCCTTTCTTATTCGATCCAGTATTTTGCGGTGCTGACGTATTCAACACCGGCTTCTGCCAGGGCTTCCTGATAGATTTTCACAAGCTCTGTATCACCAAACTTTATGGCAACATCGAGAGCCGATTCAATAGCCAAAATTGCCATGGTAGAACTCCTCTTTTATGTGATTTTCGACGTGTTTGTTTTCGCTTTGCATATTCTGCAAATTATTTGCATAATTATACAATTTTGAGCATAAAGAAAACGCCTTGTGATAAATTCACAAGACGTTTGTTTCTTGGGTATGAGGTTCTTAGGAATTGTAGGTATAACCTTCAATCAGTTGCACAAGTACAGCTCTTTTTGTTGTTCCCTCTTGCTCAATCTTTGCGGAAAAATCTTCAAAGAGCTTTTTAGGAATCTTAATCGCAAGCTGACTATTCGTTTCCATGCGCTTCTGATATTCGGTTGCATAGTTACGATCTGCCATAGTTGCACCACCTTTTGATGCAATTATAGCAAATTTTTCACTCTTGCGCAAGGTCTGATAATCAACGGTAGCCATCGAGGTAATTCACCTGCTTTCTACCGATATTCTCGCCATACAATTCGCGGGTTGCTTTAAGGTATGCACCATCAAAACCCATCGGCTTTCTGCTCTTGCTCACCTTAATATGCCGTCTCTTGATACAGTCATTACTATACCAGTTATCATACTTGTGCCTTGTCTTGTTCTTTTGGGTGGCAGACTTCTTGCTATGATCAAGTTCGGGGTTTGCGCCAACAGATTCCTTCTTGATGAAGTTTACAATCTTCTGATTGTATTCATTCTGCCATGGTACAAGCCCTCTGCCATCTTTCCAAACCATACCGATTTGATTCACTCTGACGACTGCGATAAAACGCAGTTCATCTACAGTCTGACCATAGTATGCACCAGACGGCACAGAATGACCATCAAACTTAATCTGACAGTCTGCGTGGTTCTTACACAGAAACTTTTGCATAGTATTCCCTTCTTTCGATTGATAGTTACGGCATTTCTGCCGTTGTGGTAAGGGTTACGTCTTCCCTAGTACCCTTGGTCGCCTAGCATTTATGTAAAGTTCTTGCGTGTTCACAATGGCTGTGTGGTTCATTTACAGGGTCTCTTCTGCGCTGAAGTCGTTGGTGAAGTCTTTGCTCTGAAGGTCTGCCAGCTTAGTCTGAGCAGATTCCAGGCTCTTCTTGACGTCTGCCAGATCCTTTTCCATGCCCTGAACAGCCTTCATCTTCTTTTCCAGAGTTTTTGCGTTGGTATCCTTTTTGTTCTTGAGGGAGTCCAGCTCCTTCTTAGCACTAGACAGCACCTCTTCTGCATTCTCAACACTCTTAGTAAGGCGCACAACCTTAGAGGACAGCTTGCGGACACTTGCACGGCGGTCACGCTCTGCCATAGAGAGCATAGCAACACCGCTTGCGTTAGCACTAAACCATGCTTCTACCCACTTTACAAATTTGGTCTGAGATTCTGCTTCCGTGTCGTAACCGTGGCCTGCGGTGGTAGCGGTGAATGCACGCACCTTGCCCACGCTCTGCTCAATGAACTGCTCAACAGTGAAGGTTGCAAAGACGTCATTGACCTTGAAGGTATCGCCCATGATAGCAGTGGTAAGGCTTGCCAGGTCGTTGAAGTAGAAGGTCTTAATCTTCTGAACAGAGTCCGCGTCTGCGGCATAGCGTGCCAGCAAATCAGCGTCCAGATAGACAGCACGGACGGCCTTGCAATAGGTCTCGTACTGCTCTGCGGTGATACCCTTCAGACAGTCTCTGCCTAGTACTTTCTCAGAGGTGTTGACTTCCTTGCCACCCTTCTTGAACAGGGCAACGGCGGCACCGGTGGTGCGGTTCTTCTCTGCGGCTGCAGTAGCGTTGAAGTTGATAGCGGACAGAATGGTAGTAGTAGACATAGTATTTTCTCCTTTGTTGTGTTATAATGTGTGTATGATCGTACTTGCGACAAACTACTGTCTGTCGTGGTGGTGACGGTATACTATCTCCCCCGTGACCGTCAATCGCACGGCATATCAGACTTATTTATAAAGGCTCTGTTACCTTTTTCCGACTATCTATGAACGTATGGAAAACGATCTATAGATAATCTCTTACCTGTAAAACTGTGCCAGAATAAACCTATGGCTATCTCCTAGGTGCTTGCCCCCGCCGTACAGGAAAGCTAGACAAGTAGTGTTCTAATCCCCGCTTTACTCGTTAGAATGAGCGTATGTATGCTGTAAAGCATGGTTTACCCTCTGTCTGCCAAAACAGCCCTTCAACCATGCTTGCTATTATTTAATTGTCACGGAAAACCGTCTATTTTTGCTATTTTCCGCGACAAGTCCAAACTTTTGAAGTCCAAACGAAAGCGCCAAACTTTTGAAGTCCAGCGCCGTCTAAATGCGTATCTTTGCAAAAATATTCTGTTTTCTCAACCATGCAAGGTTGCATTGTACCGCCTAAAAGTATTACTGATAGGACGTTTATATTGTGTTTTCTACCCATTTCGGATATCCGCCTATAACTATCTCAAATTATTGCGCCTATTCCGTAAAAGATAAGAGTATCTAAACCTTGCATTTTTGTGTATCTGGTTAAGGTTGACATAACGTTTTAAGGACGTTAACCCATAGGCCAAACCATACGGCCAAACGCGCCAAATTTGCAAGGAAAAGACTTTTTATCTTTTCCGTTTCCTGTTCTCAAAACCCTTACTTTTGGATACACTTTCCAGCGTATGAACAGCGCACGATTGTTTCACACTTAACTTGTTTCCCGCCAAATTGTCACCTCTTTTCTTTGCTCTTGTCGGGGTTTGGTGTGCGTGTTTGTTCTTTCCCTTTTCGGGGTTTGTCGTTTTTGTTCCATCCTTGCATTTTCGTGCAATTCCGTCCGGTGTGTGTCGTCACACCTTGCAAGCTATCGGATTATACAGGCGGTGTAGCTTGTCGCCTGTTCGGGTTTGTCTATCCGTTTCCGTCTAGTCCGTTCCCGTGCCTATACTCTATCACGTCTAGTCCGTGCCGTCAACCCGTCTAGTCCACTTGTAACCTTTTTGTAACCATTTTTCCAGAAAATGCCAAAATAGCTTGATCTCGCGCGCGCGTACCTATTAGAGTCCCTGGGTGTGCGCCTGGGCGTGTGTGTGCGCACGCGCACACGGGTACATTATAAAGGCAAATGGTAGAATTTGGTAGAATAGTTACAAGAAAGTAACAAAAATGAAATAGTTACAAAAGAGTAACAAAAGTTACAAAATGGTTACAAGCGCAATCGAACATTTCATACTAAGTTGCTATGAATTAAACAAGATATCATAGTGAGCTACTAGGAATTATACGTCCGGCCTTATATCCTAGTAAAACACTAGGGATTGAATCTGCGCCAAAATTTCCTAGTAAAGTGCTAGGAATGAGTGTCGGAAAATGAGCATTTCCAGCACTCAAGCCGTGGGGCGGACTTTTCATTTTTTGGACGTTTCCGGCAGCAGATTGAGATCCCAGTACATCTTTCTTATTCATAATCATGAAATAACGTTTTATCGCAATATTTTACATATTATTTTATCTTTAATTCCAAACAATTCCCAACAATTCCACAAAATACATCTCCTATTGGCAGCCAACACTACTACTTTTTTCCCTTCCTAATCTGTCCAATAAATAATTTCTTAACACTTCTCCCTACCCCGGGGTGCACTTTCCCCTGACAAAATATCCCAAAATACATCCCTATACCTTCTTCCATACACACCCACAAATCACTCATTTCCCACCCAAAAATACCTAAAAATGGCTTAAAATCGCTATTTTTCAATCGGTAGATCATTCGGTAACTAGCTAGAATTTAACGTATTTACGTTATATTTTGGCTAGTTTTTCTTTTTATTTATACCTTTTTACCCCTTATTTTGTTCCTTTTTGAGCCAATAAAGTCTGAAAAAGCTAGGTTTCATGCGGGTTTTCCCGATGTGTACCATAAATGTACCGAAAATGACCATTCTTCGGAGCATAAAATACCTATTTGTACCCATCTGTACTCCCCTGTTACCATAAATGGACTGATCTGGCATCTGAACAGCACTCTCATAGACTTCAAAGACATACAAGAAGCATGATTGTAGCCTCTGGCAGCTTACACAGAACATATAAAGCATACAAAGCATCTGGATGTCCTTCATAGAGAACAATACCTCCCAGAAACATACCTTATTATAATAGGCGCCAAGAATGTTCGTATCCTGTATTAGATAGCTATTGAATTTTTGGCATTCTCATGGTATAATGAGTGTAGATAGCTATACAATACAGGATACGGTAAAGGAGTTAGTGATTGAATGACTGTGGTGGATATTTATAGCAGTCTTCCAGACAGGGCGTGGAGAGGGATCTCGCGTCTGAGGACGCTCGTAGGTTTACTCAAATTGAATCTATGCCGCTTGCGCGCCATAGCTTCAAGTCGAGTAAACCATTAAGAGATATTTTGTAAGAAGAGTTGTGGGCGATAGAACCTTACAGAATTCAAAGTACAACTAATTTTTTAGAAAAGAAAAGTTTGTCCATAACTTTTCCTAATTCTATTCCTTATTTATATGTGAAAGTTATGGACAAACTACTGGTAATATTTGGCAATTTAGATTGGAGGCTTTATGAGGAAGATACATACTGTGACAAAAGAGAACGCGCGAAAGCTTCAAGATGGAGACTCGTTTAAGAATTTCGGGGCGCTCTTCCGAGCCTTAACAAATTCATCTGAAAATGATAAGCCTGTTGGAGGAAATAGTAAGATTCAGTTTCTGGCTGATCTTGATAGGTTTGTTGAATTTAAGAAAGATGGGTACGTCTATACCATTATAAGTATCCGTCCAGATTCAGAAATAAAACCACCACGACCAGCACCTGGGACCAGCAAGTACACACTGATGCTTGAAAATATGATTGCATATCAGCTGATTCAAGAATGCAATATGCACGATGAGGACAAGATTGAACTTTTCTGGAATCCTTATGACATATTTTTCTCTTGCGGTATGACGAATGAAAGCTTTAGAGACTATAGTAGGCAGTTTCACGATATAGACTCTGATATGGAAATAAAAGCAAAGCTTTTCAAGTACAATGCAAAAGCAGCAATGGAAGGATACGTAAAATCCGCGTTTAAGGCGATGGCTCGAAATAAAGAAATCATATGGAAGGTTGAGCCAGTGGTATTTTTTAGGCGGTCTCCTCGTGAGCTTCATTTGCCAACAAAAGAAGAATATACAAGATATTTAAAAGTGACCACCAGAATCATTGAAAGCTTTCAAAATGGAAAGGGTCAACAATGCGAGAGTGAACGTGAAATATTTTTCAACGGAAGAAGCGAAGAGTATTACAGAAAATTACGAAAGGAACTATTCAAGGAATTCGGATACGACAATGCTTATCCAATGTATCATATCATCACAGAAACGTCTTCTCTCCATAGAGCAATGAAACGTATCGAAAAAATCTCGCCGTCAGAAGAATACATAAAGGTAAACAATGCTATGTGTGATGGTGTCTTCAAGTTAAAAAGTCTTCGTTGCGGTCGTATGATGAGTGAGTTGAATCCAAATTTTGAGAACACAATTTGGGGTGAACAACCAGAATTTTTATATGACATAAAGATTCTTGATGATGATAATTTAATCCGCCATTTTATAGAAGAGACCATGAGAGTAAATATTGATATTTGGGACGACGATGATGTTCCAAATGCAACGTTTGAAACAAATTGTGAAAGAAAGTGTGACGACAATGAATTTTGATAACCCATACTGGAATGATTTAAAGGTAACGTATGAGTATTACCAAGCTGCTGGCCGATTACCAGAGTTTCACAAGAAGTATGTCTGCACAAAATGCCAGTATGAAATTCCGTGTTTCTCTACTTGTGATGAGGTGCGACGCGAATGTCAAGAGTTTAAGCCTAAGACTGTGCGGAAGGCTGACAAGTATTTACATATCAATGATTTTATGAACGACGTGGCTGCATTTGAGGCTGGCCGTGTGAATGAGAATTAAATAAGAGTCTGTGTAACTCTTATTTGAAATATAAATACATATAAAAAGGGAGATTGTTTAATGACTAATGAAAATCTGCAGGTGTTTAGCACCGATGTGATTCCAGTATACACAACGGACACTGGTGAAAAAGTTGTACTTGGCCGTGAGCTTCATGAGAAACTGGGACTCAAGGCAAGGTATAATGATTGGATTAACAACATGATCGCTTATGGCTTCGCAAATAATGTCGATTATACGTCGATTACTAAAAATTTAGTAAACGGTGGAAGAAAGGTTGACCATGTGTTATCGCTAGACATGGCAAAACACATCGCCATGATTCAGCGCACGCCACAGGGTATGGCTATCCGGCAGAAGCTTATTGATCTTGAGAAGAAAGTTTCTGAAGGTGATGTTGTTGTAGAGGCTCTTTGTAACCCAGAGGCAGTTGCGAAAATGCTTATGAAGTATTCCGAAGAGCAGAAAAAGAACGCTGAATTAACCGCGCAGAACAAAGAACTTGAAAAGAAAAATGAATACATGGCCCCTCGTGCTGATTATTGTGACAACGTTCTTCAATCGACCAGCGTTCTTTATACATCTACTGATATTGCAAAAGAATATGGTTGGAGTGCGGCAAAGCTTAATAAAATTCTTCACGAACTTCACGTTATCATGAAGGTCGGAAAGAATTGGCATTTATATTCTGTGGAAGATGGTAAAGGGTATGTGGAATATAAAGAAACCAAATATTATGACCGCTTTACTGGAAAAACAGAGAGATCTTCTTATTTGTATTGGACGGAGTTTGGTAAAGCATACATTTACGACCGTTTGAAAAAAATTGGTTTTACTCCCCGTTCTGAAGCAAGCCGCAAAGTCAAGGAGGTTAAGTGATGCGAGTACAGATTGGTAAGTACATTATTAAAAATTGCGACGAGCGGAATCTCGTTATTGTTGAGCAGCGGCCAGCTGGCAAGAATCCAAAGACTGGTGAGATGGGAACCGGCGTAAAGGAGGTTGCGGTCGGCTATTATCCGAACCTTGAATGGGCTTTACATAAGATTAAGGATTTAAATATTTCCGAAAGTGATGCCGATACCGTGGATGTATTACTAGCAGAACTTGAACAGATTGATGAGACTATCCGCCGGGTGGCTGAGGAGGTCAAGTGATGGATAAGTTTGTAAATGCAACACGATTGATTGGCGTCCTCGATAGTGCCATCGCTCGCCCTAGTGCCAGAGGTAACGCAAAGTCTATTGATGATATGTGGTGCGATATGGCAATGCAATACACAAAGCGCATTCTTGAAGAAGAGATGTCTGCTGGCGGTGAGTTCTGTCGAGTGGTTCATGCTCACTGGATTGAGCATTTTGAAGATTTTGGAGAAAGCTTCTTTGTTGAATGCTCGGCTTGTCATTCTAGTAAAAATGTCGATGAATCAAAGTTTTGTCCTGACTGTGGAGCTGTTATGGACGAGGAGGTTAAGTGATGGAGAAAGTTCTTTTACCTCGTGGGTATGGACGTTCATATGATGCTTGCAAATACGCAATTGAGCACGACTGTGATATTGTAGCACCAGATAGATCTGGTGTAATAGCTTTGGAATATATTATCAAAGACATCTGTAAAGATTTCGATTCATTGGAAATAGACAGGATTACTTACCCTGATTATACTTATTCTGTAATCGTAAATCACCACAAGTTCAATGGTGTGGTAGAAGCGATTGAAATTCGTCTATACGATATCTGTCAATATTTTGAACACGAAAAGACAGAACGTGGTCGAAGAAAAGATGTCGTATTTGATGATATTGACCGGTGTATGCAAGTCTTGTGTCAATATCGTAAAATCAGCATGGTCACAATGGAAGTTGAGGGATGAATGATGCGAACTTACGAGGATGTTGATGCAGAGATTAAGCAGCTTGTGCGTGACATGAATAGTTCAAGTCTGACACGCAGCGAGTATGAGGCTGCTGATGATATGCTGGATGAGCTCTATCAGGAGCGTGAACGACTTTGGCTCAAGGCTATGGAAGATGGCGAGAGCTGCTATCTGTAAAAGCCTAATTTTATATTTTTCTTTGTAACTATACAATACAGGATACGTTTTAGAAGAATACGGAGGTGACTGCCGAATGGCAAAGCAGCAAACTTGCCAGAAGTTTGTTTTTAAGATCCATACGAAGCGTCTGGTTGAAGCAAAATGGGATTTAACCCTACCATTGGATGAAGCCAGACGAAACCACGAGATCATCTCGTTGGCTGATAGCACTGTTCTACGATGGATTGATGAGTTGAATGGTGTTACGGACGCAGAGGCTAAAGCACGGAGTATCAAGCGTAGAATCAAGATGCTGCGGAATGAACCATCTTGTTTAGAGAACCGCCGGGAGATTCGGAGATTGTACACTGAGCTGGACGCAGTTCAGTTCAAGCCGGATTATATGTGTCTGGTAGTAGATAAGAAGAATGATTACCGCCGGGCTTGTTCTTCAAAGGGGTTTAAAATCAACGGAATCACATATCGCCGTTTGGTTGGAACAACTGGTGGCGTTAAGAATAGTACGATTGTGTTTGTGAGTGACCGTCTTGTTGATGAGATCCGCAAGAGAATCGATAATGGCCGTAACAGGGGTATGGAATTTGTGCCTGCAAAGTTAGAGGCTTATAGAGCCCTTGCTTGCTCTGCTTCTATTCCGGTCACTGACCCTGATGGCGTACTTGTTGTTGATGATTGCTATACGCACTTTAAGGATCATGTTGTTGTTCTGGACGATGGAGTATCTGGAGAACCTACGATAGTCGAAGATAAAGAACATGATTGTGAGTTGTGTGCAAATGACGGCTTTGGGCTTATTAGCTACGACCTTGCACAACAGTGGAGTGAGGATCTGAAACTTCCATCCACTGCGTCTGGCTTCTGTGTGCGAAATGCGTTCTGCAAAGGTATGTTATTCCCCTTCCCTTTTCGTGAGTTCGCTAAGAAGGTAGCAAAACAGAATATGTTAAAGGACGCATGGGGAGATTATCGCGACATCAATAGAATTCAGGTCGTTCTTAGCACCTCTATGCTAAAGCTCTGGGATAGTTACCATAGTTGTGAGGACTATCTTGAAAACTGTAGAGAGAACCACTATCACTTCTCTGTGACCAAGACTTGTGAGTTGGAGCTTGATGAGGAGCGCAATCTGAATTATCAGTTTATCCAAAGCTATCAGCTTACGAATGATGAGATTCGTGAGCTTGTAAAGCCGACTTTGGACGAAATCAAGGGTGTCATGGGCGGTGATTGGCGTGATGCGTTGCTGTATTTGCGTGGTAGTGGAATGCGTGATGACCCGAATTACATAAACAGTCTGGAAAACGACTATATTAAGGCTCTTATGATTGAGCCGGAAATGATTAACGACCCTTATGTGCAGAATCGGATTCGATACTTTATTAAAAAGCGAATCTCTCAAGCAAAAACGGGTGTTGTAAAGGTACGAGGGAATTTTCAAGTTGCGAGTGGCGATCCATATGCGCTTTGCCAGTCTATGTTTCGGATGGAGGTAACCGGGCTATTGAAGGCTGGTGAGGTTTACAGTCGTTTTTGGAATGATAGAGACGTCAAGAGGGTTGCTTGTTTTAGAGCTCCTATGAGTCAGATGGCAAATATTCGGTGCATGAATTTGAATGTATCTGATGATTGCCAATACTGGTATCGCTATATGAAGTCCGTGTTTATCACCAATGCGTGGGATAATATGTGTGCAGCACTTAACGGTGAAGATTTCGATGCCGACCTTACATTTTCTACCGACAATAGAGTTCTCATTGATAAATGGGTAAATGAGCCGGTCGTTCTTTGTGTCCAGCGCAAATGCGAGAAAAAAGTTCCGACCGAAAAGGATTTTATTGAATCTAATATCAGCGGATTTGGAGATAATATTGGACGTACAACAAACCGAATTACAACGATGTTTGATGTGCGAAGTAAATTTGAGCAAGGTAGTAAAGAGTACGATGAACTTACGTATCGCATTATCTGCGGACAGCTTTATCAGCAGAACGCAATCGACAAAATAAAAGGCGTAGCTACGACAGATATGCCGCAATACTGGTATGACAATAAAGCTTGCGCCGTTAAAGACGATGATAATCCTGATACTATCGAGGATAAGAAGTTCTGGAGTAGTATTTGCGCATGGCGTAAGCCGTACTTTATGAGCTACATCTACCCTGCCCAGATGCGTGATTACAAGCAGTATGTGGCCGCAGCTCGCAAGCGCATCAAGTGGGATGGGTTTGCCGGTCTGGATGAGATTATGCAAAAGACTATCAAGGACGATGTGGATGAAATGGTTATCCAGTATTACCTCTATCGGATGCCGGTCGGAATTAATTCTTGTACCATGAACCGCCTGTGCTGGACTGTTGAGGACGAGCTTGAAGATTTTGAAAAAGAACTCAAGATAAGGCGCAAGTTTGATTACGACTCGCTCAAGTCTGGCGTTGAGTACACCAATTCTCAATACTATGGTATCCGCTCTATTTTTAAGGATTATTTGAGGTTTGCTCGTGGTAACGCAATCCATTCTGGCAACGGAAACAATAATAAAGAAATCGGCGCAGATCGCAAGGAGCGCATTGCGCTGTATCAGGAAAGTATGTTCCGCAATCTTCATGACAAGTGTTCTAATGACGATGTGCTCTGCGACATCCTGCTTGATCTCTGTAAGAAGAATGCATCCAGTATTGCAATCGTGTGGGAGCTGTTTCACGATACTTTGATTAAACGCTTATTGGAACGCCATGATGGTATGGTACATTCTCTCGTGCAGGACGAGAATGGCGATATTGAATATGATGGCAAGCGTTTCAAGGATGTGTTGGTTAACATGAATAGCAAGGAGGATGCAGATGATTGTATTGAATGAAGTTCTTTATGCTGAAGAGTGGCTAGAGAAGGATGTGCCTTGGAAGAAGGCGGGGCATGTTTTGCATTATGTAGCGAAATACTATTTCTATAATGGATACTCAAAGGATGACGTAAGAGAAAAGCTCAATGAATATATGTTGCGTCATTTTGAAGGGTATAACAAGGTTCTGGATAGAGAATTGATTGATAAAGCGATTGCTTCTGCCAAGGGTCGTCCTATGGTGGAACTTGATGGTGTGTGCATTACGAAGGCTGAGGTAGAGAAGATTCAAGCACTTGAAAGCAAGCAGATGCAACGCCTGATGTTCACGATGCTGTGTCTGGCAAAATACCATATTGCCGTTAATGAAAAATGCAACTACTGGATTACGGAAGATACGGCTGATATTTTCAGGATGGCAAACGTGTCCGTGAATGAGAAAAAACAGAACGAGATGATCTGTGAGTTACATAATCTTGGCTTTATTGGGTTTGCTAGCTTGAAAAAGATTGACAACTTGAATATCCATGTTTTGATTGCAGAGCCTGACTCTCCTCATGAGATTTTCGTGGACGATTTTGAGAATGCTGGTATTTTATGGAGCCAGTATTGTGGGAAAGAATATATCAGGTGTGATTGTTGCGGAAAGATGGTTGTTCGCACCGGACGCAGACAAAAATACTGTCGTAAGTGCGCCAAAAACGTAAATATTGAGAAAACCGCACAAAATAGAAAAATGTTTGATTTATGAAATGCGGAAAAGCGCGATATTTTAACGTAGATACGTTATAATTTTACACATATAGAGTAAAACACAGTGCGGAAAGTCATGGTAGGGAGAGAGCGAGGACGCTTGTTTTCTTCCTACCTATTTTATTTTGAAAGGGTGTTTTACCTAATGATTGAAATCACTAAGTCCGAAGCGAAGGCTGTACGAAAGGTCTTCCCTCATGCTTGCATTGCAAAGACCCGTCACAAGCGGTATCTGGAAGAGTCTGCTCGATATCTTGAGTTGCTTCCTTTTAATATTGACGCTGTCGAGATGCTGAAGCAGATGCAGCGTAACGCACGTTACTAATCTTTGAAAGAACGAGGTATAGACTATTGGACTTTGAAATTCAACTGCCAGAAGAGATCACCAACCTGATGAATGGTGGCGGTCTCCCCTCTCCTGAGATGATGAACTTCTATGTTGATGAGAAGGATCGCATATTCTTTATCGACTTTGAGATTGACCAATCTTTGATTGAAATTGAGCGAAAGATTCTGCAGTACAACCGTATTGATAAGGATACTCCTGTTGAGCAGCGTAAGCCTATTAAGCTGTTTATTTATAGCTACGGTGGCGAGCTGGATGCTATGTTCAGCTTTATTGATGTTGTTGCGCTGAGTAAGACTCCTGTTTGGACTATCAATGCAGGTATTGCAATGAGTGCTGCTCTTGTGATGCTTCTGTCCGGTCAGAAACGTTTTGCTCTGCCTCACTCTACCGCGCTGATTCACAGTGGATCTGGCGGTGCGCAGGGTACTTTTGAACAGTCTAAGATTGCTATGGACTACTATGAGAAGCAGGTTGTGAAGATGCGTGAGTATATTATGGCTCACTCTACTATCGACAAGAAGACCATGACCAAGAATAAGGCTAAGGATTGGTATCTGGATGCTAATGAACAGGTCAACTTTGGTATCGTAGATAAGATTTGCGATGATGTAGATGAGTTCAATTAAGGGAGAGTAAATATATGGCTTCTGACAAGACTGAAATGCGTATCAAGAAGGATGTCCCTCAGAGTTTGGATGTCTATTCTAGTTTTTATGGCATGACGCTCGACGATGAACAGAAGGCGTTCAGAGATAGTATTTGGAATCCAGATATTGATGTAGTCATGTGCAACGCTCGTGCTGGCAGTGGAAAAACTACTATTGCCGTCGGCGTAGCGAATTTGTTAGTGAAATATGGTTTTTATAAGCAGATTATTTACATTGTATCTCCAACGCAAGAGGAGAAACAAGGCTATCTACCTGGTACACAGGCTGAAAAGAGTGCGCCTTACATGGAACCTCTGCGTGAAGCACTCCTGAAGATTGGTGAAAATCCTAATCTACTGATTGTTCAGGAAGACGATGAAGCATCTAAGTATGGCGGATATGTAAAATGCATGACGCACACTTATACCCGTGGTGTAAACTTTGAGGATGCTGTTGTGATCTGCGACGAATCGCAGAACTATTTTGGGGACGAGTTGAAAAAGGTCCTTACCAGAATTTGTTCAAATTGTAAGACCATTGTTATCGGACATACTGGTCAGTGTGACCTGTATAAGTTTCCAGAAAAAAGCGGTTTTGCAAAATATTTGGAACATTTTCGTGGACACGATAGAACTGCTATTTGTGAGCTTACCAATAACTATCGTGGTTGGGTAAGTCAGTGGGCTGATATGTTGGAATTTTGAAATAAAATATAAGGGAGAATAAAATTATGGTTGCTAAGAAGAGTGTTGTTTTTAAGAACGCTATTATTGATACTGCCGAGGGCACTATCACCGAGATCACCAAGGATGGCGAGAATGTCTTCAATCTGAAGGAAGCTCTTGCAAAGTGGGATGGTATTGAGGGCGTCACCATCAATATTTCTACTTCTGATGAGCTGCTGGGCGACCAGGCTTGATGCCAATGGGTTGCTATAATAAACGGCCAGAAGAAACGAGCGATGACTTCTTTGTAAGAATCGGGAATGCTGTTCTGGCCAGAGAATTGACTTGGGATGGCGCATCTAAAGTGCTCAATGATGAATTGGGTAAGAATTTTGGTGAGTGCGCATATCGCAAGCGTTTTAAGGCATTCCGTGCGGGTATGCAGTATCAGGAGTCCTTGTCTAATAGAGATGTGGGAACCTGCATTCTGTCTATTTCCGACCTACATATTCCATTCCAGAAGCCTATTGAGACTTTTAGTGAGTACGCTGGTAAGATTGATATCCTTCAGGTAAACGGCGATCTGGTAGATGCGCAGGCCATTTCTCGCTTTAATAAAGTGTATCGTAAGAGTCCAATGGAGGAAATTCTGATTGCACGTCAGTATATGATTGATCTGATTGAGATGCTTCAGCCTAAGAAGGTTGTTGTCAATTATGGTAATCATGATTTACGCTTTCAGAATTATCTTGCTAAGAATCTGGATACTGACTTGCTTGAACTTATGCCAAAGACATCTTTAGAGCTTATTTTTGTTGATGGTTTCAACCATTACAACAAGGAGCTTCATACTAAGGTTCATTACGACCCTTTAATTGATGTTTTCAAGGACAGTGGTATTGAGATCGTTTATAACGATACTTGGTTTAGTTTTGTTGGTGAAACAATTTTTGTGCATCCGCTTGCTTATTCAAGCGGTATGTTGAAAACGGCAGAAAAGGCATATCGGTATTTCAAGGATAATGATTATTTCTTTGATACTATCGTGATGGCACACACTCATAAAACAGGTCACTATGATATCGGTAATTCTGTAATTTATGAGCAGGGCTGTTGTTGTGAAACGTCAAAAATGGATTATGCAGATGGAAAATTAACCCCATCTCAGCGAGAAGGATTTATTCTGGTTTATCAGGATAAATTCGGAAGGTTGAATGAAGATAAAACACGCATCGTGCGTTTGAATTAAAAGCGGTGACACCCTACCAATAAGTGGGTAATTAAAAAAGAAGTACGACCGCAAGGTCTGCTTGGGACATCATTTATTGTCTCCTTTTCTATGGGCTGGGGTGATTGCTCCAGCTTATTGTGCCAGTGTAGTTCAGTTGGTAGAACGCGGGTTTTGTAATCCCGATGCCTTTATGGATTTCGCATGTTCAAGTCATGTCACTGGCTCCATGCCACTTTAATTCAGTAGATAGAATAATGTGTTCGTACCACATATGTCGTAGGTTTGATTCCTACAGGTGGCTCCACGCTGCGCGGTCAATAGTTGCTACCGCCTAGACCAACTTAATCTATGGATGGTTGGATGCAAAGTAATTCTGCGGAATGAAATGATAAGCTATTCGTGTTTCGCTACGTTAATGCGAAGCTTTAAAAGTCTAAAACAAGCGTTTTATCAACACGAGAACAATTCAACTTAGCTCGGATAGCTTGATGGATGCTTGTTTTATATGGGGATGTAGCTCAGTTGGCTAGAGCACGGGATACTGATCAACCCGATAGGTCGAGGGTTCGAGCCCTTCCATCTCCATGACTATATTGCTACTCCCTACTCTTCGAAAACAAGAAGCAGCAATATATGGAAAGTGGGGCTATTATGGCATCATGGCAGAGTCTGGTTTATTGCGAATGGCCTGAACCCATTTGTGCCGCAAGGCACCGGAGGTTCGAATCCTCCTGATGTCGTGTCCTTCTCCCGGAGGGCTTATAATTAAAACCGGTTCCCTACCACCGGCTAAAAGGTAGGTTTTATTGTGAGTTTGTAATGCGAAGAGGCTGAACTCAGTGGACAGTAAATTACTGCTCCGCACGAAGCGAGATTATAGTTCGTGGATACGACGCAGGTTCGAATCCTGCCAAACTCGAATAAAATGGCTATATGAGCGCGACATATAGCAAGTCCGAAGTCTAGGTCTTAGAATCATGATGTACACATGACTTTCTACTTCTCGAGACACTTAGGCGTCATATAACGCGGGATACAGCAGTCTGGTAGCTAATCGTCCTCATAAGTCGAAAGTCGTTGGTTCAAATCCAACTCCCGCACCCAGTATCTCCCCTTTTTGCAAGCCTGCCGTCAGTTTTCTACTCCCTCTGGCGGTAGGTTTATTTTGATTATTATGCCGGTTCGCTGGCAGGGCAAGGTATGTTACCGACATAAATGTCGTGAACATAACAAGCTCACATAGATGATTAGTCTCTCACTCGCTTACTTGCAGTGCGTACCATGTGAGAGACACTTTTTAAGAACAGAACCTATCAAGCCTCTCAACGATGCGTATCATGATAGGTCTTTTATAGAATGAAATCCACCCGGCCTCCCAGATTATTGGTGCTCATGAGGGTGGATCTTTTGTTTGCCGTAGGATGTGCGCACATTCTATGGCTTTTATTTTGATTTTGAATGGAGGTGTTTGTTTGCCTAGAAAGAAAAAGGTTGTTGAAGAAGATATCGTTCTGACAAACAAGCCAACTTACCATTGTTGTCGTTGCGGTGATGAAAAGGAAGATCCGGTAGGAACTTTTTATCGACTACCACATAGCTTACTTTATAAAGCAAATGACTGCTATGCGCCTCTTTGTAAGAAGTGCGTGAATAGTCTTTTTGATGAATTTAAGACAAGATATGGAAGTGAACGTACTGCTTGTATCTTAATGTGTCATCTTCTTGATGCTCCGTTTTACAATTCTCTTTTTGATTCAGTTGTGTCTCATAATAATAATTTCTCCGTAGGTTTATATCTTCGCCAACTAAATAACAAGCAGTTTCAGTTTCAAAACTTCTGCACTACGATTACCAGTGGAGAACTGAATAAAACGGCTGTTGACATTCAGGAAGAGAAAGAACAGAAGTGGTCTAAGATTGAGATTCAAGCAAAGGATGACTGTATTTCTGTTATTGGGTATGACCCGTTTGATGGTTATAACGAGGGCGATCGCCGCTATTTGTTTAGCGAACTCATCAAGTATTTTGAAGATGGTATCGAGGACGACCCGTTCAAGCTATCCCAGATTGTTCAAGTCGTGAACAATAATAATCAGATTCGACAGATCGACTTGCAGATTGCTCGCTTAAACCCGATGAACTCTGCTGAAGCAATCAAGAGCCTGAATGATATTAAGGTCAAGTTGGTTTCTAACAACGATAAGATTGCCAAGGAAAACGAGATTTCTGTCAAGAACCGTTCTAATAAGGATGCCGGACGTAACACACTTACCTTCTTAATGAAGGATATGCGTGAAAAGGATATTGCTGGCGCAGAAGCAAACTTCTACGACCAATTACGGTCTCCGGGCACTCAATGGGCGGCAGATATGAGTGTTAAGGCGATCAAGGAAAATGCTTTCTTTGACGAAAATGACATGCAGGAAATTTTCGATACACAAAGAGAACTAATTGATAAGTTCCAGAAAGAAAGTGATGACGCTAAGGAAAAATACAGGCTGTCTCTTATCGAGAATCAGCGGCTCAAGGAGCTGTTGGAAGATGCCGGTATTGACGCAAGCGCAAAAGATACGGATGGTGATGCCGTATGAGAATGAAACAAAGAGCGCCTATCATTACAGCCGTAAAACGTAAGATTTATGAGTGTGATGCGGCAACGATTGCATTCTATCGGCGCAATCCTGTTATTGCGGCCAGAGATTTGTTGGGCATTCAACTATTTGATGCACAGGCATATATGCTGGAACAAAGCTGGAATGCAAGTCATGTTCTTTGGGCGTGTAGTCGAAACTTTGGTAAGTCTTTTGTAGGTTCAGTTTTCATTCTACTAAAGGCTATCCTATATGAGAATCAAGCTATTTATATTGTAAGTAGTGTTGGTGATCAGAGTAAGGAAACTTTTAATAAAATCGAAGAAATTGTCACTCGTGTTGGTAAAACAGCTGCGTCTATCCGTAGTCTGCAAGATATTGCAGAGAAAGAAACGAAAAAGTCTGCAACCAATAAGAGTGGCTTTAGTCATAATCCCGCCGGGTATGTTGTTGAGTTTTACAACGGTAGCTCCATTAACACGCTAAACTCTAACCCGGATTCCAACCGATCTCGTCGTGCAACTCTTGTGTTTTTTGACGAGGCTGCATTTTGCTCCGACGAACTAATTGTTGTCTGTGAAGCTTTTGCCACTCAGAATACTGACTTCGTGACTGATACGGATGATTCTTATAATCCTGAAACTCAGCCTCGCAAGGTTCCTACACAGCTTGTGTATGCTTCGAGTCAGGATACAATGGATAAACTATTCTATCGTTATTACAAAAACTTTGCAAAGCGTATGATTGCCGGTGACCGTGATTATTTTGTTTGTGACATGATTTGTGATGTTGCAATTCAGGTTTATATGAACGGCAAGCCGTACAAGGCTCTGCTGACGAGAGATAAAGTTGAAGCAGCTCTAAAGTCAAATAAAATGAAGGCGTTGCGTGAATATTATAATCGACCAAGCCGTGATGGTGGCGTAAACCAGATCATCAAATGGGGCACAGTTCGTCGCAATGAGCGAAAATATATACCACAGCTTTATTGGGATAAGAACTATCAGTATATTCTTGCGTTTGATCCTGCACGCACAATGGATAACTCTATTGTTGGCGTTATGCGTATTTATAACGATCCAGAAAACGGCATGTGTGGCGACATTATAAATTGCGTGAATATGGTTGACCTTGCGAATGAGAAAAAATTCAAGCTCGATTCTAATCGTCAGCTTGAGCAGTTGCATGAGTTAATTCTACATTACAATGGTCAAAATCCTGATTATGAATACATTGATAGATTGATGATTGACCAAGGCGCTGGCGGCGGTGGTACTTCCACATATGCGGACGGTTTGCTTAACAATTGGACTGATAAAACAGGCGCAGAACATCGTGGTTTTATCGACGCAAATCATGAATTATATGAAGGATATGATGCCCGTTACCCAGATGCTATTGACAAGCTACGTCTAATTAGTCCACGTAAATTTCGTACTGCCATGGTTGAGGAATTTATTGAGCTGATGAATCTTGGCGTCATTCACTTCCCTCTTGAATATAACGGCGGAGATTACGTTCAGGTAGTAGATGGTGTGGACAAATCAACTGGTCAAGAAATTTTGAAGACGCATGAACTCTCCTTAGAGGAACAGACTGCGTGGGTTAATATCGACTTGATGAAGAACGAGATTACAAGTATTCAGAAAACGACAAACTCTGAAAATACGACCGTAACATATGCTTTGGCACCCGATGTTGCCAACAAAATTCACGATGATAGGTTCTATGTTGCGATTTTGCTTGCTCATCGTCTATACGAATTACGTCGTAAGGATAAGGTGCGCCAGTCTGCGGTGGAGACAATGACTACTCCGCCGATTTGTATTTCTAACATTGACTTCTAAGCAGAGGAGGTGAAAATGTGGCAAGAAAGAAAAAGGAAGATTTTGATGTCGTGACTGCTTCACAGACGGATGATGGTACTGTTGTTATCACCTCTTTGAATGAGCTTTCAGAAGAGAGAATGAATAACGTCATCCGAAATGCAGTTGCGTCTTATGACCCTGAGAACAAGCAGTACAGTACATATTTGAAAATATCAGCCTCCTCTGAAACGCTGACGGTTGACCGAATTGATGAACTTGCACGAGGGCTACAGTCAAGCCTGACGAATGTGCAGACGGTAAATGGAATCATTCGTAATTACATCAATAAAGATGACCTGATTGGCATTACTTATGATGCGATTGAGGCGAATGTTAATACGGAGTTCAAATGCAGTTTCGCGCAGTTCCCTGAGCAGCGTAATAAGACAAAACAGGTAAATTACGCCCGTGAAGTGATTGATGATTTCAACGCACAAATCAACGTGCGAAGTCTGTTGCGTGCTGCCATTCCGATGACTTATGCAGAGGGCACTTACATTACATATCTGCGTCAGAAGGATGAGAACTACATTGTAGACTACTACCCTCTTGGTATTGCTGAGATAAGTGATTATTTATCAAATGGACAGCCTGTTGTGCTTATCAACATGTCTAAGCTGAAATCTGCTTTGAGCAAATCTATGCTGAAGGATAAGAAGAATAAAGCACTGTTCTTTGAAAATCAGGAAACTGAGATTCAAAATAACTATCCAGACGAGGTGTATCAGGCATTTAAGAATGGTGACACATATGCAAAATTGGATGTTGACCATTGTGGTGTGATTCGTATTGGCAATATGGGGCAGAAATATGGTGTCTCTCCCCTATTCCGCGCCTTACGTCCGGCATTGATGCTTGAGACCTTTGATATTTCAGACCGTGTAAATGCTAAGGCAAAAGCAAAGAAAATTATCTTGCAACAGCTTGACCCTGCATTGATGGGTCCAAACAACGACAAGAAGGGTTTTGCTGAACAGGTGACGGCACACGATAACCTGTTGCGTGCATGGAAGCAAAATACCGTGCTTGTGACGACAGCTCCTTATGTAAAGGATATCAGGTATGTTGAGCCAAAAGTTGAGATGACAAATATCGAGACTGTCAAACAGTATCGCAATCGAGAAATGGCTGCTTTGGGTATTAGTTTTTTGAATACTGATGGTCAACAGACTGTTTCAACTGCAAAGGTGTCTCTTGACCAGCTGATGAAAAATATCGGTAAGATTGCAGAACAGATTGAAGATGTATTAAAGCGATGGTATCGTATTCGCCTTGAAGATGCAGGTGTAGACACGATGTACTGCCCTGATGTGAAGGTCTCTACTACTGAAATGATGGGTATGGAGATGAAGAAGGCGATTGCTCAGTTCCTGTTCACCACTTTGAACTGTTCTTACAGGACTGCTTACGAGTATATGGGACTTCATGCTGAGGATGAATTACGCAAGCGTCAGGCTGAAACCGAAGAAGGTTATGACGATGTGTTTGTGGCTCGCCAGACCTCTTATACATCGACCGGTAGTTCCGGCGCTGGTGGTGACAGTGATAAAAAGACAGGCCGTCCAAAGGGCGAGGAAACTGAAAAACAAATTTATGACCAGCAGAGAAATGAAGATAGTAAGTGAGGTGATGAACAATGAGTAAGGAGTATTTCTATAGTAAAAATATCTGTTGCTCTGAGATTACGGAGCATCCAGACCACTATCTTGCCAAGTTTGTCATCTGTGACTTCTCAGTAAATGGGAATCAGGTTGCTTTGAACCGTGACACCATTGAAAGTTGGATGAGTACACTGGTTGGCAACCCGCTTGTTGGTAAGTTGGTCGTAGCTCCAAAGGGTGAACTGGATTTTTCCGGTCACAATATGAAAGTCGTCACCAGAAAAGACAACGATGGTAATGAATATAAGACTGCCGAATTTGACACTGATGCATTCGGTAGTTTTCAGTCAGTCGGTATCGAGAAAATTGACGATACCGACTTTATTGTTGCCTCTTGTAAGATCTGGAAACGATATCCAAAGGCTTGTGCGACGATTCTGCGCCGTATTGAGAGTGGCACGTTAAACACCAGTTGGGAAATCGATGTGCTGAAAGCTCATAAGGGAATCGTGGGTGGTCGCATGGCAAAAATCATTGACGATGGTGTGTTTACTGCGCATTGCTTGCTTGGTGCAAATGTTGAGCCGGCATATAAGTGTTCTAAACTACTTGAAGTCGCTGAAACCGATTTTGGTCTTGAATTGGCAAATGCCTATATCGAGGACACAAAAGAGATTTCAAATATAGAATCTAATGAAAAGGAGGCAAAAAATTTGGAACTGAATAAGGACAAGGAGACTCAGACCGTACAGGTCGAGTCCACTAAGCCTGAGCAGGCAGAGCAGACCCCCGTTGGCGAGCCTGCCGCAGCACCTGCTACTGAGCCCACTACTCCGGCAGAGCCTGATGTTCAAACTTCCGAGGAAGGCGGTGAAACTCCTCCCCCGACCGAGCCTGAAACTGGCACTGAACCTGCTGGTGAGCCTGAGCCCACTCCAGAGACTTCCAGTCTGACTGTCGATGATATCATGAGTAAGTTGCGAATGGAAGTTCGTAAGATCAATTCTGACATGTATCTGGTCGAGATGTTCCCAGAAGATCACACTATTTGGTGTAAGAAGTATGGTCCTATCAATGACCTTGATTACATTATGTTCCCTTACACCGTTGAGGGTAATGAGGTTTCTCTGGGCGAGCCGCAAAATATCACTCTGGTTGTTTCTATTTCTCAGGTCAACACTAAGATTGCGGAGCTGAATAGCACTATTGCAAGTTTGAATACTGAATTGCAGAGTGCAAAGGAAGAGGTTGCTTCTCTGGCTCCATATAAGGATCAGGCTGAGAAGGCAGAAGCAGAAAAGGCGGCTGCAGAGCTTGCACAGAAGAAGGAGAATCTGCGTCAGTACGCAATCTCAAGCAAGATGATTACTGAAGCTGAAGTTTCTGAGGGTGGCAATTACGCAAGTCTGATTGAGAATCTGGACGAGACCGGCATCAAGAGTGTGATTGCTGAGCGTTGCGTTGAAGCCGCCAAGAAGGCTCCTACTGAAAAGAAGATTGAGACCTCTGAGGTACATAAGCCTGAGAGTATCAAGTTGAATTTGAATGAAACCAAGTATAACACCACTAACGCTAACAAGCGTGATGCATGGCGGGAATATTTGGGTAAGTAATAACATTTGAGAGAAAGGAAAAATATTATGATTCGTGAACTGATGGTGAACGGCGCGAAGAATATTCCCGCTAACTATGCCGCAAAGGTCGCTATGGTCACCGGTATGGGTGTTCAGGTTGACCACAAGGCTGGTCAGGTTAAGTTCCCTGACGCAGCTACCGCCGAGGGCATCGAAATGGTTGCCCATGAGTTTATCCCGGAGGGCATCTATGCAAGCCAGACTAATTTTGATGACTATGATAAGATGGCCACCGAGATTAAGGCAGGTGTGCTGGTGAAGCGCGTTCCTCTGTATGCTGGCGAGCTGTACGGCACCGACCAGTATAAGGCTGCTGATGCACAGGATGCCAATATTGGCAAGCTGCTGGAGGTCAACACTGACGGTAAGTGGCAGGTTGCTACTACTGGTACTTCTCGTTTTGAGTTTGCTGGTGTGATGGATGACAACGGCCACAAGCTGATTATGATCAGTGTGCTGCCCGAGGCAAAGACTGTTGCTTGATTGAGAGAAAAATCTTGAATACGATACGTGAAATTTAAGGCTATCGTCTTTTGGCGGTAGCTCTTTTATTTTGCGCGAAGAGAAAGGAAATGAATTATGGCACTGAATATTGAAGTGGCCGAGCTGATGAAGCAGCCTGGTCGTGTTTATGAAGTTGCTGAGAAGACTCAGTACAATCGCGCTATGGATGCCGAGGACAAGGAAATTGCTGAGGTTGTTGGCGCTCATGTTGAGGAGCTGATTGATAAGGGCGACCCCAACAAGGAGATTGCTCAGTTTGTTAACCGCACCGTGACTGATGAGCTGTATGGTGCACCTGATGAGCTGCTGGACTCCATGTTTGAGCGTGGTAATATTGGTGAGTTTGATGATTACGAGGCAGGTCGTACTGTTAAGAACACCCTGAAGGCTTATGATGCAGCTAAGGGTGGCAACGTGCCGAAGTCTTACCTGCACTACGAGACTATTAAGCCCGTCTGGCGTAATAAGCAGATCGAGGCTGATCTTAGCTTTGTGGAAGTAAGACGTAATGCTTGGAAGAGTGTGGCAACTCTGACCACCTTTATGACTGAGGCTCTGAAGAACCAGATGTTCTATGACATCTTCGGCATGGTTGATGACGCTATTACTGGTGGCGAGCAGAAGATTGATGCACAGGGTAAGGAGCCCACTATGCAGGATATGGACGCTCTGGCTCTGTATCTGAATGAGTACGCCGATGGTGGTAATCCCTTCACTGTCAGCCTGATGAAGTATTGTGCCAAGATGCGTCGTATGACCGGTTACGCTGAGTATCTGTCTGACGCAGCTAAGGATGAGTTTAACCGTTATGGTCTGGTTAAGACTTACGATGGTGTTGCTATCACTGGTATTAGCTCCGCCAAGAAGCTGGGTGATGGTTCCCTGCTGATCCCGGATAAGCGGATCTATGGTATCGCGGGCAAGATCGGTCGTCTTGACATGAAGGGTGAGACTCATACTTACGAGGATCACGACAACAATAACGAGAAGATCCATCTGATGGTCAAGGACTTTACCTTCGGCTACAGCATTGATCATATCGAGCGTGTTGCCAAGATCGTTCTGCAGTAATTTTTTACCAAAGGCAAATTTGAGCGGGGACTTTGCGGTCTCCGCTTTTATAGAAAAGGAGACAAATTATGAGTTCCGTGATGGAAAAGAAGTTTATTGACGTTCTGAACTGCGACGATAACGTGGTTACCATTTCGTCACTGAACGGTAAGGGTTATACTTTCGAGCCCGGCAGTGTGGAAGAGCCTTGTGTAATTCCTATTCCGCCGGAGGAGATTATGTATATGAACAGCACTTGTTCTGCGTTCAAGAATGGTGTTCTGCGTTTTCGCCCTGAAGAGCAGAATGAAATCTTTAAGGCTATTGGCATTAAGGGTGACGATGTTCTATTCATTGAAGATATTGATGATGCGATTCTGAATCCAACTGTTGAGAATCTTCAGCGTATGATTGACATTAAGGATGGCGCTCAGTTTGAGCGTATTCGTGGTCGCTTTTATCGTATGACCAATGCCGGTGAAGACCTGTCTACCAAGGTCAAGCGCCTGATTGACGAGCGTTATAAGGAACTCCGTGCTGGAAAGCGTAACAGTGAGCTGTCTGTTGTACCTGCGACCAAGCCTGCTGATAATGTTCAGGCCGAACTTGAAACTACAAAGAACCAAATGGCAGAAATGCAGAAGCAGATGCAGGCTATGATGGCACAGATGCAGGCTATGATGGCTGGCGCACAGGCCGTTGCATCGGATAATTCTGTAGAAAAGACTACTGTTAAGCGTAGCCGTAAGAAGGCAGAGGCAGAAAAGGCGGAGGTCGTTCCCGCCGAGTAAGATTGGAGGGATAGTGTGACCGCATTTTCGGAAATATACGACAAGTTCTACGAGCTGGTTGAAACTGATAGTAATTTCTTTCAGTATTTTGATCTGAGCGAGAATGAAGTAAGAAACCTTGTGCATGACCGTGCAAAGAGTTATTTAATGGAGTCGCTTTCTGTCATTTTCAGAAATATTGAACCTGAAGAGAATTTTAGCTTTGATGATTATGATTCTGAGTTAGAGGAATTCAATTCAGACCTTACATACGACGAAATTGATATGCTTGCACATTTGATGCTGGAGCAGCATTTCAAACGAGAGTTTGGAAAGCTAAAGGCATTCAGCGCACAAGACCTTCCTACAAGTTTACAGGTATTCTCCCCTGCTAATGAGCGTGCGAGTATTCGTGCCCTTGTGAAAGACATCCATGAGGAGAATATGACGATGTTAGATAACTATATGGCAAAAGACCGCTCGACCCGTAAGCGTAAGACCATCGACTATGATACATACGCTTCCTACTCTGAGTAAGGAGGTACATAGATGGACTTTTATACGAGGGCACGAGCTGTTGGTGGTGCCGCAAAGATGTCTAACAAAAAGGATGTCAAAATTGCTTTTGCAAAACGTGATTTCGCTGCACACTTCAAAGATAGTGTTGATTACGAGGATAATACTCTAGTAAATGGCTTGCCTCAGAAGCTGGTTGTCAGCCGTAGTAATAGCGTAGCCAAGGAGAAGAAGATCTGGGCTTACCCAGGTGATTCTTTGAACCTTGGTGATATTGTTGACTGCTACAACTGTAAATGGCTGGTAACTGAGATAGAACCAAATGATGAGATTTTTCTTCGTGGAAAAATGGAGTTGTGTAACCGCCAGATTCAATGGCAAAATCCGATTACTGGTGAGATAGTTTCTCGTTGGGCAACGCTGAGCAAGCCTTATTACGCAAATAATAAGGAAATTGTTATGACTTCATTGAGTCAACGTGAGTATAAAGTGCAGATGCCTTTTGATGACGAGACCGCACTGATCGACCTTGATAAGCGTTTTATGCTGGAAATCATCAATGGCGAGCCTAAAACGTATGTTACGACTTCTGTTGATCAGAGTACAGAGCGTTATGAACTGCATGGCAAGACACAGGGGTTCCTTGTTTTGAATATCCGGCAGGATCAGTACAACAGTAAGACGGATAATGCCGAGAAGATGATTTGTGATTATTTTGAGCCGAATAAGAGTGATGAGTCGGATGCGGATTCTCAGGTAACAGCTACTATTAAGTACGCAGGCAAGCCGGAAGTTCGTGTTGGTGGCTCTTGGAAAAAGTTCACTCCGGTGTTCACAAGCATTACGGGTGAAGAGGTTGCGGAAGTTGCAAAGTGGAGTTTTATTTGCCTTGATGAATTCAAGAGCTTTGTTGAAACACAGGTTGCTACGAATGATGTTTTCAAAATTCGTATTTTGAATAATAGTATCATGGATGGCGCAACTGTTAGGATTTCTCTGACAAATGCAAATGATACGGCAAATACATCTATCGAATGTAAGGTGGTGAGTTTGCTGTGACAACGAGTGAATTGATTACTGACTACAAAAACAAATTGGCTTTGAAGCTGGTCAATACGGACGGACTTGTTGAAGCAATGGGTAATGATGATATTGAAGAGCCTGACGAGGCGATTTATACATACATCTTCCCTTACTTCCATATTCCCGACACGATCGAGGCCGCACACAGCTATATTTGTTTTAAGGTAAACATGACTGACCGCAGTAATGTCAACGACTGGTATGAAAACTTTACTCTTACTGTGTGGGTTATTGTGAACCAGGCGCTGATGAAGATGAAAGGTCATGGTGGCGCAACACGAGTTGACTATCTGAGTGGTCTTGTGGAGAAAGAACTACACGGCAGTACAATTTTTGGAATCAAGCAGCTTAAAATCACATCCAATATCGAAGACAACATGGATTTACACCATCGTGTGAGAATTATGACGTTCAAGACGCAGGATCTGGATGACCTTGTGGGGTGTGGCTGATGGAGCTTCGGGAAATGTACGAACCGAGCTTGATGCGTGGAAGAGACTTTAAAATCAATGATAAGATTACAATTCACATGCCATCGGTCGGTGACATCATCGATTATGGTGAGCAAAAGTATTTTCAGTTGGTTTATTTGTTCTGTTCTACATCGAGCGACTACAAAGCACAGCTTGATTCTGTTGGGGTTGATTGGCAGAAGGTTTCGGATTTTGAAATGTTCAGGCAGCTTTTTATAGGCAATAAAAATCAGGATATGTCTATTTTGCTTGGCGATATGGATACTTCTGGGTTTATGATGGCAAAAGATAACATAAGTGGTGAGATCGTGCTACATAACAAATTTACGGACACCCGTATTGATCATGTGGTGTATGAAACGATTTCTCAGTACCTATGTGCCGCAAATGGAATTGAAAAGCATTCTGAGTTTGCTGCTGACGAACCGACAAGAATTGCAATGATAGAGGAAGCCAAAGACAATTTGGAGTATCAAAAAACAAAACATTATGAACCACACCTTGCAGAGCTTGTGCTCTCAATGGCGTGTTCATCCGGCTTTAAAGCAGATTACTTCAAGGCGATGGATTACCCTATGAGTGTATTTATGAATCATGTAAGAAAGATTCAGCAAATAAAAAGTTACGACAATACGATGCATGGCGTTTACGCTGGCACCGTAGAATTTGGAAAGATTCCAAAAGCACAACTGGATTGGACGAGCAAGGTTGATTGATTGGCCTTGCTCTTTTATTTTATCCAAATAAATTGAAAGGAAGAATATTATGAGCGATTTTAATTTCAATGAGGTCATTATTGACCGCGTTCATCGCATTCACGAGTATGACCTGAATGGCAAGCGTCTGTGGACCATGAATCAGGTCAAGGATTTCAAGCTGACTCTGGGCGGCGAGACCGTTTATGCTCAGGATGCACAGGGCGTTAACATCATGGCATTTGATAAGAGCAAGACCGCCGAGGCTGATTGGTCTAATGCTCTGATGCATCTGGGTGCTCTGGCAGAACAGATGGGTTCCAAGAAGGAGGTTGCTTCTTCTGAGGCAAAGCAGGTATTTACTACTGTTGAGTATCTGACTTCTGCTGATGGCAAGAAGCTGACTCTGACTCACACTCCCAAGACTGCTGTTGCAAATGCACCCTTTAAGTACATCGATCTGATTGATGGTCAGGGTAATGCACTGAAGACCTTTGAGCTGGGCGAGACTGCAGAGTCTCAGTTCTCTGTCACTGGCACTGAGGTTACTCTGCCTACTGGCGCAAACCTGAAGGCTGGCGACCGCTTTGTTGTGAAGTACCAGTATGAGAGCGAGGAGGGCGTTGCTATCAATGATAGTGCCGATAAGTTCTCTACCGAGGGCGAGTTTGTGATCGAGGCATTCTGCTACAATCCTTGTGACAAGGCAAACAAGAAGCTGATGCGCATCATCTTCCCGAACGCCAAGATGGATAACGCTATTGACATGACCCTGAACAACGAGTTGACTCACCCTGTTAAGATCAGCGCAACTCAGGAATACTGCTCTGACGATAAGCGTCTGTTCCGCATCGAGACTGCAGCTGCCTAATGGCAAATCTGAATTGGTGCCGTACTTGCGGAAAAGAATATCCGGTTTGCCCGCATTGCGAGCAGGATGCGCGTCTTAATCCTTGGCGAATGATTTGCGACACTGAACCGCACTTTCTTGTGTGGACTGCCGTAAATCAGTATCGTCAGGGAATTATTTCAAAAGAGACTGCAAAGGCAGACCTGACTACTCTTTTAATGCGCAAGTATAAGAATGTTACGGAAGCCGAGGTAGAAACTTTTATCCCGGCTGTTCGTGATATTTTCCATGAGATCATGGATGAGCCTGCAAAGGCTGAAAATGAATCATCTAGTGATGTAAAGGATGAGACGCCCGTGAAGCTGGTAGTTAAGAAAACATCAAATCGTAAGGGGCGGGCATAACCGCCCCTTCGTTTTTCGTGGTGATTTTATGGAGAAAAAGAACAGAACAAAGTTTAATGTCAGTAAGAATCCAGCAGATAGAACGTATGACGGCGTAGTTTACGATAGTAAGGCAGAAATGTTGTTTTATCGAGATATTGTATTGCCAAGGCTGGCAAGCGGCGAAATTGTAGAGTGTCGTAAGCAAGTCCCCTTTATTCTGCAGGAAGCGTTCAGCCGGGTCGATAAGGACGGAAAGAACGTAGCGGTGCGAAAGATTGATTATGTGGCGGACTATGAAATTACATATCGAGATGGCAGCAAACAAGTGATTGATACGAAGGGATTTGCTGATAGTGTTGCGCTGATGAAGCGCAAGATGTTCTGGTTCAAGTATCCTGATGTAGATTACCGCTGGATTACATACTCCAAAATTGATGGAGGCTGGGTCGATTATGACGACCTAAAAAAAGCTCGGAAAGAGCGAAAGAAATTAAAGCAAGCACAGACGAAAGGGAGATAAAATGAAGGTTTTAAATTTTCAGGAGCGAAACGAGTTTCTTGATGAAGTAGTCAAGGCATGTACTATTGACGGTGATTATCAGCCCGCACTGCTCGATGTGGTGTTTCGGCTAACCGTTCTAAAGTATTTTGCGGATTATGATTATCGTAGTGAGCCGCAGAGTGAGTGGCCGCGTATTGCTTACGAGTCTTTCAATTTCAAGATTAACAAGGCTGGTTGTGATACTTCTGCATTCTGGGATCAGTATGATTCTCTGGAGAAGGCTGTTCACGAGCAGATTGATCGTTCTCATAAGGAATGGTTGGTTCTGGGTCTCTGTGGCAAGCTCAACGAGATTATTAAGAAGCCTGACCCTATTTCTGATTTCGTTGACTTTATGGAGAACTATTTGAATGATGTGAAGGGTAATTTGAAAGATTTTGATGTTGAAAAGTTTTCTGAAGTGACTTCTGCCCTGCTGGACAATAAGCAGGAGATCTCTGCCGTGCTGGCAAAAGATAAAAAGGAATAAACACTTTTAGAGGTGGGTTGGAGGGAATTTTAATATGGCTACAAGAAGTAAACCGCTGAAGTTATGGGATGCTGAGAAGTTCAAGAACGTAAACCCAGTATCTTTGAAATACTGGGATAGATATGAGACTGATATGGGCATCCGTGACCTCAGCCCGTCTACTGTTTACAATTATGAATCGGATTTCAAGCAGTGGATGATTTATGTTTTGGACAATCAGGGTAATGCTCCTGTGACTGAACTTGAAGAAGAGGATATTGAGGAATTTTTGTTCTACTGTAAGAAGCACGGAAACAACTCTGCTCGTATGAAGCGGCGTATGAGTACAATTTCTGCGCTATATCGGTATCTTCGCAAGAAGAAAATCATCAAAGAAAATCCGATGGAGTTCATTGACCGACCGACCAAGGACGTGGCTGTCGTGAAGCAGACATACCTTACACCGGATGAGGTTAAGTTGATGCGAGAGAAGCTGAACGCTCTGGTTGAATCTGCGACCACCGTTCACATGAAGGATAATGCAATGACACTGCGTCTGTACGCACTGTTCTCGCTATCCACGATGGCTCGTGTCAATGCTGTGCGGAATACACTCTGGAAATCTATCGATTATGAAAATCGCATGGTGCATGACGTTCTTGAAAAGGAAGGTAAAATCGTTGATCTGATGTTCAGCAAGGAAGTTTCTGAGCTTTTGAAAGAGCTGAAGGAATATCGCACTGAACATGGTATCGAGGATGGCGGCTATGTGTTTGTTGGTACGAAAATCAATGGTGCATGGATGCCGATTACTTCAAGCACTGCCGGTGATTGGTGTAAGAAGATTGGCGAGATGATTGATGAGCCTACGCTGCACCCGCACGATTTCCGGCACAGTGGTGCTACCCTGCTGAAGAATGCGGGTATGAGTCTGGAAGATGTCTCTTCCCTGCTCAATCATGCTGGTACGGATGTGACCAACAAGTATTACATCAAGAAGGATACGACAAAGATTCAGTCCGCAAAGGATCGGTTTGAGATTTGAGGTGGAGTGAATGAAACAGTCATACACAAACTTCGATGACCTATTGAGTGATGTGGCGGATGGTGTGGAGCAAATTATGCAGGACGTAGCTCCGCAAATCGAAGCAGTTCTTCAAGCAAGTGCGAGGAAAAATATTCAGTCACAATCAGCCCGTTCTGCCGGAATCGAAGATGCAAATAATATTGTAAGTAGTGTAACTCGTGATGGAAACACTGTTACGATGATTGTGAAAGACATCGCAAAACCGCAACCGTCTTATTTTCTTGGCAGAAAGAATTTTGATTCTCAAAGAGCATCAGATACTTTGTTATATAGGGAATATCATCATGGTAATTCTCCACTTGTTTGGAATGAGAATGGTGGAGCGAATGTTTTATTTGATGAACGTGAGAATGCGGCTGTTGGTGGAACTATGTTTGCGAACTGGATTGAGAATGGTCTTTGGATGGATCTGAGTTATTATCTTCGGTCTGGTGGGCAGAAAGAATATCGCCCTGCACGTCCGTTTATTGCTCCTGCGCAAGTCGAGGCGGCAATGATTGTTAAGACGGCTTTACATGGATTGTAAAAGCCATCTTTTATGAGGATTTATTTGGAATAAAATTCAATGAGAGGAGGGCTGGCTTTAATGAGCTGGCCGCTTCTCTTTTTTGTTTTGAAAGGAATGTTGAAAATGGAAAAGAGAGGTGACCAACGGTATGGCGGATAATACAAACACCGCAAGTAGTGCTGATACTTCCTCTGTAACGGCCATAAAGGTCAAGGTCGTTCTTGATACTACTACCGAGGAGTTAAAAAATCAATTTAAAGGAGTTCAAAACAGTTTTAAAAAGGCTCCTGTGGAGATTGCTTTTGGTGTAAACGAAGGCGCAACCATCGGCAATGTTAATGCCGCATTGAAGCGAATCATTAAAAAGGTAGAGTCTCCAAAACTCACTTTGAAAATAGATGAATCTAATATTGATGCTGCTTTGCAGAAGGCAGCTAAAAAGGTTCAAGGATCAACAAGCAAGAGTAATGGAGCAATTAAAGTTAATGTTGATGTTGACGAGTCAGAAAAGAAGTTAAAAGAATTCTACTCTCTTGTTGAAAAGGTAAATACGTTAAATAATAAGGCTCTGTCACTTCCAGACGGAAACGTAAATGAGTTAAAAGAATATAATAAACTCATTGATGAAGCCGGAGCAAGGATGAAGATCCTTATGAACGAGCTTTCCGATAAGATTGAAATTGGCTCAATGAGTCAACTTGAATCGGAAATGACGGTTCTTGAACAGCGCACCGCAATGGTTGTTGCGAGACTCAAGGATGCAGAGGTTGCTGCTGGTAAAACCGAATTTGGAAACCTTGTTAAAGAAATCGGTGAACTAAATACAAAAATTGAAACAGCAGATTATTCAAAACAGACAAATCAAATTCAGGAGTGGACTCGTCAATTACAAATTGCAGAAGGTCGTCTTACCGAGTTGATGAATACTTATGGTGAGTATATCAATATTGAAGAAGGAAGCGACCTTGATAAATTAACTCAAAAAGTTACAGGAAAAGAAAATCTTGCTGTTGCAAAAAAGGCTGATACTGAACAGGTTGCGGCACTCAATGCAAGAATGCAAGAATTTTACGATCTGGTAAAAAAAGTTAATGACCTAAATAATAAAGCAATGATGCTACCGGAAGGTAGTATAAGAGAGCTTGAGGAATGTAATCGTCAGCTTGACGAGATGGGCACTCGTATGACAGAGCTCATGAATGAGCTTAGTGGTAATATCGAGATTGGAGAATTCAGTAAGCTCGATACCATCATGAATGAGTTAAATAATCGTAGTGCGTTGTTTGCTGCTCGACTAGCAGATATTCAAGCAAAATCAGGTCAAAAAGAATTTTATTCACTTGTTAAAGAGATTGGAGAATTAAATAACAAGTTATCTACCGCTGACCCTTCAAAACAAGGTAGTCAAATTGAAGTTTGGCAAAGACGTTTGGCTGAAGCAGAAACAGAATTAACTAACCTTATGAATACTCTTAGAGAGTATATTTCCATAGGTGAAGGTAGCGAGTTAGATAAATTACAGCAAAAGCTTCAGTTTCAATCAGATAATTCTTTTGCAAAGCAACTTGACAATTCAAGAATTGCTATTCAAAACTTTATAAAAGAGTACGCTACATTAAGTATAAAGTTACATAGTGTTGATTCAATCAATCCTGATAACCAAGAGCTTGTTAATTTACGAAACAGTCTTCCAGAAATTGAGCGAAGAGTTCAAAGTTTGTCGTTAGGTTTAAGACAAGCTATCGAGACTGGTGATTTGAGTGGCCTCTATCTTCAGTTTAATACTTTAAGAACTGCAATAGATGCAACAAACATATCATTTGCTAATCTTTCCAGTGAGTCAAAATTGACAGGAAAAGAGCTTGATAATAGACTTCATCTGGATAATTTGATTCGTGAGCTTCAAAAATACAAAGATTCTTTAACAAGTGCATTTAATGGCAGTGAATACGAGCAGGAATACGAGAGAATTCTTGCAATGTTAAAGGACTCTAGTACGTATTTTAAAGCTGGAGAGCAGGCGGTTGAGAACTTTAAAAACGCTTGTTATAAAGCAGGATTAGAAACTGAAACGCTTGGTCAAAAACTGTCTCGTCTGTTTAAGGAGCACTTCCAGACTGCTATCGCTATGGCTGGCGTGGCTATGGTTAAGCAGGGTCTTCGAGAGGTCTACAACAACGTTCTTGAACTGGATACGGCTGTAACCGAGCTCAAAAAAGTCAGCTCGATGACCGGCGATGAGATGAATAGCTATCTTGAGAGGACAGCTACGAATGCTCGTGAACTTGGTGCTAGTATTTCTGATCTCGTTACGAGTACAGCAGACTGGAAGAGACTTGGATATTCTGATGAAGATTCTGAAGAACTTGCTCGTGTCGCTGCGCTCATGGCGAATGTTGGAGACGGTATCGACAATGCAACCACCGCTTCTTCTTATTTGATTTCTACCATGCAAGGCTTTGGTCTGGTTGCCGATGATGCAGAACATCTTCTGGATTGTATGAACCAGATTGCTAATACCGAGCCTGTAAGTATGGAAGACCTCGGAATTATAATGCAGAAAAGTTCTGCTGCGATGTCAGCCGCCGGGAATACATATCAAGAAACACTGGCTATGGCATCTGCACTGAACGGTGTACTTCAGGACAGTGAATCGAGTGGCACCTTCCTGAAAACTTTAAGCATGTATCTTCGTGCTTCGAAAACAGATGCAGAAAATGCCGGTATTGCAACGGACGGCATGGCAAGTTCTGTATCCGAACTCCGCTCCGAGCTGAAGCAACTTGCTGGCGTTGACATTATGAAAAATGACAACACCTTCAAATCTACTTACCAGATTATGAAGGAGCTTTCTGAGGTTTGGAAAGACTTGTCTGATACTACTCAGGCCAATATCACTGAATTGATTTCCGGGAAGCGTGGAGGTCAGGGCACTTCTGCATTACTGAATAATTTTAGCGTTGCAGAAGATGCTATGAAACAGGCTCTTAATTCTAGCGGAAGCGCAATGCGTGAGAATGAGACCTATATGCAGAGCCTGCAAGCGAAGCTTAATCAGCTTGATTCTGCGTTTCAGAAATTTAGTACAGACTTGATGAAGTCTGATATTCCGAAGTTTTTCGTAGATCTTGCAACGGTTTTTGTTGACGGTGCAGATAACGCTGTAAAATTTGCTGGTGCATTACCCATTTTGACAGCTGCCATTTCCGGCGTGTTGTCCGTAATGCAGATGAGCGGAAAGCTCAAAAATGGTGCGGGTAAAGTTAATATGCCCTCTTATATTTGTTGCGTATAAAAAATATAGGATGCGGCACCATGTAAAAATAAAACAGCCCCTAGAGTGCTGGGAACCCCTAAGAGCCATATCGCCTATATTTATATAATGTAGGAATCGAAAGATAGAAATAAGGATATGGATGCTATATGCTGAGATAAAAGCTCGGTTTTACCGTATTGTCAAAATATGGTAATAATCGAGTGCTAAGTAGCGTTTATAATGGGCGGTCAGCAGCCGATTCACTCCCCTATTATATAATGTAGGAGGGTGGAAGGTTCATCGACTAAAAAGGGTCAGTGAGCAACCACTGGAAGGATAGTCAGTTCTGGACGAAAGTTCAGAAGTCCACCTCAGACGTAACCAGACGACTTAAAGAAGTAGGTGGAAATGAGGAGACGCGCTATTCTCTGGCGCGATATAAGAAAGAGAAAAATGATTGAATAATTGAATAAAAAGAAAAAGTACACTGTTGTTCGTTGACAGCGTACTCTAAAAAGTGTATAATAAAAGCAACCAAGAGTTCCAATAGACGGTTCCCTCGGTTAGCATCAAACAAATGGAATTAAAATCTGGACAATTTCAATCCCAATGAAGAGCTGCCTACTGGACATAGGCGGCTCTTTTACTTATCACGGCTCTCGCTGTGATGATGTAGCATCTTGAAAATCTCAAGAACAGTCTTAACAAAGCCAGCAAAACCGAAGAACAGCATTGCGACATAGTAGACAGTCTGAATGTCAAAATTCATGGCAACATCCTCCTTCCGACAATATTGCCGGAAGGCAGTTAAAGAAATACACGCTCCTTCTTGCCTTCCGGCTACTGGGAGGGTGACCGCCTATTTTTTACATCTATGATTGGACAAGTTCGATGTGGAACTCCTGATTGCTCCATTATTATACACCCGTCTGTCATATCATGTCAATATTTCTATAATGTAATTTATAATACATAAAAAGAGGTTGCTTTTCTGAAATTTTCTGGCTATAATATAAGTACAATCGCGTATCCAAAATATACGGAGGTATTTTATTATGGCACGTCCTAAAGGAAGCAAGAATAAAGCAAAGGTTCTCGACGGCGTTGATTACGCAGCACAGATCGCTGAAAAGAATACTGCCGCAGAATCTATTGCTCAGGAGATTGCAACTATTAGTGATGATATCGCTACACTGAACGCCCAGCGTAAAGCAAAAGAAGCAGAGCTGAAAAAGCTCAACAAAGAGATTGTAAAACTCGAAAAGAAAAAGGCTGATGCTGACGAAAAGATTGCGGCAGAGCTGAATCGCAAAAAGGCAGAAGATATTGTTGCCAATGCACTGGCAAATGGTATGACCGCTGAAGAAATTGCTGAACTTCTAAAATAAGGTATCATCATAAAATAAGCCCGACTTCCCAACTACTGGGAGGCTGGGCGTTTTAATTTGTGGTTGACTTTAGGCAATGTTTGTGATACGCTTAATAAAACATTAGAGAAAGGTGGTTTTGTAATGGCAACTGCGTATGAATGTGCTGAATATCTCATTCGAGATGATGGCAGTGAGATTTCAAATAGCAAGACTGGTAATATGAAATTGCAAAAACTGCTTTTCTTTGCTGACCTGATTCATTATGTCGAGAATGGTACTCCTCTTTTCAGTGATGCAATTCTTGCATTCAAAAATGGCTGTGTGGTCGAGAGTGTGCGAAAGCCGTTTTATACTGATTACGCTCCAATTCGGCGTGGTGAAAAGCCTATTCCGCGATTTTCTGATTCCGAAAAAGAGTCGCTTGATTTAGCAATCGGCATTTATGGAAAAGCTAGTGCAAAAGAACTTTCTACTTTAAACCACGAATTTATTTGCTGGCGTACCGCTTATCGTGCCGGGCTTGAGCCAAGCGGTTACCATGACCAGAGTAAGTCGGTTGTTGATATTACTCTTTCTCAAGAGCAACTTGACCGTATAAAAACAGTCGTTGACCTTTATCGTGAGAACCAGCAAAGCGATGACGAGTGCATCTCTTTTAATGGTGTTGATTTCTATTATGATAAAAATTTCCCGATGACCGATGAAGTCAAACAGCAATTGCGCGAGTATGCTTATGACGCAGAAGATCGTGCGTATAGCATCTATTTTGATGAAGGCAGTTTGGTGATTTACTAATATGAGTTACGTTGAAGGGCAAGGATTATTAGGAAGACTTCCATATATGGATGGCGAAATGCCAAATAAAGACAGGCCATATCTTATTGTGGCTGTCGGGCAAAATTCCATCCAGACTATTGATGTTTCAACCATCAAGAACAAAGAATGGAAAGCCGGAAGTTATCATAACCACATTCTGAATTCTTACAATCCTCCCTTCTTGAAGCCATCTTTTGTTAAGATCGACTCTTTGCAAACAGTTGAACTGTCCGAGTGTTCAAATATGCGTTTGCTTTGTGGTGGCGCAAGGCTTGATTCGATCGAACTTAAAACCATAAGATCAAAATTAGGATTCTAGTACATAAAGCTATCCCCTGCCGGTTTGTCCGACAGGGGCTTTATTTATGCCATCTCAGTTAGTCGCCGCTTACCACTCATACCCGCAGTTCTTACACTTGAATTGTTTACCAGGCTTTCTGCTTGCCCAGCCCCATATTGCTACATCAATCAGCTTTGTATTTTTCAATCGAGGTGAAGTATATGAAAATTGAAATTGACGTAAAAGAACTCGCCACCCTCCTTGACTATCTCAAAGGGCAGCGAGATCCGACTTATAATGTAAAGGATTTTGCTGACGCAATTCTTCAGAATGCGTCTAACAAGTCATCCGAACATTTTAATTGTCGTACTTGAGATATCCGGCCTTTTCGAGAGCAGTAGCCAGTGCTTTGGTCGCATCAGACACAGCATGAGTGTATGCTGCGGCAACCATAGCAGTGTAGGACATTTCCTTGTTCTCTTTCGAAGACAGTTCTTCTGCGAACGCACGAGCGTTGTTTTCGAGTTCAGAATTTAGAATCTTGTTAAACTCTTCTCTAGTCATTGTAGCCTCCTCCTTTCTTCTAGTCTTTATTTAAGTCTACCATAAAAAGACAAAATGTAAAGAGAACGGGAGGTCACATTTGGTTGAGAATATCACCATTCGTATCCACAGTTACGGCATCTGAATTGGCATTTAGGTTTTCTAGCCAGAAAGCCCCATACAGCTGTATCTACAACCTTCTCTCCAAAGCCAACACGTTCTACATCAGGACAGCCGCATGTAGGACAATGAGGAACGTATTTCTTGCGAGCTTCCTCTTGAGCAAGCTCTTCTTTGATTTGTTTATCGAATGCTTCAGCTTTTTCCAATTCAGTTTTATCTTCAATGGGCTTCGGAGGTTCGTGATGGGGTGCATCTCTAAAAAACTCTTTTCGTTTTGCATCATCCCATTTTTCCCATGCAGATAAATTTGGTGCCATCGAACCACAAAACGGGCAAAAAATATTGTATTTCTTTAGGTATTTATCACAACGAGGACAATAGGCTACTTTTTCCATAATTTTTCTCTCCTCAAAATAGATATTAACTTTCTTCTCTGTTGATGATAAGAACTCGAAGATAACTTCAAAGTTTTCCGACCTGTTTGATGTTCTGAAAAATTTTGGTCCAACGTTAAACAATCTCGGCAACGAGTATATTGAGTATTGTTGGGATCTTGACAAAGCAAGTCTTGCTAATACAAATTTTATCACATGGTTAAATGAAAGTAAAGAAGTCATAGACCTAAATAGGGTTAAGATTCTTGCTTTGAAAGCCGCTACGGTTGCTCTTAATGTTGCAGTAAGTACGATAGCTGGAATGGCACTTAATTTTGTTATCACAAAGTTCAATGAATGGCGCACTGCTATTGAGACCAATGCACAGAAATCCAAAGAGCTTTCCTCTTCTATGACCGACTTGATTTCTCAGTATAAAGAACTGGGAGATAAGTCCGGCTGGGATACGGACGATTTTGCACAGGCAAAGGATTTGAATGCAGAAATTCTTGACCTGTTAAAGAACCAGTCTGTTGAAATGGATAAAAAGCTTCGTAAACTTGACCTTGAGAATGGTAAGTATCAGGAACAGATTGACCTTCTGAACGAACTCTCAATTTCTACGATGACACAGAATAAGGCTGACCAAGGCAAACTACTTGAGCAAACCGCAAAAGGAAAGTCTAGCGGACAGTATGTTATCGGTGACTCCTCTGATACCGATATGGCAAATGCTCTTGGTGGTAAGTTTGGCGGTTCTCTTGATAGTAACACTGGTGTATTCAATTTTGGTGGGTTTGACCCTAATGACGCAGACTCTATTCTTGCCTACTATGATAAGCTGAGTAATGCTCTGGATTATCTTGGTAGCAACTATGATTCTGCAACTCTTGAGGCATCAAGTCTGTATAACCAGTTAAAGTCTGAGAAAAATGCTATTGAAGACCAAGCAAACGCATATCGTAGTTCTTCCGATGCATTAAAAGAAGTCATTGCGGCGCAAAAGCTGTCCTCTACGTCCTCTAAGCGTTCCGAGGAAGATATCAAGGCCGTTACAGACGCTCTCGAAGGACTAAAGGGTGCTTATGGTGGTATTACATCCGGTAACCTTGTGAGTTTCCTGAGCGGTGATAAGAAATTAGGCGGTACATATGCAGATGCTCTAAATCAGCTAAAGGAAGTCATGCTGAATCTCGGATTCGAGGACAACGCTTCTGATGCACAGGCTTTTGTTGATGTACTTGTTCAGCTTGGAATTGTATCTTCGTCTTCTGCTTCTAAAGTCGATGGATTGTCTGAATCTGCATCTGCGGCCTCAGATCAACTCAAAGAAGCAACTGATGGTCTTGATAAGATTCAATCTGCTTATAGTACGCTAAGTGATGTTGTTGATGAGTACAATGAAAATGGTTATTTGACCGTTAGCACTCTTACTGATCTCATTAACCTTGGCCCAGAGTATTATGACTGTTTGGTTGATGAAAGTGGTCAGCTTGCAATCAACACAGAGAACATCAATACAATGGCTGATGCGTACTATGAGATGGCGAAAGCTGCACTGTATGCTCAGGCTATTGAGTCTCTGAATGCTAACACCAATACATACGCAAACGCAAGCAAGTTCCTGGCTCAAGCACAGCAGGAAGTCAAAGATATGAAGTCTCTGCTCTACGCAGAAGGTCAGCGTCTTATTGACGAGGGTGGTTTGAGTGGCGATGCTCTTGCAACTCAAGTTCAGGCACAGCAACGAATCATCAACACTTATAGTGCCATGATGGACTTGCTGGATAAGACTCATGCTCAAAGTGCTGAGAATCAGTTTAGAAATCCGAAGGATAAAAGTAGCAATAAATCTTCTGGTAGCGAGGATAAGATGACCGATGCAGTCAGCGCATGGAAAACTCTGTCCACTGCGATGGAAGAGTACAATCAGTATGGCAATCTTTGCATTAGTACATTAAATGATTTACTTGGTCTTGAAGACGACTATACTTCCCTGCTTACAGAGCAAAATGGGAAGATGTCTATCAACACGACTGAGTTTAAGAATTTGATGTTTGCTCAGATTGCTCAGGCTAATACTACTGATGAGTCTGGAAAGAGTGCTGCGGAACTAAAGCGTATTCTTCAGTATGTTGATGAAAATGTAAAGGGAGATACCATCTCCTTTGAGCAACTTACTGATGCCATTGAGGGTTACGGCACCGCAATGGACAAAGCAAAACAGAAGACGGACGCTATAAAATCCGCATTTTCTGGGCTGTATGATATTCAGCAGAAAATCAAGAATAGTCAATTCGGTGTTGGCGACCTTGATGCAACAGAAAGTAAGATAGAGTCTATTTTGCAACTGAGCAAGTTCTTTGGTGACAACAAGGATTTGATGGATAATCTCGTTGACAAAAACGGAAACATCAATCTTAACACCGAGGCGTTTAAGAAAGCGACTCTTGATGAATTGGATAAGCGCATAAAAGCCGCAAACGAAACCGGTGGTGCAGCGGCTACTGCGCTTGCAAACTCGTTAAGTTCTGATAAGGCCAATATTGAAAGCGGCAAAATTTCTGTTAGTGATTATCTTGTTGGTCTTGGAACTGACCTTGAGCGTGTAAATACCGAGTTGGATAAATACCAGACTAATTGGAGCACGCTTAAAGATGCGATGGACGAGTGGAATACTACCGGCCAGCTGACACAGGATACTATGCAGAAGCTGCAGGAACTTCCTGAAGAATTCTCTAACCTACTTACTTATGATGAGGACGGAAACGCTAAAATCGACGTAAAGGCACTTCGTCAAAGTTATGTTGATAAACTGAGTGCGTTTGCAAAAGAGTTTGAAGGTAGTCCGATTGGTATTCAAGTTCAGGCAATGATTGATGATGTGCGTGAGCCAACCCATGATGAATATGTGAAGCTCGCAGAGAAGACTGCAACGTATCAGAAAGTCTTAGCACAATATACAAAGAAAATGTCTGCCATTGATTCTAACAAGGATCTATCAGAAGACGAAGCTCTCAAGCAAAAAGCTGAGGTTCAAAAAGAGCTCGATGAGGCTATGGAAAAGGCTCTTCTCGAAGTTCAAGAGACCGATGCACAGGTTACAACAAAACTGAAAAAGCACTGGGATGGCGTCGAAAAGGTAATCGAGGAATTCAAGTCCGCTCTATCCGATGCAAAAGCTGTTCTGTCCTCTTTCCTCTCCCTTCTCTCCACTTTAAATGACAAATCCAACAACGACCTCAAGATTTGGGGCGATGCTATGGGCAAAGTTATCGACAAGCGGATTGAAGCCCTGAATAAGCAGAAAGAAGCTCTGGAAGAAAACAACGAAGCCACCGAACGTGCTATTGAACTTTCCAAGGCACAAGACGCTCTCGCCAGAGCCGAACAGCAGCGCACGACCCGTGTGTACACTGAGAATGGCTACGAGTGGCAGGCAAACGCCGAAGATGTGCGCACTGCACGCGAAGATCTTGCGGACAAGCAGCGTGAGTGGAACAAGAAGGATGCCGAAAAGGCTATTGACGACCAGATCAAGAAGTACAATGAGTTCAAGGACAAGTTGTCTGAGGTCATGGATGATATCGGCAAGAGCTGGAAGGATTACCAGAAGGAGCTTGAGTATACTGCGCAGATTCAGAAGATGACTCTCACGCAGATGGAGGGCACTCTGGATGGTTATCACAATAAGATCATTGCAAGCCTGAATACTGGCAGTGCGATTAGTAGCATCCAAAATCTGATTACAAACCTTGAATCACTGATCAATACGCTTACGAAGGTAAATAACCTGTATTCTTGGGCAAAAACTAGTGAGTACAAAGATCTCGGCACAAAAGGTCTGTGGAATACGATAAAAGGATTCTTCAATAAGGGTGGCGAAGAAGCTGCTGCAGAATCTGGAAAAACTGTTGAAACATTCTTCGAGAAATTAAGTAGCAAGGTGCAAACCTCTGGAAACGGTCTTATTGAAAAAGTTGGTGGTGTCTGGAAAGCAATTAAAGCCGGTGCCCATGAAACATTTAGCGGTTCCGGTGGCGGTATTGTCTCCACTGTTATAGACGGATTCAAAACAATCGGTAATGCTGTCAGCAAGAGCAAGATTGGTTCCACTCTTATTAAAGGTGCGGGAAAACTAGTTGCTGGCGCTGGCGGACTTATCAAGAGTGCCGTTGGTGCTATAGGTGCCGCTGGTGCTTCTGCAATTCCTGTTGTTGGTGCCGTAGCTGCCACTGCCGGACTTGCTATTTATGGTACTGCGAAGAATTATAAACACCAAAAAGAAATCTGGTCCAACAAAGAAGATGGTTTTGGCAAGAAGGTGATAAAGTCCGTTGCTACATTCATCTGGGATACCAGTCCTATTGGTGCGGTTGTAAATCTGTGTAAGGATATTTTTGGTAAGAGCAAAGAAACTGCCGAGAATACAAAAGACACAGCCAACAGCAGTTCTGAAACTGCCGAAAACACAAAGAAAGCTACCGGCGTCACAAATCTTACGATAAATGCTACACAGGGCACTATAAGTGAAGAAAACAAGACTGAGCCAGTCGAAGAAAAGAAACAATCCAAATGGGATAAATTCTGGGGTTCTAAGTTCTGGTTCTGGAACTGGGGCAAGAAGGCGTCCGGCGATAAGAAGATCAAACACGGCGGCACTTACAATGTCGATGAAGTTGGTCCCGAAATGTTGGTACGTCAGCCCGCTTCTGGTCGCTACACTTATCTTGAGACTGGCGATGGTGTTGTTCCGGCTGATATTACCTCTCGTCTGTTTGAGATGGGCGGCAATCCTGATAAGTGGTTCAGTGACCAGCTGGCAAAGAATGGCTCCGCTTCTATGGTACAAAGTCGTAGTTCTGGCGGTATTTCCCTGTCTATTGGTGATGTGAATGTGAACAATCCCGTTGGTGATAGCGATGCACTGGCTCGTGAGTTGGTAAATCGTCTGCCGAACAAGGTTGTACAGGAACTGAATAGACGTTAAGCAGTACAATAAGCAAAAATAAATACGAAGTATACTTGGCTCAGGGTGGGTTGGGTAGGTTGAGATCGAGTATACATTTATAAAGGAGGGACGAGATGTCACAAAAAAGTCAAGACGCAATTGATGTGTTGAGTAAGGTCATTGTTGACACGATTGACAAAAAGCTCGACACTGCAAATTTTGATAAATCGCAGACTGGCGTGGTAACTGCGGTGAATGGGAATACATACACGATCGCGGTGTTTGGAAGCCAGTATAATATTACTTCTGACCAGATTTTTACCGTTGGACAGAGTGTGGTTGTGACTGCGTTGCAGGGCGATATGAAGCGGCTGGTATGTTCCCCCGATAATGTTGGTACAATGAAAACAGTGGACAGCAAGGTTAAAGTAGTCGGAGACCAGCTGTCCTCTTTTATTGATAAAGATTTCGCTGATACAGTAATTCGATATACAGATGTAGGTAAGTTCTTTAACATTAAGGATCAAATTGATTCGCAAATAGTGTTATGGCTATATAATGGAGCGCCATCTAACTCTACAACTCCAACAAAAGACTGGTCAACTGATGATGCAAAACGATTACATGTTGGTGATATTTATTATGATTGTAACGAAGAAAAAGCATATATTTGGACAGATGAATATGAATGGCTTACTGCCGATGACGAAAACTTATTAAAAATTTTGAAAATAGTAAGTAAAGAGTCCGATACCGCTGATGGCTCTCGACGTGTTTTCTTTAATACTCCATCTCCACCTTATAGTAAAGGTGACGTATGGGCAGATTATAGTTTCAATGGCTATATGCTTGTTTGTCAAGTTTCTCGTCCTATATCCGCCAGTTATAATCGTTTAGATTGGGTGGTGGCATCAAAATACACAGACGACACTAAAGCGGATGAAGCGTTGGACAGCGCCAATAAAGCAAATACTGACCTTGCTGCTTTTAAGACAGAGTATGATTCCGACTTGAAGGTAACAAAAGAACAAATAGAGGCTCGCGTGACTGCTACAACGTACACCGAAGGCATGTCTGGTTTAAAGGATCGTGTTTCTACTGCTGAATCAAGGATCACACAAACTGAAAAGGATATCACACTGCGCGTAGAAAAAGACGATTATACTGGCGAAAAACTTGTTTCTATGATAAGTGCACAGCCTGAATCTGTAAAAATCAGCGCAAAAAACATTGAGCTAACAGGAGCCGTTACAATACAAAACGGACAAACTGTCTTAAACTCTGAATCAGTGAATAATAGCATTACGCAAATAGATGGAGGCAAGATTACAACCGGAACAATCGATGCAAACAGATTGAATTTAAGCGGTGGTTTAACGATTGGTTCTGGCGGAAGTATCACAATTGGCAACAATACAATATCTGCCGACAAATTGGCTTCAGGTTCTGTTTTTAAAGAATTGTGGAGAAACGATGCAGAGGCAGAATATCAAGTAGGAACATTTAGTTTTGATAATTCGCAGACGCAATATAATGAGCTTTTATTCTTTTTTAGAGGATTGTTTAAGAATGGAAAAGTGGACGACAGTCAGGAAGGAACTATAACCCATGTCGAACAAGTTCCAACTGGAAATACGGACAGTGATGGAAATCCAGAATATGAAACCAAGACGATTATTGACTCTAAAATAAGAATAGAGACTTATTATACTTCTACGAATACTATGGTCGTTCCATTAATTACAAATTCGACAATTTGGTATCATACTTTTTTTAGTTATCCGTCTGCATACTTTGTAAGACAATGGGAACATTATAAAGCAGACCCGTCACAAAACATTATTCAGGGAACATATAAAGAAGGTATGTCATTTAATACAGACGTTGTTGATAATATGGATTGGGAATGGTACAATAGTAATATTATGAGATATTTTTCAGTATCTGTTTCTCAAAACAACACTGTCACAGTTACATTTAAAAATGCTTTTAGATATACCACAAAAAAAGGTTTTTGGGATGATTCAGGAAATGTTTCAATATACCCAAAATATGCTATCCCGCGTATTATTTACGGAATAAAATAAATTAGTAAAGGAGGCGTTAATTTGGCAAAACCTATAATTTCAAAATTTTCAGTAATAGATGCAGCGCAAAAAAACACGGTGCGATATACCTGTTACGATGATACAGTAAATGAAGTCGAATATGTAATCCATGATAATGCCTCCGGCAACATCATTATCGATAAAACTGTAAATACAAGTGGGGCATCTTCGATACGGACATTCACGTTACCAGCGGGTCTTGTACATAATAGATTACTTCCATACTATCTTAAAATTGCAGTAAAGAACCAGAGCGGCAAGCAAAGTGATCTGAGCGATGCCGTTCTTTTTTATTGTCACGAAAAGCCGTTGCTGAAGTTCACAGACGTTGATTCAACCACTGTAACAACAATTCCGTTCCCTGCTTTTTCTTTTGATGTACAGTATAAAAACATCGAAGACCAGGGAGAGACACTGAGCCTGTATAAGTATCAGCTTTATGATGGAGATAAAAACTTGCTTTATGAAGAGACACACTATGGCACTATTGCACACAGCTTTAACGTAGAAAGTCTTGATAATAATAAGGTTTATTACGTGCGGGCAACAGGAGAGACCGTAAATGGATATTTATTAGATACTGGTTTTTGCGCGTTTAGAATTGCATATAATGGGCAACTACAGAATCTTGAAATCGCAGCGAAAAACGAAAAGAGAGAAGGACAAATCAAACTTTCTGTTGCTATAACGACAGAAATGAGAGACAACTTTGATTTAGTTCGGGTCAAACGCAGAGAAGTTGGCAAATATGAGTGGACAACGATTTATGAGAGAAGCATTAAAAATATAATCGGCTCTATCTCGTTTGTTTGCCATGACAAATATGCTCGTGGTAGAAAGACTATGTATCAATATGCAGCTGTCCCTGTTGTAGATGATATTGAGCAATTGTCTGCATCTGTCAATGTTGTCAGCGAATTTGAAGGTGCATGGCTGATGGATAAGGATACTTCGTATTATGTCGGTCTCGAGCCGAAGGTAACTGGTGTGACACGCAATCAGGAAGCCGCCGTTGAAACAACACTTAGCAGTAAATATCCCATTGTGTTCTACGGCAGTGAAGCGAACTATTACAACGGAAACTTCTCTGGCGTTATTATCAAATGGGATCAGTCAACGGATATATTTGATTTTGATGGTTCTGTGGACTATCGTGAAACATTTATTGACTGGCTGACGAATAAAAAGCCAAAGGTTTTAAAGATGTACGACGGTCGCGCATGGCTGATAAACGTAAACGGAAATGTTTCTTATTCTGACGATGAGCACCCAGACAAGGTGGAAATTTCGTTTGATTTTATAGAGACTGGCGATTTAAATAGCAGCAGCGATATGAAGAACGCTGGTTTAATTTAAGGAGGTGGGCCATGACTTACTTACCAACAGAAGAAGATCTGGCCTTACTGAAAAGCCGGTCAAAAAGATTGTACTGTCGTATTGAGTTGTTGAATAAAAACTACCAGATTATCGACATGATAGAAGGACTTGCATTAAGCGGCTCAAACTCTATTGATGCAGATTCAGATACGCGGCGTACATTTAATCTTGATATTTTTCCTAAAAAAGGTTTTTCTATTTCTCAATTCTCTACCGAAGAATGGACAAGTAAAATGCTGCGTCTGCGTATTGGCATGAAAGCGCCAACAAGCGAATCGTTGATTGATTTAAACGATATTACTCCTTCAGAAGATAAAATAGAGAGTGTTATAAAAAACGATATATTATACATAAGTAAAGCCATAGAGTTACGACAAGCAATATGGAGATATCAAATTGGTGGTTACGCACAGTATGGAAATATTGATAACATAAACCGTCAACGCATCATATGGACAGAGCAAAATAAAGCAATGTATGCAACATTCCTTGAAGAGCAAGGTGAAAGTGGTACATACTCTACTGTTCTAGGTGCCGTCGATGAATTTGAGATGGACAAAAAAGCATATCAAATTGCATACACTCCGATGTTTGTTGCTGCAGATAATACGATTATTCCGTTACTGAAAGCGGATATTGGCTCATATCTCGAAGCAATCTTTAATGCTGCGTTCGATTCTGTTCAAAGGGACGGCACAACATTGCAGAGTAAGATATTGGAATTGGATACCATCGGTATTGATTGTACTGTATATGGAAATAAGATTCGTGTAAAAAACATGATTGCTGCTGTTGAAGGTGGCGTCCATAACGGCAGAACGTTGACAGCAGCTGATGTTGCTGCTATTTCAGGTTGTACCGAAGAAGAGCTAGAAAAGTATTTTCATGGTACAAGTAGATATCTTGGTTATTCCATGCATGACATCCAAGGCAACTTATGGGAACTGAAAGATGGAATGGATCAGATATACGATTTTTATTATTATTTGCTTTCTGGGCAGTCAAAGGCTCGCTATGGAACAAACTTTGTAGATACGGATGGCGTGCACTGGTATGGCGCAGGTGTCTATGCAATACAGCAGAACGGATATAGCTATAATGCGACAACGAATAAATTGAGTCTTTCTTGCCTTGATTTGACCTCTTTACTAGACGGTACACTTGGCGGCACTCTGACTGGATACGCAACACGCATTCCAATGTATGAACGCAAGCTTACGATTAAAGATGGAATCAAATATTACGAGGACGATAAGAAGAAGCCCCACTATGTTCGTGATTCTATTAAAGAGACATTCGAGCTTTCTGGGCTGACAAAGAGTATGGTGGATTACTGGGTACGGCGCATTCCACACGACCTAGAATATAATACCGGCACGACAATTTGGAACATCCTAACAGAGCTGAGAGACCTATACTTCCCTTTCGAGATGTATTTTGACGACGATACTTTTGTGTGTAAGGAGATTCCGTCCGGTTATGATGACCCTGTTGTTTTGGACGAAGATATCTTTAAAAGCATGGTTATTAGTGAAGATGCCAGTGTTGATTACAGCCAGATTCATAATTGTGTCGAGGTGTGGGGTGCATCGAACTCTAGTGATTACTTCTGTAAGGACAAGCTTGAAGAAACCGACCCTGATGGCACAGGTGAAGTCGTGTATTGTAAAAAAGGCACAAAAGAATGGGATGATGTTGTTGCGCTCATTAAAAACAACGAATTGAACGTAAGTTATAGCTTCAACCCCGACAATACAGGCGCGTCCATTTTGTGGTTGAAGCTAAAACAGGCATCAATTAGTGACGGCACGAAGTTTTCCTTTGTGTGCCCAGAAGATGTCGCAATAGATGCACGTGTTTGCATTGAAAATCTTATTACGACAATCAGAACAAATCCTGATGGCAAGGGTGAATATAAAGATGTGAGTCGCGCAGTTTATGGTCCCATGATGCTATTCCAAGCTGTTACAAACGAAGATGGCGAGGACGAACCAGAAGATACTTCCGTTCTTAAAAAGGGGCGGTATTATGTCATTCAGTATGGAGAACATTGGTTGAATCAGGCGTCGGATGGTGCATTCACTTATAACTTTAATCCTACAACTGGACAATATGAAAAAGAACCTCGCGACCCACAGGTGCGTTATTATCCGAAACAAGTCTACAATGAAGAAACAAAGCATTACGAAACAAAATACATAAAGTACGATCCAGCCACTAATAAAGAGACTGAACTATCAGACCCTGCTCTTCTTGTTGAGAGTCGGGTCTATTTTATTGGGCAGTCTCAATCTCATGCTATGACAAAATTCGTAGATGCGATGCCTAGTGCTGAACAGATTGCGGCGGATAAGATTGCCGAAGCGTGTGACAACCTTGAATACGTTGTTGTGAACGACCCGAACCGCACTGACGACTTATATAACAGTCGTTTGACGATAGATAAGATTGGACGCAGAAACCTTGTATGTTCCGGCAGTGAGTATGAAGGATACACATCGGACGAATCTGCCATGACAGTATGCAAGTACACGCTATGGAAGAATTGCCGACTGACGGACTCTATTACATTAAACATGCACATGATCCCATGGCTTGATGTAAATGAAAAAGTAAAATACGCACCGGAATACCTGAAATCCGACGCTGAAAAGTCCAATATTGCGGTGGAATGGATCATAAAAAAAATAGATAAGAACATTGGAGAAGGCACAATGAATGTTACGTTGAGCCGTTATTACCCGTATTATCCCTATATTACCTACGAGAACGTCCTTAAAGAAAAATATACAGATAATACGGCAACTTAATAAAATGAGAGGAGTGAGTAGATGGCATTATCATTTAAAGAATCCAAACGGATGACAGACGAAAGCCCTGTCATGACAATGGAGGCAACCATGGAAGATGCGCGTCCGGTAGTCGATTATGATGAAGATATTACAACCTTTGATACCGGCGACCAAAACTTCACAAGAAGCGGCAATTATACATGGTATGACACCTTCTCGGACAATGATTTTTCTACGGTCGATACCAACAAAGAGATCACGCTGAGTCCGACTCAGGTAAATATCACACAGGAAAATAACAGTCAGGTCATTCCATTTGAGATGCCGCGTTATTACGATGGTGTTGACCTGATGGGCATGACGATTCAGATTCATTATGTGAACGCCAATAACGCCGAGAACTATGCAGCGCCCATCAATGTGAGTTACAGCGATGATAAAATTCGATTCTACTGGATGGTCAGCGACTATGCCACTGTGAAGGATGGCGTGCTGAAATTTGAAATTATGGCAACTGGTGCAATCACTGTACCTAGCAGCGGTGAATCAAAGAATTATCTGTGGCGTACAAAACCGAACGAGAAGCTGAATGTTTTGAAATCCCTGACCGGTACAGCAATGAACGACCCGACTGGTGACGACTGGTACACACAATTCTTGTCTACAATGAGTCAGAAAGTTGGCGAGGCACAGACTGCCGCAACACTAGCCGCTCAGAGTGCAAAAGACGCGCAGGCAGTCGTGGATGGCTTGGCTGATACACTGGCAAATTACTACACTAAAGAAGAAGTAAATGGTTTTATTACTCTACTTCAGAGTGACATTGCTAAGGTTGACGGTCTGGCAAAATTTGATGTGCAATACGATACAGAAACACAGACAATTAAATTCTTGAATGGTGACAAACTTATTAAAACCATTACTCTGAACACAGACCCGAGTGCTGAATGGGTAACTGCTTTCAATAAGACTGTCGATGCAAAAATCGATGAAAATGTATCCGTTGTCAAGACTGAGTTGACTGAGTATAAAACCAGTAATGATGCAGCCGTAAAAAATCTGCAAGACAGTGTTGGAAATTTACCTGAGACGCTGCAAAGTGATTATTATAACAAACAAGCAACCAACAAACTTCTCGAGTCAAAGGCTGAAAAGGCTAGTGTTGAGACAGTATCAAACGATTTAACTGTTGTGAAGAACACCGCCTCTGGTTTGCAGAATAGCATTGATACTATCAACAGCGATATTTCCGACATTCAGGAGCAGCTAAAGAATGTGAAGCCCGACCCGAATGCTGGGCGCGAGTACGATATTACTTATGAGGATTCTAAGCTAAACCTATTAGAAAATGGCACTGTTAAAACTACCGTTGTCATTCAAGGCGGCGGTGGCGGTGGTGGAAACTCAAGCGTTATCACAATCGAGCGTCTGGATGGTTCTGCGCTGACTGTTATTGCTGGCGACCCCGCTGTTATCAATTACAACTTTACTTCTGTAGATAACTCTGGCGATGATACTGGCTCTGCTACTGGTGTTTGGTATGTCGGCAATACAAAAGTTGGCACACAGACTATTATTCAGGGCAAGAATAGTTTTGATGTGACCCAGTATCTGCATAGCGGAGACAATACTGTTAAGCTGCAAGTGACCGATAGTGTCGGCAGTGTTGGCACAAAGACTTGGACTATCAATGTGGTTGAGTTCTATCTTGAGAGCACCTTTGACGATACGCTGGTTTATAGTGGTGAAGTGACTTTCCGCTACACTCCGTATGGCAATATTTCAAAGACTATCAACTTTACGATTGATGGAAAGACGCTTGGCTCTACCACGACCGCTGTTACTGGTAGACAGCTGACTTATGCCATCCCGGCTCAGATTCATGGCGCACATCTTGTGGAAGTTTCCATGACTGCTGAAATTAATGGCAAACAGGTCACCAGTAATAAGATCGTCAAGGATATTATGTGGACAACTGAGGAAGATACAACTCCTATTATCAGTTGTGCAACAAAGACAGCAAGTGCAAAACAGTATAGCAATGTCGCAATCAACTATACCGTTTATGACCCTTCCAGCTCTACGACCACTGTAACACTGGAGGTTGACGGCGCTAAGATTGCTACTCTGACTGTTGGACGTACCATGCAGACATGGACTTGGAAATCTGCTGATATTGGCACTCATACGTTGAAAATCGTATGCGGTTCTGTAAGTAAGACTATCAGTGTTGAGATCAAAGAACTTGGTATTACGATTGAGCCTGTTAAGACAAATCTGGCTTTCGACTTTAATCCTGCTGGCAAAACAAATTCTGACGAGACTCGTCTGTGGACTGATGGCAATAATAGACTTACTGTTAGTGACAACTTTGACTGGTCTAATGGCGGATATCAGCTTGACGAAGATGGCGACACCTACTTCTGTGTAAAGGCTGGTACGACTGCAAATATCAGTTACAAGTTGTTTGGCGATGATGCAAAGAAGCTGGGTAAGAATTTCAAGCTGGTATTCAAGACCACGAACGTCAAGAACTACGATGCTACAGCACTGACTTGCTTGAATGGTGGCATTGGTTTGAATATTCAGGCACAGAAGGTCACGCTGACCAGTGAGCAAAACAGCATTTCCCTACCAACTTGTGAAGACGACTTTATGGAATTTGAATTTAATATTCTGCCAGACAGTCAGTACAAGGAAATGGTTCTATGGTTGGATGGTATTCCCTGTCGTGTTGAGCTGTATGACGCAAGTGACAACTTTACACAAGCTTCTCCGGTAGGCATTACGATTGGTTCTCCTGATTGTGACGTACTGGTTTACCGTATGAAGTCCTACATGATGAACCTGACAGACGACGAGATCCTCGACAACTTTATTGCAGACGCAAAGAATGCAGAGGAAATGATTGAGCGCTACACCCGTAATGATATTACGGACGTGAGCGGCGAGCTGAATCCTGACCTGCTGGCTGAGAAGTGCCCGGACCTGCGCATTATCAAGATCTCCGCTCCGACCTTTACGACTGGCAAGAAGAACGAAGTGCCGAATACGACTATTCAGCACATTTATAAAAATGGCCGTGCTGTGGAAGACAACTGGACTGCTACTGGCTCCCACAAGGGACAGGGCACTAGTTCTAACGCATATGGTGAATCCGGTCGTAATATTGATATCGATTGTTCTGGTGGCTTTACCTTTGGTGATGAAAGCACTGGCAGCAAGTATGCATTTACAGAAAACAGCGTTGGTGAGAAATATTTTAACATCAAAGTCAATGTTGCCTCTTCTGAGAATGCAAACAATGCTCTGCTGGCAGATGAGTTCAACGAGTTTAATCCCTATATTCGTCAGGCTCGCAAGGACAACCCAAAAGTGCGCGACACTATGGCGTTTTACCCTTGTGTCATTTTCATTCAAGAAACTGACACTACGAACGCAACTGTCTTTAAGGACGGTCAATGGCATTTCTATGCTTGTGGCGATTTTGGCAACTCCAAGAAGAATAGTGACACCATGGGCATGGACCCGAACAACCACAAGGAAGTTATCGTTGAGATTGACAACAACACTGATGCACAGACTCGCTTCCTGAGCGGCGACTTCTCTGAAGAAACTTGGGATGGCGACCACAGCTTTGAATTCCGTTATATCAATAAGAATTGCAGTGAACAGGAGATTCAAGACGCTAAAAACGCATGGATTCGCGTGCAGAACTGGGTCGTGAATGCGGACGATGAGGAGTTTAAGAAGAACTTTGAAAACTACTTTGTTAAGGATTCTACCCTGTTCCACTATCTGTTTACTGAGCGTCATACCATGGTCGATAACCGTGCTAAGAATGTATTCCCTCACACGACAGACCTTGTGCACTGGGATTTCTGCTTTGACTACGATAATGATACTGCGATGGGCAACGATAACGAAGGTGGTCTGACGCTGAGCTACGGCTATGAGGATATGGACACCATCGGCACAAAGAGTGTGTTCAACGCACACGATTCTAAGCTGTGGTGTAAGATTCGTGACCTATTTGCAGATGACCTCGCAAAGATGTTCCTGAATCGAGAGAGTGCTCTGGCATGGAGTGCTACTCGTATTTTGAAAAAGTTCGAAGACTATCAGGACGTAAAGCCCGAGAAGTTGTGGATCATGGATATGCGGCGCAAATATTTCCGTACTTACGAGGATAATGGTACAACTAGCTATCTGCTTATGATGCACGGCAATAAACGTCATCAGCGGCGTCAGTTCCAGCGTTATCAGGAAAAATACATGGCATCAAAGTATACTGGTGCTGCTTGTACCTCTGATGATATGACCATTCGTGGCTATACTCCGACTGACTGGACTGGTGTGCAACCAGATGGTACATTCCATATTGTTCCGTATGCTGATACTTATGTCTCTGTGCGGTATGGTTCTAACCCTGTGAAGGTGCGTGGTAAGCGCGGTCAAACTTATGAGATTCAGTGTCCGATTGCGGCTATGAATGATACCGAGGTTTATGTTTATAATGCTTCTATTATCCAGAGTATTGGTGACATTTCTGGTTTCTACCCCGGCTATGTTGATTTCAGCCACGGTGTAAAGTTGACTGACCTGAAGATTGGTTCTGCCGCCGAGGGCTACAAGAATACGAATATGACTGACTTTGCGGTTGGTAACAACACACTGCTTGAGCATTTGAACCTGCAGAATGTGCCGAACCTGAAGAAGTCTATTAGTCTGACCGGCTGTACGAATCTGGAAGAGTTCTATGCCGGTGGCTCTGGTATTACTGGCGTCGCATTTGCTAAGGGCGGTAAGATTCGAAAAGCTGAACTGCCTGCAATTGCAAGCTTAAGTGCTAAGAATCTGAATTATCTGACTGACCTAAAGATTACAGATTATAAGAACATCACCACCCTGACGGTTGAGAAGTGTCAGACAATCGACTTGACCGATATGCTGGCTAAGTGCACGAACTTGAATCGTGTGCGTCTGACTGGAGTTGATTGGCAGCTGGATGACACTTCCCTGCTGGATCGTCTATTGAAGATGACCGGTTTGGATGAAAACGGTTATAACACTGACCATTCTGTTGTTGAAGGTAGTGTCCATGTGCCCATTATGCGTGAGCGTCAGCTGGCAGAGTTTACGGCACAGTGGCCTGATTTAAATATCACTTACAATACACTTGTTCAGCAGTTCAAGTGGACGTTCGTGAATAAAAACGGCACTGTTCTGGATATCCAGTACATTGATAAGGGTGGTAAGGCAGTTGACCCTGTTACACGTAAAGAGAATCCGATTCCGACGCCCACTACTGAGAGCACAATCTCTACGGACTTTACTTTCAGTGGCTGGGATACAGAGTTTACGACAGTTTTCAGCAATCAGACTATTACTGCTCTGTATACTGAATCTGTACGTAAATACACTGTCCGCTATATGAATCGTGGGGCTGTACTGCAAGAGACTGTTGCTCCGTATGGCTCTATGGTGCTTTATACTGGCGACACTCCGACATATACTTCTGAGGAAACTGCTTTTAAGTATTATTTGTTCAGTAGTTGGGATAAGGGCGGCTATGTTATTGGCGATAAAGATATCAACGCAGTTTATGATGTATGCGAATATTCTTCCACTTATTTTGATGGCAAGGAAATTGGTCAACTTCGCCCTGTTGAAATCTATGCCATGAGCAAGGTCGGTGTAGAGCAGAAAATAGTAGAAGCAAAAGACGAAGTTTCTATTAAACTTGGTAATGACTTTAGTTACGATGATATTACCGAGAAGATTCTCATAAGCGAGCCGCAGGTATTTGATGGCAAGAATTACATTGATACCGACATCAAGCTGTTTGAGGAGGACAGAGATTTTGTTCTGGCTGTTGACTATAAGATGGATGCCACGAACGCAAACAACACTGTTTTGATGCAGTGTTTTGAACAGAATGGTATGAACGGCATCCGCTTGTGGAATTCTACAGGCGTGAAGACAACATGGGGTATTGACTCTGCAAATGGTGTATCTGCTGGTTCTCGTGATATGACCGTCATCCGTCATGTTAAAGGGGATAATGGACTGTACGTCTATTCCTCTAACATCTATGGTTCTGCTCTGAGCTATACAAAGATTTCTCGTACCCGTATTACAAAGACGAATGCCACACTGGTGTTTGGTTGTGCAAAGGCAGATGATGGTGCTTACGAGCGCCACGCTAAAGGTACGGTTTATTGGTCTAAGCTTTGGTATGCAGACCTTGGTGACGCTGCTTGTCGTGAATTGGCTGCATGGACACACGATAATCTGATTGTAGAGGTTGCAAGCTTTAAGAATTACTACTTGAGCGACAATTCCAATAAACGCTGCGCTATGACATTCTTGCAGAGAGATACTTTGGGTCAAGAGATGATGCTTAGCTCTGCTGCTAATAATGCCGGTGGCTGGGGTAATACCTCCTTGCGCGAATACTTAAATTCCCGTCTAGTTGACGCTTTGCCGATTGGCTGGAAACAGTTAATTAAGAAAGTTAAAGTGCCGAGTTCTGCCGGTAATAAGAGTAAGGAAATTGTAACTTCGGATTGTTATTTCTTTATTCCTTCTGCGATCGAAGTAAGTTCTTTGATGACTGATGAGCCATATGTTTACGAAGGTCAGACTATCAGCTACATGACCGGCAATGAATCCAGAATCAAGCACAATGCAGAGGGTAGGGCAACAAAGTATTGGTTGCGCAGCCCGTTTGCAACCTATGATGGATACTTCTATGCAATTGAGGAGACTGGTGAGCTGTATGGCTTCCATTATCCCTCTGAGCAGTTAGGGGTAACCGTGATGTTCAGCATTTAAGGAGGTGTTGAGAGTGTATTATAAGGTACTTAAAGACGGTCGAGTGATCGATGCTCTTGACCGCCTTCAGTTTGTAAAGTATCAGCCCAAGCACAATATTATGGTGAATTGCACCGAGGATGACGCACAGGGTATTATCAGCAGCAACGGCAAGTATATCTGGCACGTTGATGGTTATTACCTGATTCCGTCCCCGGAGTATGACACTGTGACTCTTGAGCCGATTGACAAATATGAATACGACCAAATCATGGCCTTGGGAGGTACAACTCCTGAGGCCATTATTGATGCTTATACGTTGACGTTAATTCAAGGAGGTCTACTGTGATGGAGAAGATTTTCACTGAATTCGTCGAGAGTATGCAGCGACTTTATAAGAATGGCATGGTGCAGGATAAATTTGTGGAGAATCTGCTTGCGGGCAAGAAAATCTCATTAGATGATTACCTGTACATCGTGAATGGAAAGGAGGTGTGATATGTATACCTTTTTAATTAACGAGGATAACACTATCACAGCGAGTCTAACTGAGCGTATCATGCAGCGGAGCAAGCTGGTGGATAATTTGCACTTTCTTGCCGATCAGACTTACAAGGGTGTAGATATCAGTGACTATACCGTTATGCTGGAGTACGTTTTGCCTGTAAGCAAACGCTATAAAACTGAAATTCTACAAAAATCAAAAGACCTGTACAAGAACCGGTTGGAGTATCTTCTACCGTTTGATACGGTTCTGACCAGTGAAGCTGGCGACATTGAGTTCCAGTTGACTTTCATTCACGTTGAGATGGACTCTGAAGGACAGACAATTCAGCGCGTGCGTAAGGCTGGGCCCGGCGTTGTACATATTATTCCTATCAGCAAGTGGTCTGATTTGATCCCCGATGAAGCACTAAGCACTCTGGATCAGCGTATTATCGCACTGGAGGCTCTGAACAAAGCGATGACCGACCGCTTCAACACTAGTCTGGCTAACAAGGCTGATAATATCACTTACGATGAAGAGCATCGTATTCAGCTTACCTCCGAGGGCAAACCCATTGGTAACGCTATTAAGATTACGACTGAAACTGTGGAAACTGAAGATGGTAGTATGCGTGTTGTCCCATTCTAACCATCGTTTAAAGCGAGGTGAAAAGAATGGCATACAAATACTCGAAGCTTGGTTACGGTAACGCAGAAGACGTAGAAGCCGCGATTGCGCTTGGGTTGATTGATGGCAAAGACATTATTATCACAAAAGATACATCAGAATTCATATACGTCCGGGACGACTTATCTATTCAAAAGGTAGCGCCTCGGACGCTTTGTTTTGATAGTATTCCGGCGGCAAATGAGGCAATCAACCAGAATGACGCAACTTATGCAGGTCAGACCGTAATGATACGAGGCAAAGACGACAAATATGAACCGTGGGTCGTGCAGCAAAGCGCGGAGTCAGGTCGGTTCTTCGTCGAGCCTTTTCAAACTCAACCTACAAATTTCCAATGGACTGAATTCTAATAAGGAGGAAAAATATGGCACAAGTAAAATTTGCGTATGGTACGAAAGCACGGTACGATGCCCTTGCTCCAAAAGACATGGATACACTGTACTTTACGACCGATACGTTGCAATTGTTTAAGGGTACAACTGAGTACACTAAGAGCACTAAGATGGTGTCTTCCCTGCCCGCAGCTGGTCAGGTTCAGGGCATTATTTATTTCCGCATGACAGACTACACCATGCATATTTGGAATGGCGTGGAGTTTGTGCAGCTGAACAAAACAACCGTTACTCAGATCCCGGCAGATGCCACCAATGATGATATTCCGACCACCAAGGCTGTCGCTGACTATGTTAATGCCAAGGTTGCAGCGGTGGAAGGTATTAAAGGTAAGTTCGTTACAGATGTTACTTATAATGCTGGTGTGTTGAGTGTGGCAAAGGGTGACGAACCTGTTACCACTACCATGACTGGTATTGTTCATGAGCCTACTTATGATGCAGAAACTCGCACTATCAAGCTGCCTGTATTTGGCGGCGACACTCTGACGATTGCGTTGGGCAAGGACTTGGTTGTAAAGAGTGGTATCTATAACACCGAGACTCATGAGATCGAGCTGACTATTACCACCGGCGAGGTTATTAAGATTCCTGTTGGCTCCCTGATTGATATTTATATCGGCGTGGCAACTTCTACTGCAACTGTGACTGTTTCTGATGACAATAAAATCAGTGTTGATGTGCGTGTGTCCGCAAAAGCCAATAACTCTATTACAATTGAAGAGGATGGTCTGTATGTGGCTGTGCCTGATGCTTATACCAAGTCTGAGACTGACGCAAAGATCAAGAAGGTGCAAGACCAGCTAGACGGTCATTCCAAGGATGCTGTGGTGCACATTACCGCTGAAGAGCGCAAGGCTTGGAATGCAAAGGTGTCTCAGGATGAACTGACTGCTGCGAAATCAGAAGTAATTTCTGCCGCTGCTGCTGATGCTACTAAAAAGGCGGATGCCGCTCGCGATACTGCAAAAACCTATGCAGACGGTTTGAATACTGCTATGGATAATCGCGTTAAGAATGTCGAGGGGGCTTTGACTTGGAAGGCTATTGACGATTCCGGCGCGAACGCTGAGACATAATAATCTAACATAAATCCCTGCACTCTGTAATGGAGTGTGGGGTTATTTTTTATCGAAAAGGAGTTTCATGATGTCAAAATTATCACTTTTAGAGATTGCACAATCTCAGCTCGACAAGACTCCAGTGATCGACGGACAGCTTATTGTCTGCCTTGACACCGGAAACGCCTATCGAGACACTACCACGACTCACGTAAAAATCGGTTCAGATTTAGAGGTTGTGAGCGACTTACCATTGGCTCCTCTGGCCGAAAAAATCTATTATTTGAAACCCGACAAGCTATATGCGTACTTGGGCGGCAACTGGACATTGCTGAACGATAACAATTTCTCACTTGGCGCAAACAAGAGCGCACTTAATGGCAAAGCAAAAATCCTGTTGGACGGCGCAAAGCAAAGTTCTGTATCTATCAAAGGTACAGGCATCACTACCGTTATGACCAATGAGAATGGCGAGTTGGTTGTAAATACTGGTGACCCTTCTATGTATATGGAGGCTCTGACTAATTCAGATATAGATAAAATCCTATCAACGTAAAGGAGGAAATTTATGGCTTGGTTAGATTATGATGGCCTACTTTACTTCTGGCAAAAGATAAAAGCAAAATTAGCTGATAAGGTCGATAAAGTTGATGGCAAAGGTCTTTCTACAAACGACTTTAGTGCTGCTTACAAAGCTAAGCTAGATGGTATTGCGAACGGTGCAAACAACTATTCTCACCCTACCAGTTCTGGCAACAAGCATATTCCGGCAGGTGGCTCTGCTGGACAGATCCTGCGCTGGAGCTCTGACGGTACCGCTCAATGGGGTAACGATAACAATACAACTTACAGTGCATTTAAAGGCGCAACAAGTTCTGCTGCTGGCGGTTCCGGCCTTGTTCCCGCCCCTGCCGCAACTAATGCAACACAGTATCTGAGAGGTGACGGTACATGGGCTACTCCACCTGATACGAAATACAACAACGCTTCGACCAGTTCTGCCGGTCTGATGAGTTCTGGAGACAAAGCGAAACTGGATGGTATCGCCGCCAATGCAAATAACTACGCGCACCCCACTTCTGCCGGCAATAAGCATATTCCTGCCGGTGGTTCCGCTGGTCAGATTCTGAGATGGAGTGCTGATGGTACTGCTCAGTGGGGCAATGATAATAACACCACTTATAGTGATATGAAGGGTGCTACTACTGAAGCTGCGGGTGTGCATGGTCTTGCTCCGGCTCCTGCCGCAGGTGCTGCAAACCGTTATCTGCGCTCTGATGGTACTTGGCAGGTTCCGCCCGACACCAATACTACTTATGGCACTTTTAAGGCTGCTACTGCTTCGGCAGCTGGTGGTTCTGGTCTAGTTCCTGCTCCGGCTGCTGGTAAACAGGGGCAATATCTACGTGGCGATGGTACTTGGTCTACTCCGACCAATACAACATACAGTGACGCAACACAGAGTACCCATGGCTTAATGAGTACCTCTGACAAGAAGAAACTGGATGGATTTGGCGCGGCAAACACTTATGCCCTGAAGAGCGATATCACGGCAATGTATCGCTACAAGGGTTCCGTTGCTTCTACGGACAAGCTGCCCACGAGCGGTCAGATCATTGGTGATGTGTATGACGTTGGCAATGGAATGAACTATGCATGGAATGGCTCTAACTGGGATGCACTGGGCGAAATTTTTACTATTACAAAGATTACAAATACTGAAATCGACACTGTTTTGGCAAGCTGATTTCAGTTCTTACTGAGACAGGAGGTCGATTATGGGATATTTAGATTATGCTGGCTTACAGTATCTGTGGAGTAAGCTGAAAGAAAAGTTCGCTCCGAAGAGCCACAGCCACGATGATAGATACTATACTGAGTCCGAAATGGATGGCAAGTTGAACAGCAAGGTGAATAATAACGAAGCTGGAGCAGATAGTTTGCTTTCTAAACTGACTACATCTTGGACTGCCACTCCTACCGACAACACTTATTTTATTCGACAGGATACAGGTGGCGGAGATTCTTTTGGTCGTGTGAAGTTTTCTACTATATGGAACTACATCAAAGGCAAGACGGATGGCATATATCAACCAAAAGGTAGCTATGCTGCGAGCTCTCACACTCACGATGATAGGTACTACACTGAAAGTGAGATGAATACGAAGCTAAGCGCGAAATCAGAAAACATTGTACTGGCGAGTGACACAAACTTGAATAATATAACAACTCCCGGCTTCTATAGTTGTGGTGGTGGTAATAAAATCACGAATAAGCCAAATAATACAGACGCTATTGGTCTTATTGTGACGCATAACGCCAGTGGAGGTTATTATACCCAGATTTTAACTACTAGTTCTAATGCGAATACATATCGACGCACCTGTTTGAATGGAACTTGGAGTGGATGGACTCAAGATAAGTACACAGATACGAACACTTGGCGCGGTATTCAAAACAATCTTACGAGCGATTCAACATCTGATAGTTTAAGCGCTGCGCAGGGCAAAGTATTAAAAGGACTGATAGACGGCAAAGCACCAAACGAGCATACGCATCAATATTTATCTCTGTACGGAGCCCGTCCAGCAAACATCAATTTTACCAAGTCAACAAATGGCACAGGTGCAATGTTTCATTTTGTTGCTACATCGTCCACTACAACCGGAAAGCCACCTGACGATTCAAGTATTTTACAACTAAATTGGGATAATAGTGGAGGATGGGATTCGCAATTAGCACTATCCACAACGGCAAAACCTCATGTGTATTATAGAAATCAGCAAAATGGAACGTGGGGTAATTGGAGTACGCTGCTTGATAATTTGAATTATACAGATTATGCAGCTAAGAAAGAACATACACATTCTAAATCACAGATCACCGACTTCCCTGCTTCGCTTAAAAATCCGACCGCTCTGACGATTCAAACAAACGGCACAACTGCCGCTGCTTACGACGGTAGTGCTGCAAAAACAGTAAATATCACAAAGGGCAATATCGGACTCGGCAATGTAGATAATACCGCAGATAAAAACAAAAGTGTTGCATCCGCTGCGAAACTGACTACCGCTCGTACTGTATCTGGCGGTTCTGATATCACGCTTAGTTTTAATTATGATGGTTCTGGCAATTCTACTGCAAATATTGGATTCTATTCTTGTAAGCACAATGTCGACAATACAAATAATTATCCGTTCCATAGATTTGCAAGACTTGATGTAAATAAAGGTGCATGGGTTGACAAAAGTATAACATTTCTTATTAGCCAGGACTTTAGCGGCGGAGGTTATGGTATTTGTCGTTTGGTATATCGTAGTAACGCAGATTCTGGAAGTGCAAGCGTCGATGCTCAGTGGCTTGTACGCAGAGGGTTTTCAGCAGATACAATTCAAGTGGCAATAAAAACAGATAAAACAAATGGTGCTTATTGTGATGCGTTTTATAAATCGAGCGGTACTTATATGGGTGTAGTTATACGAGCTATCGCATCAGGCGGCAGAGCCACTTCTGGTCGTACTTGGACCCTTGTAGATTCTAATGAAGTTGGTGGTACTACAGCAACAGATAAAAAGACGTCATCCGAATGCTGGAAAACAATTGCTGACGCCGGGACAGCTCTCCATAAACAAGCCTATTCTGTCTCAGCTCCTGCAAAAGATGAAGGTTATGTTGCTAGTGCCGGTTCAGCCAATACATCTTCTTCTTGCGCTGGCAATTCAGCGTCCGCGACAAAACTCACATCTTCTGCTGGTTCTGCAACACAGCCTGTTTATTTCAAGGACGGTAAGCCTGTTGCTGGAACATATACTCTTGGAGATGCATCAAGCAAAACGGTTCGTACATTGGGCGCTGTTGGAAATACCGGCTGGACAAATAAAACAACGGATGATAAGTATGTCCCTACGATGTCTTTTATGGCCTACTGGAATGGCGCGTATTCCGGCACAAGCTCGAATCTGCAATATTGTGACCGTGGTAGATTTGGCACGATCGTGACTAAGGGTAGTGGTGATTATGCAGTTGCCGGGCACACACACAATTATGCTGGTTCTAGTAGCGCTGGTGGCTCTGCGAACTCAGCAGTCAAACTGGATTCCAACGCTGGTTCTAGTGTTCAGCCAGTCTACTTCTCTGGCGGTAAACCTGTTGCAATCGGATACACTATCTCATCTTCTGTTCCGGCTAATGCTAAATTCACAGATACCACTTATGGTGTAGCCAGTTCGTCTTCAAACGGTCTTATGTCTTCTACTGATAAAACAAAGTTGGATGATTTCAGCCGTGTTATCAGCATTCAAAAGCAAATCAAGTTGACTACAGATTGGCTAGATACTGGCATTGCTGGAAACAATCTTGATACTGGAACTTATGTTGTTCAGGTGAGTGGATTTAATTCAAGCTACACACAGCTTTACAGTGAAATCTATTCTGGTGTTATGAGTTGGTATAGTGGTACTACGAACAGTGGCAATTCGTCTGAGATTTTCCTGCATAACGCCGGACTCGCAGATAATAACAATGCAATCTATCTTAGAACTTTGCGCGTTGCTGGAAGTAAAACACTGAAACTACAAATCGCCTGCAAGGTTGCTGCTACTGGCACTGACATACTAACATTTAAATTCAGACGGTTGATATAAAAGGAGATGATAAGATGCGAAGAATGAAAGATAAAATTGAAGCAACCGTAACAAACGCAGATTATGCCACCTCCGCCGGTTCCGCGTCAAAAGCAACCAACGCCACAAATGCAACAAAGGCCACAACTGCAGATAAGCTTGGTACAAGCGCTGGCACAACTACGCAACCTGTTTATTTTAAAGATGGTAAGCCTGTTGTAATTGGATATACGATTGCCAAGAGTGTTCCTGCCGATGCGAAGTTTACCGATACAAATACATGGCGCGGGATTCAGGATAATTTGACAAGTAATAGCAAAGATCAAAGTCTTAGTGCTGCGCAGGGAAAAGCGTTGAAAACGTTGGTCGATGGTAAGGCGGCAGCTGGACATACGCACAATAGCGTAAAAGATGCAGGAGACAACTCTTCAAATACCACATTTGCCTATTCAAAATCCGGTATGAACTATGGAGATTATAGTTGGCTTGCTGGTTGGAATGGATATGAGTTACGAGCTATAAATAAAAATCAATTTGCTACTGCTGGACATAATCACGATAGCCGCTATTATACTGAAAGCGAAATTGATTCCAAGCTCGATGGTAAAAGTAATGTTGGACATACCCACGACTATCTTCCTACTGCTGGTGGAACGATGAATGGCACTATTGCGTTCTCTGATTATGCTCATGGAAAAATTTATGCTGGTCCTACGGATAATGTTAATGGTCCCGGTGGAGATTTAAATAATCTTGTCCTTGAATCATGGTGGGGATTGTCTTTTACAACGGGTTGTCCAAATCAAACATACACTGGAAAAACTGCTGTTGGTATTGACTGCCGCGAAGGTATTGTTAAAGCAGTGCAATTTGATGGCAAGTTGAATGGCACCGCAGCAAGACTCGGACGTGGCGGTGATCCTAACGCTCCTATGACTTTCAATTGGTCTGGTAAAGATGGTCAGCCAACATGGTTATGGGGTGGAGAAGATGGAACTAATATGTATGTATACAATCCGGGTAATTTCAGTGTAAACTGGGCACAGGGCGCGGCAAATGGTGTGTATGCAAACGGATTTAAGAGTAGTCGTGGTGGATATATACGTTTCTGCAACGGACTACAAATATGCTGGGGAGAAAACAACAAAAATACCACAGCTGCAGTTTTTGACGTTCCGTTTAAAACCGTCGATTATACGCTTGTACTTGGAGGAACTGATGATTTAAATAATGCGTGGTATATTGCTTCTCGTACAACTACAGGTTTCACACCAAAACAGAATGGCTTCGCTGGGGTCACCAACTGGATAGCCATTGGAAGATGGAACTGATTGTATTTTTAACGCTTATAAGCAATGTTGTTTGTTTAAACATGTCTATGTATTGTTTTATTAGAAAGAAGAGGTGAAAAATTTGGACGAAGAAATCAAAGTTGGGTATTTTATTATGAAACCAGTCGAGACACAAGAGCAATGCGACCAGTATTCTGCAATGGCGACACAACTCAATACTCATAATAGCGTTGCCGCACCCGGTGACGCTCTCTGGGCTATTGATGATAAAGAAGACCGCTATGAAATTATTGAGTCAGGCACAGTTCCAACCGTAGAAGAAGCTCTTGAACCACAAAAGAAATACAAAATATCCGAGTCAAAAACTACTCTCTCTGAATACCTTGCATCTCACCCACTCCAATGGACAGACGGAAAGTATTATAGCGTTACCAGTGAAAAGCAGGCTTTGCTCACATCAAACCTATCTCTGTATCAGCTCGCCGTCTCTAATGGACAAACATTCCAGCTGAAATGGAACACAACCGGCAATGAATGCACCGAATGGGAATATGAAGATCTCGCAGCACTGGCTATGGCAATTGGTACTTATGTGCAACCATTTGTAGCGCGTCAGCAGGAATTGGAAATTGCTATCAAGGCTTGTACTACAATGGAAGAGCTTGATGCAATCGAAATCAACTACGACCCTGTTCTGGAGCAATATCTGGAGACCGCCGGGTTGAAGGAGGTTGTAGAATGAGTAAAATCGTAAAGAAGTATAAAGAATTATTGAAATGTGCGCTTCTCTTTTTGATAGGAGGGGCGCTTTATTATTGCATTGAGATTCTGTGGCGCGGTCACTCACACTGGACTATGGCTGTTGTAGGCGGCATCTGTTTTGTAGTCATCGGCGGATTGAACAATTATATTCCGTGGGAAATGCCCATGTGGAAGCAGGGTCTTGTAGGTGCGCTATTTGTGACTGGCATGGAACTTGTTGTGGGTATTCCGCTGAATCTAATGCTTGGTTTGCATATCTGGGACTACTCTTCCCTGCCCTTCAATCTGCTGGGTCAGATTTGTCTGCCGTTCACGGTGCTGTGGTTCTTCCTTGCGCTGTTGTGCATTTATGCGGATGACTGGATGCGCTATATCATGTTTCACGAGGACAAGCCGCACTATCACTGGCGTAAGGTATGTAAGCCGAAGCAGTAAACAAACTAAAAGTATATGTAAAAACAGAAAGAGCCCTAGGCTATTACACCCAGAGCTCTCCCGCCACACACCTATACAAAGATAGGACGTCATAAATTCGCTCGACGAATCTTGACGGAACTATTCTATCATAGTGTGAAATTTTTGTCAACCAGAATCGAGGTGATGAAATGATTGGTTTGTTGACTGCCGCACCACACACAGCTCCTGGCGTTATAAGCTTTACGATTGAACAGCTTTGGCAAATGGTTCTGAGTATCGCTGGTGGTATTACAGCTATTTCAGCTGCCCTTGTTGTCATTATAAAAGCAATCAAGAAAGCGAAAGAACCCGACACGAAGCAGAATATGAAGCTCACTGAGCACGACAAGCATCTGGAAGATATCGACCGCAAACTCAAGAATGATAAAGAGGTTTTGGATTTATATCGCTCCAAACTTTTGTCACTTGAAGAGCATCAAAAGGAACAGGATATTGTTGTTGAAGACCATGGCCGAAAAATCGCTGGCGTAGAGCAGCGTGTGAATAAGAGTGAACATGGTATCAATGTGATGATGAAAGCCCTGCTGGCTCTGCTTAGTCACGGCATTGATGGTAATGCTATTGACCCCATGAAAGAAGCTAAGGCTGCGCTTGAAAGCTACTTGATCGACGGGCAAAATTTAAAAGACATCTAATACATAGCTCGGTACGTGTGTGCCGGGCTTTATTTTTTTATTCAAACAGGAGGTACTACTATGGCAAGTATTGTTAATGAGATCGTCTCTGTTATTGTGAAGCTGGTTATCACTGTTGCTGGCACCGCATTTATGACCTATGGCATTCCCTACCTGAAGCAGATCGGTATGTATAAGATTGTTCAGATGGCTGTGCGTGCCGCTGAGAAGTTAGGCGTTACTGGCGCAATTCAGAAGGCTGACAAGAAGAAGTATGTTATTGCCGCGCTGGAGAAGATGAATATCAAGATTACTCCTACTATCGAGATGATGATTGAAGCCGCAGTCAAGGAGATGGATATCCAGAATAACAAAATCAATGCGGAACTCAAGAAGGATTGAAGGTGTGGCTCTATGAGCATTATTACATATTCTATGAAGAAGGACTGGAACAAGAAGCTGTCCAAGAATTTCTGTGCCTATGAATTTGCTTGCAATGACCGAAGTGACGAATTTAAGGTGGCAACTGAACTTGTAGAGACTCTGCAACAGATTCGAGACCACTTCGGCAAGCCGGTTCTGATTAGTTCTGCCTACCGTACTCCTGCATATAACATTTCAATCGGTGGCAGTTCTCGTAGTCAGCATTGTCTTGGCACAGCAGCGGATATCCACATCGCTGGTATCGATCCAATTCGTATTGCACTGTATGTAGCCTCCCTCCCTTACTTCCAGAAGCATGGCGGCATTGGCTATTATAGTCGAGCACAGGTGACGGGTGGCTTTGTTCATGTTGATGTGCGTGAGTCTCCTAGCCGTTGGGTCAGTAAAAGTGGTACTGCATATCAGGTCGTGAGTAAAATCATGCCCACGATTCGTCAGGGCTCTAAGGATTGCACTGGTGGCGTGTCTTATGCTGTGACCGTATTGCAGCGGCATTTAGGCTTGAAGGTAGATGGCATCTTTGGCGCTGGTACAAAAGCCAAACTGGTAGAATGGCAGAAAGCACATGGATTGGCGGCTGACGGCATCTGCGGAATGGCAACATGGAGTTCGTTTTGATTTGATTGTTGACATCTAAATGTGTATAGGATATAGTGTATCTATCATGTGTGGAGGTGCGCTATGTCTATTGTTATACGTGGATGTCATATCGGTGAAGGCAGACCAAAAGTCATAGTTCCTATTGTAGAAACAACCGAATCAAAGATTTTAGAACGTGCATTTGAATTTTCAAGGTTTCGCATTGACTGTGTAGAGTGGCGTGTTGATTGGTTTGAGCAATGCATGGATGCACATTCTGTGGTGTCTTGTTTGCAAAAACTTCGTGTAGCATTAAGGGACAAGCTTCTGCTGGTCACCTTCCGCACCAAGGCAGAGGGCGGAAAAGTGTCTTTGACCCACAAAGAATATTTAGATTTCATCAACACGGTAATAGACACTGACTGTGCCGACCTTATTGACATTGAGTTCTTTACAGCCGGAGATGATATTCGTGAGCTGATAGACAATGCACATTCTTCTGGAGTTGTGGTTGTATGTTCAAGTCACGATTTCCAAAAGACTCCTGATAAAAATGAGTTAGTGTCGCGCATGGTGAAGATGCAACAAGTTGGAGCTGATTTGCCAAAAGTAGCAGTTATGCCACACGACAGCACAGATGTGTTGACTTTACTGTCCGCTACGATTGAAATGAAAAACAAATATTTTGTTACTCCTGTTATCACAATCAGCATGGGTAAGCTTGGTGTTGCCAGTAGATTGTGTGGAGAGGTGTTTGGCTCCGCAATGACATTCGCAAGTGCCGGAGATTCAAGTGCTCCCGGACAGATAAGTATTGATGTTGTAAACGCGGTGCTTGATTCAATAACAGAATAAAACAAAAATGGGGTATCAGTCCAATTAAGGATTGATACCCCATTTTTTTAGCGTTTTACTTTTATAACAAAAGGCGCTAGAGAGTATCCAGACGCCTTAGTTCAAATACGGTTTTCAATTTTAATATGGTTTGCCAGATTGTCACATCGGGCTCTTTTAAGACTCAAAATCGGATTTGATAATTAGCAAAAAGTGGTGTAGTAGTGGTGTAGTAAACAGAGCAAGCTGTTATTATCATTCGATATGTCGTTTATTTTAAAAAGATTATAAGTGAGTTGGTAATTTTTTTGTAATTTATTTTGTTAACTTTTTATGTCCTGCACCGCCGGGCTGCCGCAAACATCATTTCCCTTTTTGTGCCCGGTATGGTATACTGGCTTTGAATATGCTGCCACAGGCAGAAAAAAGGAGTTTAGGATACGGATATGAAAACAAAATTGGGTATTGTGGGCTGCGGCTTTCTGGGCAACATCGTGGCTGACGCGTGGAAGAAGGGTCTGCTGCCGGACTACGAGCTGGTGGGCGTGACCAGCCGCACCCGCGCCTCGGCTGAAAAGACCGCCGCCAATGTCGGTTGCGCTGTTTGTGAGGACGTGGACGCGCTGCTGGCGCTTGAGCCGGAGTACATCGTGGAGGCCGCTTCGGTGGAGTCGGTGCGTGCTATGGCCATCCCGGTGCTGAAGCGGGGCGTGAATCTGGTCATTCTGTCCATCGGTGCCTTTGCGGATCTGGATTTCTACGCGCAGGTCAAGGCAGCTGCCGTGGAGGGCGGTGCCAAGGTGCACCTGACCAGCGGTGCCATCGGCGGCTTTGATGTGCTGCAGACCGTCACCCTGATGGCACAGGCGCAGGGCTTGCCGGAGACTGCCGGCATCGAGACCCACACCGGCGCAAGGGGCTTCCGCAACACGCCCGTATGGGAGGAGCACCTGCTCACTGATACGGAAAAGACCACTGTGTTCACCGGCAATGCCAAGCAGGCCATTGCCACCTTCCCGCGCCGGGTCAACGTAGCCGTGGCCACCTCTCTGGCCACCACCGGCCCGGAGATCACCAGCGTGACCATGCATTCCGTCCCCGGCTGGGTGGGTGACGATCACCGCATCACTGCCGAGATCGAGGGTGTGAAGGCTGTGGTGGACATCTGCTCTTCCACCAGCGCCATTGCTGGCTGGAGCGTGGTTTCCCTGCTGCGCAATCTCGCTTCCCCTGTGTGTTTCTATTAAAAGGAGGATCTGCACATGTTCCATAAACTGGTAGCCATTGAGCCGGTCAGCCTGATCCCCTCCGCTGAGCAGGAACTGCATCAGTATGCAGAAGAAGTGACCCTGTACCGCGATATCCCGGCGGACGATGATGAGATCGTGCGGCGTATCGGAGATGCCGATGCCGTGCTTCTGAGCTATACCTCCCGCATGGGCAAAAGCGTGATCGAGCGCTGCCCGAATATCCGTTACATCGGCATGTGCTGCAGCCTGTATTCTGAGGAAAGCGCCAATGTGGATATCGC
>ENA-OPXG01000039-OPXG01000039.1-human-gut-metagenome-genome-assembly--contig:-NODE-39-length-103048-cov-3.727574_pt1 | contig 103048 bp, 145 predicted proteins | sample MGYA00241519_ERZ502030 | MGnify/ENA primary metagenome ERZ502030 (study PRJEB25962, sample SAMEA2041937) | human gut metagenome | biome: human gut; feature: human-associated habitat; material: faeces...
ATTTCGTACTCTAGCATTGATGTTATTTGGCACTTCACTTCAATATTTAGATACCTGAAACACAACCGTACCAACGTGGCACGTGTGGGGGTATCTCCTCCGTATCCATATATCGGGGAGTGATTCTGTTGCAGCTTCACGAACACGCAACCCCTCTCTCAAAATTTTACCTCCCCTAAAAATTTTTATATAATTTTTTTGTTAAATAATGTTAAATAATCACTGTTAAATAGCTCTAAACATTGTTAATAATTGTTAACAAATAGGTAACCAAACACAGGTATTAGACGTTTATATGGGGGTAAGGGGGTTACTAAGTAAGTAGTATATAGTTAGTTTAACATACAACTACTCTTACTTTAGATTATTACTTTAAAGTATAACTATGATTAAGATAGAAAATAAGTTATTACAGTTAATAGAGAATGCAGTAGATGCAGAATTATCATCTAGAAGTCCATTACTGAAATCTTACTCTAAAGAAGTAAGTGTATACGTTAGTAAAAACACCTTTAGTAAGATAGTAGAACAGATGGATATTAAGTTTAAAGATGTGTCTACTATGGATTTTAGGACTACTGGTGGAGTAACGGTATCTATTTATATCGCCAATATTCCTGATGATATGTTTGATATAGGTATATTTAACAGTTGATTATGCATAAGATAAATAACAATACAGCTTACTCTGGTAAGTATATAGATTATGATAATAAGAAGTATTTCTTAGCACCTGAGAGAAGTACTTTAGGTTGTAGTGGTTGTTCCTTAGTAGGCAAAGGTAAATGTACTAAGAAAGTAACCGATTACTGTACTCAGGGTTACATATTAGTAGAAGTAAAATGACACTGAAAGAACTATTAGAATTGTGTAGTAAGTATCACATGGATGATGATACAGAGATAATGATTTATGACAATAATCTATTCTGGGAAGTAAATGATGACTTTGTAATAGACGCCAAGGATAGAATAGTTTTAGAGAAGAAAGATTATGACAATATACGATCCAGAACTAGCAGAGATAATTAAAGAGCGTACTCCGGTTGATATAGCTGGAACATCTTACTACATAGAACCGGCTAGAGGAGGTTCTTGTGATGGTTGTGAGTTTAATGGTAAGAAGTGCCCTTAGAGAGCTATTACTTTTTGCACTTCTAATGGTGGAAATATACTGATTAAAGCGGAACCACAGAGTAAATAATACGTTATAAGGGAATAAACTAAGTTAAAATATTATGGAAGATAAAGTACTAGAAACAGTAGTTGACGGCATTAAGTGGAATATGTTAAAGGATGTGTTGGTTAAACCACTGCCTGCAATTATGGTTACTAAGGAGTTTACAGAACAAGTACCTAATGGTAAAGTAGATGAAGAAGGATTTAACGAGTATGATACTAAGACAGAGATAAAAGAGGTAGAATCTGATTGGGCTACTGGTATCGTACTAAAGATTCCTTCACATCTAAAGGATGTTGAGTTCAAAGTAGGTGATACAGTTGCTTATAATAAGAAATTTGCAATGTATTTTGACCTAGTAAAAGATACTCAGTTAGTGAAACCTTATGATCTTATTGCCGTTAAATAAGATACAATTCCTAAATTTCATTTTCATATAAAGATTGAGAGCTCGACGAAAGTCGGGCTTTCTTTTTATATATCAATTAATTGTTAACAAATGTTAAAAGCTATTAACAATTTTAACATTCTAGCGTTTATTAGGCATATGGAAAAATTAATAGTTGTGGGTCTCTGCTTTTCCATGATATGGCTTGCCATATGGGGACTCGGTAATAAAAATAGAGATTAATATGAAGTACACTTTTAATAGAGATTTTGGCTTTTTCAAAGCAAACGATAGCCTTACTTGGGATGAAGAACTCGGTGCTTTTACTATGGATGTAAAAGACGAGAATGGTTTTAGATCTGCAATGCTTGATGAGAGAACAGCTGAAGACATGTACAGTGAAGGTATTTTGTCAGTTGGTATCGAACCAAGAGATAATAAGATTGATAAAACTGTTGAGTTTATTGACACTCTTCTTGATACTTATGCTAAGGACTACGAAGAGATGAAGAAAAAGGCTGATAAAGGTGAAGTTCAACCGTGTGTTAAGGTTGAAGCTGAAACCGTTTATTACAATCTTACTAAAGTATTAACTAGAATCAAAGACGAATTGACCAATGAATAAATTAGTAAAAGCGGTATCTAAATCCGAATTACTAATGGAATTCTTAAAAAGTCTTAATGGTATACTTGACTTAACTAATAGGGAAATGGAGTTGTTAGCCTGCTTAATAGAGCTAGATGTTAACACTCCTAGACTCCCTAACATTGATAGGAATGTAATATCTACTGAGAATAGAAAGTATGTTAATCGTACTTTAGGCATTACTCCGGATAATTTAAGTAGGTACATAGCTAAGTTTAAGGCTTAGGGTATACTACAGAAAGGTAGAGGAGAGAATGAAGTACATGTTAATAAAGCTTTGATTCCAGAGATAATCGGAGATAGAGTACAAGTAACAATAATACTAAAAGTAAAGAAAGATGAAGATGAGATCACTGCTAATTGATGCAGGTTCAATCATACTTTGGAAAGACTATAACATACTAAACAGATTATGGCACAAATTAAGGGGTAAAGCATTGGCATTCAACAGGTTCTCTGTAGTAGGGCAGAGAACCGAGCTCCTTACTTCAGATGCACTTACTGATGTTATAGTATATGAACCCATCAAAAAGTATAGTAAATCAGAGAGTAACAAACTAAGATGTATATCATATAATTTAGCTTCTACTAAGGATTGGAATGAAGTAGTTACTGTGATTAACCTGATTAGACCAAATACTCTAAATATTGACAGTAGTGTTGAGAAATGTAAATACTACAAGAAAGTTGACTGGAATGAGAAACTAGACGAGTATATATACTAAATTAAGTAATAAGTATAATATACCATATCAAGTAATAGAAGTAATATGCAACAGTCCATTTAAGTTCGCGAATCAATCTATAAGTAATTTAGACCCTAAACCAGTCATGTTTGCTTACTTAGGTAAAATAAAGATAAAGAAACGTTATGAAGAAGATGCCAAAAGTAGATGCGTATGACCCAGTAATATACCCTAGAATGTTGTGGGTAGCTGGACAAGTAGAAGGACTAGATAAGATATTCATCTTTAATAAGATGGAAGATACTTCAGAAGAGGATCCAAATGGTTACAAGAGCTTACTCTATGAATCAGAGCATGGAACAGGAGTATTAGTTACAGCTCCGGTTACTAAGAAATCTGACAGAACTAAAGGAGCTCTAGTAATAATACTAGATTGGGATGCATTACAAGGTGGAGATGAAGCACACGAGGCTGTACATGCAGCAGATTATATATTTGATGAATTAGGCATGTATACACAGTCTTTCGCTAATCACAATGAGCAATACGCTTACTTAGTTGGATGGATAGCTGGTTGCATTAGTAAAACAATAATAAAATTAAAACAATATGACACACGAAGAGAGTCTGATGATGTGGAAGATAGAGCTTGACAACTTTAATAAGTTAGGTACAGACAAGGCTTCCAAAGATATTAAGAAACTATATGAAGTACTTGATAAGGTAATTACAGCTGGTACTATTACTTACGAGGATTTTACTAAGGATATGATAGATGAATTGACTACTTTAATGGTTGAGGCTGGTAAAGAGGGAAAAGAGCTCGATAGAGCTACTGAAGTTGATACTATTTGCAAACGTTTAACTGAGAAGTATGAAGCGAAATATAACGAAGGAGAGTCTGTAGAAGGAGATCCGGAACTTTCAACAGATAATTCACAGATACAGGACGAATCGGGAGTATGTGAACCCGAATGTGCCTCTGAAGAGAGCAGAGGAGATACTCCAGAGATTGGTTAAGGAAGATTATTTAGGTTATAGAATATAATAACATGGAAAAGATAATTATAAGCAAATCAGGTTTTATAGTATTTGATACTGAAACCAACGTAGTAAGAAGACCCATTGACCTTTACTTTACTAATAGAGTAGCAAGAGTAGATAAAGGAGGGCAAGTAATCACTGATGATGAAATAATTGATGTAGAGCCTAACAGTTATGTGACCGTATTTAATGCATATGACGAAGCAGGGTATACTAGAAGTAAAGTAGTTGTTATTAGTGATCCAGCCACAGTTCATGATCTAGACGAGTTCTACACTGAAACTAGAGAAGGATTAAAATCTGAAGAATACAAAACATACAATGAAGCTGTTTGATATACTTGGTGGTAAAGTAATAATTCATTCGGACGCCTTAGGTATCCCATGTTTTAAAAAGATATGGGATGCCGATAAGGCAGACAAAGAGCACGCTACTAAAGTAATCAGTTACATAGTATTGAAGAACAAATGGGATAGCCCATATGTACTCAGTATGAACTCTGATTCTATAGAGACTAAGCTCAAAGAAGAATTATTCAACGACGTCAACTATAGTCTTACTGATGATGAACTGCTCTGCGAAGAGCAATATAAGCAATTCTGCGATACTAACCTACTTAAGATGTTACGTAATATGCGTCGTAAACTAGATAGTTTTAGCGATTACTATGAACAATCTCTAGGTGAGGAGCTAGATGAAAAGAAGATCGAGAAGTACTTGGCTGGATTCGAGAAGGTAAAAGGGTCCTATATTACTTTAGATTTCTTGGAGAAAGCAGTTAAGACAGAAGAGCTTACGACATCTAAGGTTAAGGGTGATTCTAAGATCAATCCTTATGAGTTGGCAAAATAATACAGTAAAAAATAACCAGAATTAAACAACACGTTATAGGTGTTATAAATAGAACTAAATATGAAAAAGCAATTGATTATTACAATAGACGCTACGCAGGGTTCAGAAAAAGCTTGGGCGGATATTAATGAAGCACATGAAGCAATAATGAAGGCAAGTAAGCCTTCATTGTGGCAAAGAATTAAATCTTGGTTCTAATAACCAAAAGGTCCGACGGGGACGGACAATAAGTATTCCCCGGCATATTTCGGCGTATGATGTACGATTGCATGGACGGTCTCTAAAACCGTGTGGCCTCTGAAGCCGACCGGGTGGGTTTGACTCCTACTACGCCGACCAATTAAAATTCACAATATGATAAAACCAGAGGAATTAGCCCTTATTAAGGGTTACACTGTTACAAAAGAAGGAGTTCTTTTAAACAGAAACGGAGTACACGTAAGAGGTAAGATCAAAGATCGCAAGAGAGACTACTACAGTTTTGATATCAGAATAGGACCTAGAAGTGAAAATAAGAAGGTTCATTGTATGATACATAGATTACAGGCATATCAAAAATTTGGAGATGAGATCTATAAAGAAGGAATTGTAGTTAGACATTTAAATGGAGATAGATACGATAATTCTTACGATAATATAGATATTGGAACAATTAAGGACAATAAGAATGATATTCCTAGAGAGTTAGTATCTATAAATTGTGGTCAAATAAGTAGAAAATATTCTGCGGAAGTCATCGAAAGTATAAGAGAGGACAGGAAGAACGGATACACTTATAAACAATTAATGAGTAAATATAATATAACTAGTAAAGGTACCATACATTACATATTGAATGAAGAATTTACTCTATATAAGACTTATCCAAAACACTATAAGGTTATTTTGTAATGGTAGATTTCGAGAAATAGATCAAAAATAGTGACAAGTTTAGAGGCCCAGCGCTATAGTATTTAGCTACTGGGCATTATTGTTAGTACCCAGAAGGAACTTCAGAGTTCTTCGCGTACTGGGATGAATAGATGGATAGATGTAAGTATGGTTATACTGCTGATGATGGAGACTTTATCAGTGGGTATAACTATTTTTATTTAAACTTCTGTCCTATTCAGAGAATCATCTATAACACTATTACTAATCCAGATGGTTCTACTACAATAAAGAAAACACGTGATCTACAGTTTCCTGACTTCTATGACTATGACTATTACTTCTTCTAGGCAGTAGAACAAGCTGAAACAGAAGGTAAACACTTATGTGCATTAAAGAGTAGACGTAAAGGTTACTCATATAAGAATGCAGCTATGGCATGTCGTAATTACTATCTGTTTGCAGGTAGTAAGACATACATCTATGCTAGTAACAAGCAATACCTTACTGAGGACGGTATACTTACTAAGGCTTGGGACTATATGGACTTTATAGACAAGAATACAGCCTGGGGTAAGAAGAGATCTGTGAATACTTAGATGCGTAAACGTGCCGGTTTCTATACTAAAGACGAGTACGGTAATGAGATTGAATTAGGTTTCAAATCAGAGATTATTGGTGTTACTTTGAAAGATAATCCAGACGTAGTACGTGGTAAAGCAGGTAAACTTATTATATTTGAGGAAGCTGGTTCTTTCTCTGAACTAGGCGCGGCATGGCAGATCGCTAGACCGTCTGTAGAACAAGATGGTATGGCATTCGGTACTATGATTGCATTCGGTACTGGCGGTGACGAAGATAGCCATTTTGAAACTCTTAAAGATATGTTCTATAACCCAGATGGTTACAACTGTCTAGGCTTTGATAACATATGGGATGAGACTCCATCTGATAAGAAGTGCGGATTCTTTATACCGTAGTATACTAACATGGACTTCCGTGACGATAAAGGTAACCGTCTATATATGGACGTAGATGGTAACACATTACGTAAGAAATCCTTAGAGTATATACTAACAGATCGTAAAAAAGTAATAGAGAATGCTACTAACTCCGTAGCAGTAGATAGATACGTCGCAGAACACTGTATAACGCCCTAGGAGGCATGTTTAGAGTTCGGAGGTAACATATTCCCTAAGAAGGAGTTACAAGAGCAATTAGCCAAGATTAGGATCAATAAACATCTAAGTAATCATAAGTAGGTCGGTGACTTGGTATGGAATACGGATGGATCCCTCAAATGGGTTATCAAGAAGTTAGGAGACATAACTCACTACCCATTGAAGAGAGACGATGACCCAACTGGTTCGATAGTAATATGGGAACACCCAGTACCAGATGCCCCTATAGGTCTGTACATACTTGGGGTAGACCCGTATGACCATGACTAGTCAGGTACTAATTCATTGGGCTCTACGTTCGTTTACAAGCGATTCTAGAGCTTTGAGAACTATTATGATATAATAGTCGCTGAATACACTGGAAGGCCTTAGACAGCAGAAGAATACTACGAAAACCTGCGTAAACTAGCAATATACTACAATGGTAGAATAATGTATGAGAATGAGCGTAAAGGTCTATTCCCATACTTCACAGCTAAGCATTGTGACTATTTACTTGCTGATCAACCAGATATCATATCAGATATAGTTGGTAATTCCAAAGTATAGAGAAAAAAGGGTTGTCACATGAATAAATAGATTAAGCAATGGGGCGAAGGCTTAATCAAAGACTGGCTAAATGAAGAACAAGCACCCGGTAAAAAGAACTTACATAACATACTATCAGAGCCGCTATTAGAAGAACTTATAAGCTATAATGACACAGGAAACTTCGATAGGGTCATGGCGTTGATGCAAGTAATGATCTATAGAGAACAGCTCTATAATCTCAAGGTTAAAGAAAAGAAGAAAGAGAATAAGAATAGGGTACTATTTGAAGGTCCTATCTTTACTCAAGCGTGGTTTCATGACGATGAAGTCACAGATAATTTAGAAGCATATATGTTTTAACTATGAAGAATATTAATCAGTTCCCTATTTAGAAGTTACCCATGTCTAAGAAGACTCAAGATTGGAGAGAGTCTTGCGTAGATTATATAATAGGAAAGAGCATGGGTGGCTCTAGAAATGGTAATAACAGAACTCGCAAGGAAGAAATGTAGACATACTACGATCTGTATAATAGTATATACAATGAGAAGGATCTAAAGTATGTTACAAATCCATTTAAGCAGGAAGATGGATTCCCTGCAATGGCTTAGGATTATAATATTGTCAAGCCTAAAATTGACTTATTACTTGGTGAGGAGACTAAAAGACCATTTAACTTTAGAGTGGTACGTACTAGTGATATAGCTACTAGCGAAATGCAAGACAAAGCTAAGTAGATGCTAATAGACTATATACAAGCTAGCATCATGAGTAAGTTAGGACCAGAAGAGCAGGCAAGATATCAGCAAGCTTTACAGTCTGGTGAGATTATGCCTCCTGAACAAATACAGAAGTACATGAGTAGAGACTATAAGGATATAGCAGAGATCACTGCTTATCATAGTCTTAATTACTTAAAGAATAAGTTGAACATTACTCATGAGTTCTATAAAGGTTGGAAAGATGCATTGATAGGTGGTGAAGAGGTATACTATGTTGGAATATAGAATGGTAATCCCTGCCTTGAACGTATCAATCCTCTTTACTTTGATTATGATACTGATACATCTGACCTAGAGTTCATTCATGACGCACAATGGTGCGTATATGAGATGAAACTATCAGCTACAGATATCTATGATAGATACTATGACAAACTGTCTGAAAAACAGTTAAATCAGTTGTTAGATATGATGGAAGATGGTGCTAAAGGTGGTATTAACCCTGAAGTAAGAAAGACGTCTATGGACTTCCCACACTTCAAGATGCACAACATTAACGGTTTTACTACTAACCCATTTGATTCATCTAGTAGTATAAGTGTATGGCACTGTTGTTGGCAGTCGTTTAGAAAGATTGCATTCGTAACTATAGCTGACCCTGAAACTGGAGAACCAGTAGAGTATATAGTAGACGAGTCATACAATGTAACTGGTATGGAGATTAGTGTAGAATGGAAATGGATCATTGAAACGTGGGAAGGATATAGAGCAGGTGAAGACTTATACTTTGGTATAGAACCTCTTGAATACCAACATGTATCAGCTGATAATCCTAATGCACAAAGATTACCGTATACCGGTGTGATATACAATAATACTAATAGTAGACCTAGGTCATTAGTAAGTATGATGAAGCCGTTGCAGTATATGTATATAGTACTGTGGTATAGACTAGAGTTAGCAATGGCTAGAGATAAAGGTAAAGTAGTGAATATGGATATTACTTAGATACCTAAATCTATGAACATTGATGTAGCTAAATGGATGCATTACTTATCTGCACTAGGAGTTAACTTCATTAATCCTTATGAAGAAGGTTGGGATATACCTGGTAGAGAGGGAGGCAAACCATCGTAGTTCAATCAAATTACAGCTTTAGATCTTACTATGGCTAATACTATAGATCAATACATTAAGCTGATGGATAAGATTGAATCAATGTTGTCTGAGATTACCGGCGTATCTAAACAGAGAGAAGGAGCTATCTCATCTAATGAGTTAGTAGGTAATGTAGAGAGATCCGTAATACAGTCTGCTCATATTACTGAACCATGGTTCTGGACACATAATCAAGTAAAAAGAGAGACATTAGTAATGTTACTTAATACTGCTAGGTATGCATGGAAAGATACTAAAACATCGTTGCAATATGTATTTGATGATGCAACTAGAGCATTTATAACATTATCAGATTAGATGTTCTACGAAGATCTAGATGTATTTGTAGAAGATACTACTAAGAATCAACAGAACCTCGAAGCATTGAAGAATTTAATGCAGCCAGCTATGTAGAATGGAGCTAGCCTGCTTGATATAGCTGAGATTATTACTTTGGATAATGTCAATATGATCAAGAATAGATTAGAAGAAATCGAGCAGAAACGTATGGAACAACAGCAGGCTATGGAACAAGCTCAAGCTGAACGTGAACAGCAAATGGCTCAAATGGAAAATGAAGTTAGAGAGGAAGAGTTGATGATAGAAGAAGCTAAGCTCGATCTTGAGAAGTATAAGATTGATGCTGATAATGCTACGAAGATCACGGTAGCTCAGCTTAATGCTTATAGAGGTACAGAGGATATGGATCAGAATGACAATGGTATACCAGATCCTATGGAAATAGCAGCACAAGCATTAGAAGAGAGAAAACAGATGTCAGACGAAGCTTCTAAACAACTTGATATTAGAGCTAAGATGAGAGAACAGGATCTTAAAAGGGATATCGAGAATAAGAAGATAGAACTCGAAAAACAGAAGTTACAGGCTCAGAAAGATATTCAGAAACAGAAGGACGATTCTGCAATGGAACGTGAAAGACTAAAGGCTCGTACAGCATTACGCAATAAAGTATCAGGAGAGAAGTAATGAAATATAGAGAATGTTTAGAATTAGTTGCTAAATATCCAGAAAATTATAAATCTGGATATAGTATAGCGTGGAGTGCTGCTTCTACAGATTACACTCCTATACGTGATGAAGAACAAAAAGTAAAGGTATCATTACTTGTAATAGATACTAAATCAGAATATTCTGTAGTATTGAATAAACTTAGTAACAGTAAAGAGTATTTAGAGAATCTATTAAAATTATATTTTACAGATGAAGGTAATACAGAATAAACTAATACCATTTAAGGGTTACTCATACATTAACCTGTTTGGTTTGATATTTACTAGAGATAAAAGTAAAATATCAGCTAAGTCCTACAACCATGAGAAGATTCATCTCAAGTAGATGTAGGAGATGTTATGGATACCATTCTATCTATGGTATGGCATTGAATACATTCTTATAAGATTATGCAGACTATTTTCTAAACAAAGTACTGTTTACCACGATGTATCTTTTGAAGAAGAAGCATATAATAACCAAGATGATTACACGTATCCTGAAACTAGAAAGCATTACTCTTGGTTGAAGTATCTTAAAATTGGTAGCTTTAAGGAAAGATGGACAGAAACGCGTTTAAACAAAGGATGAAAGCATTTAAGACTTATCGGGAGTAGAATCCCGGTAAGACTTATTTTGACTTTAAAGCTTATGCAGATGGCGGAGAAATACCACCATCTAATAAACCTGTAATACCTGAAGAGCCTCAACCATATAAAGGTAAGTTATATAAGGATAGATATGGTCGTAAGTATACTGAAAGTCAGTTGGATGATTATTATGACAATAGTACTGATGAAATTGATAGATTCACTGGGAAACCATTCGTCAGAGGATTGAAGCCTGTAGGTGATATTGAAGATGCTGCTAACGTTACACCGGTTGGTGATGCTATAAGTATATATGATGCCTATTCCTCTGCTAAAAATAAAGATTGGTTAGGTACAGGGTTAGCACTATTTAGTGTATTACCATTTGTACCGTCTTCAGTAAATAGAGTTAAACGAGCAGTTCCAACAGTAAATAAAAATCTAACAAACGATCTACTAAATAAATAGATCGAATAGGAAAGTAAAGAATTAGCTCTGAGAACTAAAACTGTAAACGAGGTATATAATACAGTAGAACGTCTGATGGATGATCCAGCTTATTTACGTAGAGCTGAGTAGGTAAAGAACCAGTTTGGTACAGACTATTCTACATCTTATGCAGATGCATTCTTAGCTTACAATCTAGATCCCATTAGTTTACCGCATGTAAAACTGTTAGATGATCAACTAAGTATGGCTAAAGCTGGTGATATGACTAAACATAATAAAGATCAATTTACTTATGGAATCAGTAAAATAGATCATAAAATACCTAATGTGACAGAACATGAAATGAGTCATTATATGGATATGTTACAAACGGGAGACTATCTAAATGCTGAAGCCGGTAATAACATGTTCTATCAAATGAGTAAAGACTTAGACAAGAAAGTCGATAGCCGTGATAAATATTTCTCTAATCCATCTGAGCAGAAAGCTCATATGAATCAATTAAGAGAGTATATGTTCTAGAATGGTATGATAGATAGCAGAGGTGATACGGTAAGTGATAAAATGATGAAAAATGTTCTAAATAAGATCAAAGGCATTGATGGAATGCAAGGAATATTTAGAGCATCTGAACAATTTAAAAGTATTAAAACTTATACTAAGTGGTTTAATTCTATACCTTTACTAGGAGTAGGTGCAGCCGCTGTATATTCAAATAATTAGGAATGAGAATAACTACAGAAGACATATACGGTCTAGACTTCTAGTATTATGCAGAAGCTGTTTTGAGGCAACACGAGTACCAAGAGAGCTTTGGGGAACCTACTTACTATTTTCAAAATGACTTAGAAGAGGTAAATAGAAAACCTTAGTTCGATCCAGATAAAGATCCAGAATTGTGTCCAGAAATAGGTAAATATCAAAAAATGATGCTAGAAGCTATTGAAGAACTTCCTAGAGATAAACTAATCAATATAATAAACACTCTCATTATTGAGAATTATCAAATAGTAAAAACAATATGAGCGACCTGATAGACACAGTACTGATACTACCTCAATATCCGATACCTAGTTATAAGGACGGTGGTATACATATCAAAAAGAAGAATAGAGGTAAGTTCAATGCTTTAAAGAAGAGAACCGGTAAGAGTACCGAAGAACTTACTCATAGTAAGAACCCATTGACACGCAAACGTGCTATCTTTGCACAGAATGCTAAGAAGTGGAAACACAAAGGAAGAAAGAAAAAATAATCTAATTATATATAATTATGGACGAAATTACATTAAACGGTTTTGAAGTATTTGAAGACTTCCTGCCAGGAGCTAATGTACCTAAGAAAGAAACACAGCCCGCTGGCAATGATGAAAACAAAGATATCCTAGATAGTGTAGGTGAATCAATGACAGACGAGGAGCTGGAAGCATTGCGTAATCCTAAGAAAGAAGAGGATACAAAGGATGATAAACAGGAAGAAGAAGTTAAAGAACCTGTTAAAGAGCCTAAAAAAGAAAGTAAGAAAGAAGATAAGAAATCAGAATCTGAAGAAGAGATCGAAGAAGAAGTAGTTGAAGAACCAACTAATGAACCAGATAGTAATGCAGTAAGTGCATTTTTTGGTGTAATGGCGGAGAAATTCGGATGGGAAATGGGTGACGATGACGAAGTACCTAGTACACCAGAAGAGTTAGTAGACTATTTTCAAGCAGTAATCGAAGAGAACTCAGTGCCACAATATGCTAGTGAAGAAGTAGAAGCACTGGATAATTTTGTAAAGAATGGTGGTAACTTGAGAGATTACTTTGAGATTGATGGTGAACTTGATCTGGAAGACTTTAGTATTGAAGATAATGAAGTGAATCAGAAGATTATCCTTAAAGAATTCCTTAAAGAGAAAGGTTATAGTAATAAGCAAATTGATAAGAAACTTACTAAGTATGAAGATGCTGGGTTACTTGAAGATGAAGCAGAAGATGCTTTAGAAGCCTTAAAAGAGATTAGAGAGAACAAGAAACAACAGCTATTGAAAGATCAAGAAAACCAAGCTAGAGAAGCTGCAAAGCGTCAACAGGAGTATTTTAATAGCGTTGTCAACGAAATAAAAGGCATGCAAGATATACGTGGTATTAAAATCCCAGAAAAGGATAAAAAACAACTGTTGGAGTATATCTTTAAGCCAGACGCTGATGGTAAGACACAGTATCAGAAAGACTGGTCCAAGAGCGTAAAGAATTTACTCGAGTCTGCTTACTTTACAATGAAAGGCGATACACTACTTAAAGCTGCGAAGAACGAAGGTTCTAGTGACGCCATCAGTAAGTTCAAAAATAGTTTGAATAAAACTGGAGTAAGTAGAAGGACGAAGAAAACGGACAACACTAGCGATATAGATATGTGGAAGTCTTTTGCGCAGCAGTTGCGTGTAAATTAATAATAAACTAAATAAATTAAAATTACTAGTATTTTATGGATAATAATATTCTAAATAACTTAGTTTTATACAAAGGTAAATGGTTTTCAGACTTGATTGACACTGCTAAAATCAGTGCAGCTTCGCAATAGAACCCATATCAGGTTGCTACCGTATTGTCTTATGTATTCGGAACTAAGGATAGCGGTTACAACACTTCCCTGGATATGTTGACAGGTGGTCTTGGTAACGTTATGACGATTGACCAACCGAGCTGGGAGTGGAGTGTAATGATTGATGCTGATAGAGCAGTTACAATTAGAGATGCAAAATGGAACGGTGCTGCTATTACTTCTGATTCTACTCCGGGTCTGGGTAATACTCCTATCCAATTGTGGCTTGAAGATAACTGGTTCGGTCCTACAGCTATCTTGGAATTTGATGATAAAGAATACCAAGTACGTGTAGCTGGTGCTCCTTACCAAGATGGTAACCTTTGGGTTTACACTTGCTTCGTAGCAGACGGACAAGCTTCATCTTATATCCCTGCTGACCTGCTGACTCCTGGTAGCCAAGTATCACGTCTTGCTTCTGCTGTAGAAGAATACAGTGAAGAAGGTGATATCCTGAACTATAATACTCATTTCAAAATGCGTAATTATCTGACGACAATTCGTATTAACTATGATATTACTGGTTCAGCTTATTCTACGGTTATGGCTATCGCACTGAAAGATCCTAAAACAGGTAAATCTTCTTACTTGTGGGCAGACTATCAGGAATGGGTTGCTATGCGTGAGTGGTATAAGAGATGTGAAAGAATGTTGGTTTACATGAAAAACAATGTAAACAAAGATGGTTCTTGTAATTTGAAAGGTACTAACGGTCGTCCAGTATTTATTGGTGCTGGTTTGCTGGAACAGATTGCTCCATCAAATAGACGTTATTACACTGAATTGACAGCAGAACTGTTGGAAGATTTCTTGTTCGATCTTTCTTACAATGTACTGGGTACTAACGAACGTAAGTTTGTTGGTTTGACTGGTGAAATGGGTATGAGAGAATTCGACAGAATCTTGAAAGAAAAAGTTGTTAACATGAACTTGATTGATACAGTATTCGTAACTGGTTCTGGTGATAACTTGACTTTCGGTGGTCAATTCAAGACTTACAAGATGACCAATGGAATCGAATTGACTCTGAAATATTTCCCACTTTACGATGACTTGACTTACAACCGTAAGTTACATCCAGTTACTAAGAAACCTCTGGAATCTTATCGTATAACATTCCTGGATCTTGGTAGACGTGATGGTGAGGCTAACATCGTAAAAGTAGTTCGTAAAGGTCGTGAGTTCGTAACTTGGTATACTGGTGGTGCTGTTGCTCCGTCTGGTTATGCTAACTCTAAGAATACTCTGAGATCTAATGGTAAGGACGGTTATACCGTATACTTCCTTGGTGAAATGGGTATTATGTTGAGAGATCCAAGAGCTTGCGGTGAACTTATCATGGAGGCAGAGTAAGAGTTAATTTCTCTGTAACCTAGGGGCCTTCGGGCCCCAAACCCTTATAACTGGATATTCTAATATTTATATTATGGAAGTAATCGTTAAAATTATTAAAAGTAATCCTTGGACTGGTATTACTAAATGGCCTACGTGTTTTGATTGGGTTGGATCTTATTGGACAAGATCAGGTAACCGTTACACAGGTCTTACAGAAGAAAACGCTAGACGTCTAGAAAAAGAAATTGGTTATGCAGAAGGACAGCTGTCATCAACTAGTGAGTTTTGGAAAACTTTCGGTTGCAAGATAGGTAGAGACGGTATTATACTGCATACAGAAAACCCTTATGATGAACTTCAATATCTGTTCCTGAAGAGTCATAAAAGAGTAGCAGATGGTATTAATAAGATTAAACCTTCTACTGATTATGTGATGACTAACAGTGACAATGAGGCAGAAGAAACTAATAGAATCAATAAAGCTAAACGTGAAGCATATAGAGAGATGGATAAGATGTCTATTGAAGATATGCGTAAGTGTTTGAGACTCTATGGTATTAAATCTGATACTATGTCTAATGAGCTTGTAGAAGCTAAGATGGGAGAGAAGATTGAAGAGTCACCTAAGAACTTCATGTTGAAGTGGGTTGATAATCCTAATAAAGAAATTAACTTCGTAATTGAAGAAGCTATCTCTAAAAACATTATCAGAAAGAACAGAGCTAATTATTACTTTGGTACTGACTTGATTGGTAATGGTCTTGAAGATGTTATTGCTTACTTGAAAGACAAGAAGAACAGTGATATCAAGATGGCAATACTTAATGAAATTAAGTCTAAATAATGAATAACCGTACTGCACATATTTAGTTTAAAGTTATCCTAGATAAGAATGCTTAGGGAGTTGCCTTCGGTGGTGCTCCTGCATTCCTACCTTAGGAGACAGACTTATTTCTTAATCAAGCTTAGATTGAGATCTTAAGTAATAAGATAAGCGGCAACAATATACTTAAGATAGGCTTTGAAGGATCTCAATAGAGAATCTCAGAACTAGATGCTCTAGTACGTACAGATAAGAATATATCTGCTACTAACACAGAGTATAATGAGTTCTTATTAGAGAATGTGCATAATAACGGAGAGAGATTCACTATATGGGGTATTCAATTAAAATATGGTAATTACCCTACTAATTGCTTACTAGTGGATCACAATACAGCTGGTTTATTTAAGTAGACATATAATAATATACCATGGGTGGAATTCCCAGTTGCCGTACTAGAGGATAATGATTTACTCATATATGTAGATCCTATCATGATGCAAGAGAATCAGTATAAACCTACTGATGGTAAATATGCAGTTGATATTACTTATATCAAGAGACCTACACCATTTGATTATACTAAGCCTGATAGCGAATTAGACTTACCAGATGATGTGATGAATGAGATAATCAATAGAGCTGTAGTATTAGCATTAGAGAATATTGAATCTCAAAGAACATCAACCAAACTATAGTTGAACCAATTATCTGAATAATTATGACCGAAAGACAATTCCAAATAGCATTCGAGAGATAGTTGTAGAGTATAGTTCCAGGATATAACACTACTATTAAGCTTACTTCAGATATGATATTTCATTATATCAACAGAAGTAAAGATGAATATGTTAAGTCATTATATAGAGTTTTTCAACAAAACCAAGAGATAACAGATAAACTACGTACTTTAGTAAGTAAGAAGATATATACTAAGTCTGACTTTAGTACAGAAGATAATAGATGGTTAACAGACTACCCTGAAGATTATGTGTTTACAGTAGGTGAAGAAGTTTATATTGATATTTATTCTAATGCTTGCCCACTCTTAGTAGTTAGGACAAGAGACGTATTAGAAGCTACCATAGAAACAGTAGATAGAATTCTAGAAAACAGTCTGTCAGAATACCACTTGCACCACAATCAAGCCAGACCTGTTCGCTTATATACGGAGAACAAAATAGTCTTGATAACCGATGGTAAGTATGGTATTACTAAGTATATTGTAACTTACTTAAGAAATCCTAAAGATTTAGGTAGTAATCTGAAAGAAGAATACACAGAGTTACCTGAAGTAACTCACCAAGAAATTGTTGATGCTGCGGTTAGACTATATCTATCAGAAGCTGCTTCAACTAAGTCAGATAGATCTGACGATTAATAAGCGTTCATCGACGTGGAAATCTAAGTGAAAGTAGAAGATGAACTTAAGTTGACATGAGCGCACATTGTTAAACTTTTTAAATTAAATTAAGATGCTCCAACATGTAGATTATATTCTAATCGGTAAAAACCTGCCCGCATCATATACTACAGCTGATGCACTTTCAGCAGGCGACGTTGCTTTGTTCGACCAGAATAGAGCTATCATTAAAACAGCTGCTGATGCAGCAAACGCTACTTCTTTGTATGTAGGTGTAGCTCAGAATAAGATCAATGTAACTATGCCGGATGGTACAGTTGCACAGAAAGCTAACATTAAATTCGGTAATGAAATCCAGAAGGCTTCTAAACCATCTGCTGTAATTGGCGAATATGTAGCTCCTGTTCAAGATAAAATTGTTATCACTCTTACTGATGCTGAGATCGTTGCTGGTCACAGATATGTACTGAGAATGGTATACAAAGATATCTATGAAGCACCGGGTCAGTTTACCCATACTTATGAAGTATACGCTAACTCTGCTGATGCTGAGGATTTAGCTGCTGCTATCGTTAAGAAAATCAACAAACACAAAAATCGTAGAATTCAGGCTCAAGCTGCTGCTGCTGTTATTACTTTGACTGCAATGGAAAAAGATGATAACGAAGGCGTTTACTCTTTGAGTGAATACTCAGTAGTTAGCATGGAAGCTACTCTTTATACTACTATTCCGGGTGCTCTGTTGAGCAATCAGCCGATGGCTATTCCAGGTGCTACTATTGTTAAAACTCCTGGTACACCGGGTAAAGGTTACTGGAAACAAGTACGTGACGCTGAAGTACGCTTCATGGGTTACCAAGGTCATGTATTTACTGGTGCATATCCTGAAGTAGAACAGGCTAGAATGGTAGAAGAAGGTGCTACTTACGATTACATTACTATCGAAAACGATAACCTGTACTTAAGTAATGATAACCAGTATATCAAAACTACTCCGCTTACTACTGAATTGTACGTTAAGCATTCAAGTGGTTTTGCTAATTCTATCGTTGCTAAAGGTATCGAAGCATTTATTTCTGGTAAAGCAGCCTAATAATAAATTACTGTAATAACGAAGTGGGGCGGGTTGGATTATTCCTTCCCACTCCACTTTTTTTATTTTGATAATATGAATAAAATAGTAAACGCAAATATAAAAGACGATATACTTAAGTTCGAAGTAGTATCAGATGTATCTATCGTTGGAGATTAGATAGATCATACTATTTATGTAAACGAATGTAGTAACATCGACAATTTGTACAGTGACGATCCTGAGCTCCAAGACTACGTGTTTGACAGCACTAATAGTACTATTACAGTAAGATAGATAGTTAAAGAAGGCGAGCCAGAATTGGTAACTACTGTATATAACTATGAAATTAGTATTACATCTAATAAGATTAGTAGCTTCGATGGTAACATGAAGTATATCAAGATGTATTGTACTACCGAGAATTATGTAAGTGATTACATAGACGGAATCGTATACGATCCTAATACGTTATATAATGCTGAGATAAAGATGTTACATTGTTACTGTAACACTTGCTTAGATGATAAGTAGATGTAGAAAATAATGATATTAGTGTTCAAAAGACAACTGTTAGAATAGGCTATTGCTACTTCTCATAATAAAGAAGCAATGCAGTATTATTTAGATTTGACACGTCTAATGGGCGTTAATGTTAGTAAAACAAACGAAGGTAATGGATGTTAGAAATGTATTAACGGGGTGTGCTCGTTGTAAATGTTGCAGGCGCAACAACGAATGTATTCGTCCTCTAGATCAATTCTTTTTTGTTACTGTAGACTATAAAGGTAATTTAGTATTGATATCCGATTATGTTGATTACCCTACTGTAGAAGTAGATATGACAGATCAATAGATTACCTTTCATGATGATAATGTAACAGACTTCAATAAACCTGATACTAAACTATTCTACAATGGAGTACACAAAATTACTTGGTAAAGTAACCTTAACAGCAGATGGATTACACGATAGTGCTAGATCCTACGATAGACTATGCTTAGTATACGACTCAGCATACAGATCTTTTATATCTATTAAGGACGTACCTGCTAATGTTAGTATTGATAATAGATCATATTGGCAGCCTTTAAGTATAATTACAGCTGATAATGAGGACTTAATGGTTGATGAGAATCTGCGTATTAAGTTCGCTGATAAGGAGTATGAACCACTAGAGAATAGTGGTATGGGTTATAAGATACTGCGCAAGAGAAAGAATAATGTACTTACTCAAGATGATCTCGAAGCTCATACATTGTATGTAGTTGAGTATGACTTCTACTTGGGAGGTGAAACTATAATTATGCCAGAGGACTGTGCGATATACTTCAAAGGTGGTACTATTAACGGAGGTACGTTAACCGGTACAAATACTATTGCATATGGTACTGTTACGCGTAAAGGTGATGCTACTTTTGATGGTACATGGTTGGAATCTGGATCTGGTAGTGGAGATCTATCAGAGTTAGAAGCTAGAGTAGATAGACTAGAACAAGCTATGTTCCCTTATAAATTAACCGTAACTGGAGGTGGAGTATACAAAGAAGGTACTACTACTTCAGTAACAGTTAAATGGACATTTACTCAGGGATCTACCGAAGATACTCCTGATGATATTAAGATTAACGGTGAATCCATTGCTACTAATCAGACTAGTAAGACATACTTAGATGTATCTACTGATACTACTTATAATGTTGTAGTCACTAAAGCTGGAGTAGAGTATACCGGTACTGCAAAAGCAGTATTTGTTAATCCTTCATACTTTGGTGTAGTAGTAAGTAACTTCACACCTACGGAAGATTCTATTAAGAATCTATCCAGTGGTGACATTATTAAAGATACTAAGACTTATACTACTCCTGCATTTACGTAGAACGCTTAGAAGAACTGTTATGCATATCCTAAATCATTTGGTATATTAACTAACATTAGGGATTATAACAACCAAAACCTTAATGATTCCTATGAACGTACAGAAGTAGCGGTTAACAATGAGATGTACTATGTATATGTACTTAAAACTCCATCTACTGTAACTAACTACAAGATAACATTTAATTAAAGATATATGATACAGATTATAGATAATTTTGATCACAGAAGTAAATTGCCTAATTTCGCAAGAGATTAGTTCACTACATTACAAGACATGAAATCTTGTCCAGATAGTGATATAGATGAAGGACATATATCTTATTGCGTTTCTACTAATAAACACTATAAATTTAACTCTAGTAACTCGTCAGATGAGACACTGGGTAAATGGCGTGAATGGAAAGGCGAAAAAGGTGACAAGGGAGATAAAGGTGATAAAGGAGATGCTGGACAAAGTATATCAGCCAACTTTACTGCATTTATATTTACATCTAGTGAAATAACTCCTACTACTCCTACAGGAGGTAGTTGGGATCCAGATAGTAACGTATTCACTCCGCCTATAGGCTGGTATACTACAGACTCTAATTTAGTAGGCACTATATGGATGTCATGGGCACAATTCCTACCAACAGGTTCAATTAACGGTGTATGGGCTCCTCCAGTAAGATTAACAGGAGAAGACGGGGAAAACGGTAAGGATGGTAAATCTATAGAGTTCATATATTGTACTTCTAATAGACAACCTACTGAAGCTGATAAACCTACTAGTACAAATGTAGATGGAGATGTACCAGCTGGTTGGACAGATCATCCATCAGGCATTAGTTCTACTATGCAATATGAATGGATGTGTGTTAGAACTAAAACAGATAGTATATGGTCAGATTGGAGTACTCCTACTATATGGGCTAAATGGGGATCAGACGGTAGAGACGGTGATGGTGTAGAGTATATTTATAAGAGAACTATTACTAATCAAGCACCTGATAGACCTACCGATGTATCACAGGAAGATGATTTTGTACCAAGCGGATGGACCGATAATCCTAGTGGGGTAAATGCAGATAACATGTATGAATGGGTATGCCAAAGAAAGTACCAAAACAATACATGGGGTGAATTTAGTACTCCTGCTTTATGGGCTAAATGGGGAGAGAAAGGAGAACCTGGTAAAGATGGTGCTGATGGCACTTCCATTAATATTAAGGGTAGTGTATCTTCTGTAGAAGAACTTCCTGAATCCGCTAACATAGGAGATGCCTACGTAGTAAATGGAGATCTGTACGTATGGGATGGTTTAACATGGAACAACGTAGGTGGTATCAAAGGTCCTGCTGGAGATTCAGCTTACGTACATATAGCATTTGCAGACGGTATAATTACTAATGGATACGGAGTAGTAACAGAAGTAATAGGATTTACAGTGTCTGGTTCTGTTAATAAGGCTTATATAGGTACTTGTGCAGATCATAATGTGGCTGATCCTCAAGATCCATTAGTATACAAATGGTAGAAGAATAAAGGAGACCAAGGCGATAAGGGTGATACTGGAGAACAAGGACCACAAGGAGTTAAAGGTGATCCAGGTGAAGACGGTATGACTTATTATACTTGGATCAGATATGCTGATACTGCTAGTGGTGATGGTATAAGTAACTTCCCAGATGGTAAAGACTATATTGGTTTAGCATACAATAAAGATACAGCTGTAGAGTCTAACGATCCTAGTGATTATACTTGGTCTAAAATAAAAGGAGAAGAAGGCGTAGCAGGTCCAAAAGGTGATGACGGTCAAACATTATACACATGGATTAAGTATGCTGATACCTTACCTACTTCATCTAGTAGTACTATTTATGATATACCAAATGACAATACCAAGTATATTGGTATATCTGTAAACAATAGTACAGCTACTGAGAGTACAGATCCTATGGTATATACTTGGAGTTTATTTAAAGGAAAAGATGGTATTGATGGATCAGATGGCGTTAATGGTAAGGATGGCAGAGACGGTAGAATTGTATACCCGGCTGGAATATATGATGCTACCGTAACATATACAGCTACAGATACTAAGGCTCCATATGTACTACATGGAGAAAACTATTGGGTAATGAATAAAACAACTAGTTGGTTAGGTACTGCTAATGAAAATAAAACTCCTGAGGATAATTACAACTAGTATGAAGACAATGCCACATGGATACCTATGGAGCAATATGACGCAATATACACCAAGTTATTAATAGCAGATAATGGTACGTTAGGTAGTTTTGTATTCAATGGAAATTATATGTTTAGCCAGCAAGGTGTCACTTCTTCTGGAGCTAGTACGGATGCTTATGAGAACTTTAATCCATCAAATCCTGATGGTGGATCGTTTTCACCTAACTTTTATGTAAATGGTAAAACAGGTAAACTAGTTGCTAACTCTGCATATGTTAAAGGAGCATATAAATCAGTGCCACAATTAGTAACTGGAAACGATGACGGTTGGGCTTTTATAAATAATTCCGGTGGAACTATAACTCTGAAGAGAGACGCGAATGCAACGGTCGGTAAAGGTTCTTATGGACACGTTAGTGTTGCAGAAGGATGGTTCGTTAGTGCTACTAATCCTGATAAATACTGGTCTGAATATACCTTTGTTAACATTGCAGGAATAGATGATGGTACACTAAGAACAGTCCTTATTACAGGTAATTTTACAGGAATGCCTAAGGGATTCGTGTACAATGGTAAATACTATCATGGAGTCGCAATAGAGAATAAATTTGCTGCGGTAAAATTAATTAAAATCAAAATGCCAGATAATTTTTTGATTGATTTTGATGACGTTACTAATGGTATAGTAGCCAATGAATTAGTATAGGTTTGTCCATTGAATAATAGAGTTGCTTCTACTCTATAGATAGAGTATTCTACAGGTTTCACGGCTAGCTTTATAAAATTTGGATAATGATTACTAAAGTAGATAAACAATTAAGATACTCTGTTAAGATAAACTACAGAGATGTTTTAACATCTATCTGTATTAATGAACTAACAAGTCTACTAGATAAAGTAGACTTTGTTCAAGATAGGTAGATGTTAAAGGCAATGATATGCCGTTGTTAGAGACAAATAGGTACAGATATACCTCTAGGTTTAGCTACTGTCTGCAATCTGTTTACTCCATATACAGAACCTGAATGCTATACCGGTAGAGTTATTTACAATATATATCAGCAAGGTGGCGGTATAGAAGAAGCGCCTATTGATGGTAAACAGTACGCTAGACAAAATGCCCAGTGGAGTGAAGTCAAAGGTGGAGGTAGCGGTGATATGGAAACTAATATACCGCTAGTTAAACCAACACTTATGACTACTTGGATTAACACTAGAACTGGTAATAGTAGTAACTCCTTATCTATAAATGCTGAGATAGGAGATAAATATAAATGGAGTGGTACTTATATGTGGTCGTCTAAGTAGAATTATAAAGATCCAGAGGATATGGAAAGCAACGTATTTAATGAATTAACTAAGGATGGTGAAATATCTTCCTTAGTAGATATGGAAACATTATCAAATACTAATTATTATATTACGTTAAAAGCTCCTAAAACTGGTTATGAGATAATAGATGGTACATTAGTACCTGCAACAGGAGACGATAGAGAAACCGCTACAAGTAGTATTAGTTTCCTATATCCAGCTTATTATGGAGTAAAAGACAGCTTAAAGAAACAATTAGTATCTAGCTAGAATATAACTATAAGTAATGTTACTACCAGTAGCAATGAATACTTTGTATATAAATATCCTAGTAACTTTCCTAAGCTAACTACTATTACTTAGAATGATGCATACAACGTTACTCAAGCTTTCAATTATAGTGAAGAGTAGTTTGTAACAGATACTGGACTTAAATTAACAATGAGAGTATATACTTCTGATAATCCAGGAGCATTTACTAGTGCTAAACTAAACTTTAAATGACAGAAAGTATAATCACATTCCCGTCGAAGATTGGTAGTAATAACCCTAAAGCCTATGGAGCAATTAATGCAACATAGGTTTCTGGGCATAAACAAGTACCTACTACGAACGATCTATATAATATTGCTGATGCGATACTTAGTGAAAGTAAAGACAACAGTAATAATGACGCTATAGGTTAGGAATGGTACGTACAGGATAAGTAGGCTTATTACCGATTAACTAGTTGGGAAAACAGAAATAATAACAGAGGTTGGTCAATAGTACAAGGTGGGAGTGGTGATAGTGGTACGAACATTGTTATATCAGATACTCCACCTTTAGATACTAATGACATATGGGCAGATGATTCAGAAAAGTCTATACCAGAGTATGTAAATGAGGATTTACAAAGTCTTATTCAAGCTGTTAATGCTATTCAAAAAACTATAAGAAAATATGAATATGCATTTAACAATCAATTAAGTTCTGGTGATTTTACTAATAATACAGCAGATGAGATTACAAAAGTAACTCCGGAATAGCCTGTAGAATACGAAGAGTAGAATCTAAGATATATAGGAACCAATACTGCTAGAGACCCAGAGTACCCTGCATACTCAGAAGAAATGATACCTAACCTTAAACATCTATGTATTAAGGCTGGTAAATATACAGATCTATTAGAGAACCAAGATAAATTTTTAAATAACGAATTATTGTGGTGTACCGATACCCAAAGACTTTATATTAAGAGTGAAGGAAGTCTAGTCTGGATTAACAAATCTGGTGGTGGTGGAGGTGAAGACCCAGACCCAGGAGACGAAGGCATGACTAAAGATGATTTAGATAAACTAGACTACATTGGATTTGTAGCACCTAGTGGACAAACTTACCGTGTTAAAGTAAGCAATGATGGTAAGCTTATTATATACATGAAAGAACTTGATACACCACAAGCAGAACCAACAGGAGGACAGACAGATCCTTCTACAGGTTGGGTGTATGTAACATCTCTGTATTTACAGAAATTGTACATTAACAGTTTATATTGTGGTGGATTAACCGCAGATGAACACTCATATAACTATTGTTCTCATAACTTTGTAGAACTATCTAATCTAACTGACGCTGACATTAATCTTAACGGTCTATCATTACAGTATTCTAGTGGCGGGACTAACTGGGAGGTTCTTCCTCTTGAAGGACTAATTAAGAAGGGAGAGACGTTCCTTATTAGAGGCGCACAATGTTCAGTTATGGATGCCAATACTACGCGTATCAAAGTAAATAGTTATGATATGGAGTGGTATGCTAAGGATGGAGAACTCATTAAGTTTGATAATACCAAAGCTAAGTTCTATCTTACTTGGGGAGATACTGCTTCTAAAGTAGCTTCTCCATATAGTAATGTAGGGGGTAGTTATAAAGTAAGTAAAGGTTATATAGACTTAGTAGGTCTAAATAAAGAAAATGCTGGCGATGCAGATACTATTGACGCTAAAGAAAGTAGTCCGTACGCATATCTTAACTCTAACAGATTGTTTACTAAGTATTATAGTATGGACCCAGTTAGCCAAGCTACTAAAGCTCTTAGTGCTAGAAATAATGCCAATGATTGGTACTTTGTAGATCTTACTAAAGACATTATTCCTATGATAGAAGCTTATACTCCTAAGGCAACTTATGAGCATAAAGATATATTCTATAATAAGACTAAACTAGACGATACTAAACCTAATTATGTTACTTGTACATTTGGTATTCAAGCTACTGCTCCTAATGCAACTAGGTGTTTTAACTGGATATCCACAGAGTACCATGACGAATACTTATGGTATAAGAAGTCTACAGATAGTGATTGGAACAAAGTAGAATCATTCAAGAATGAAACAGGGTATAGAAAATACTATAATAGAATCAGATCTGAGTTTACTGATGGTACTGCATTTACTACGCACAAAGCTATAATCAAGAATCTTGGTGCCGGTACTTATGACTATAAAGTAGTAAGAGATGCTAACTATGAAAGCGAAGTAATGCATTTCACAGTTAGAGAAGTAAGCAATGATTTTACTTTTGTTCAAGTATCTGACCAGCAAGGATTCAGATGGGATGAATATCAAATATGGAAATCATCTGCTGAATACATAGCAGAGAATGTACCAGAGATGGAGTTCACAGTTAATACTGGAGATATGACACAGAATGGTAATCGTGTCAATGAATGGATTGATTACTATACAGGTAGACATGCTATGAAAGATTTTGAAGAAATGCCTGTTATTGGTAATAATGACTTATGCCCTGCTAATATTTATCAGTTGGGTAATGGTGGTGATAGTTCTAAAATTAATCCCAAGAATTTATCATTCTTCTACACTTTTGAAATAGATGAGGAGAATCCCCCCATCTTTACTATAGAAGATAAGGAAATATTCATAGACTCTTTGTACTCATTCAACTATGGTAATACTCACTTCATGGCTATTAACTCTGAGATAACAGATGGTACTGAAAAGAATGTATACGGTTTGAGTACTAATGGGCTAGTGTATTCTAAGATGAAAACATGGTGTTAGAATGATATTGATAAGAATTCTGATAAGAACTGGAAGATAGCATTTACTCATGAGTTACCGTTTACTATAATCACTTAGAATGTAATTAGTAACTTCTATTGGGATAATGTAGAGAATCCTAAGATTGAGAGATCTGGTAGTCACTTAAACTATAATACTTTAGCTGAAGATAAGTATTGGTTCAGTAAGTTCTGTCAGAACAATGATATTAGATTAGCTATCGGCGGTCATAAGCATACTTATGCAGCTACGTTCCCCTTGAAGGAGAATCCTAATAGTACTATGAAACCAATTATCCAAGTAACAGAAGCTATGTTATAGGAGTCATTTGGTACTACTACGTTAGCTGAAGATACTTCTGATAGCCAGTTGTCAGGACAGTTATTCCCATCAACCTGGATTGGTAATGATGCATATAAAACATAGAAACATCTATGTACCTTCGAATTAGTAGATTAGATTACTGCTCCGGTATATATTACTAATCAAGCTACAGGTTATAAGCATACATCTAATAAAGAGCTACCATCACCATATACTCCGTGGGATCACTATTTCTTCCCGGCTACTATTACTTAGACCAGTTAGACAGATATCACAGCTAAAGTAAACGCTGGACAGAGATATCCTTTCTACACTATCTATAAGATATCTGCTAATAATATCCAATGCACTACTAAGAAGATTAACTATCTATTTACAGAAGCAGGTAAGTATAATGTGAATATACCTAGTAGTAGCAACCCACCTACAGCTATAGGTGGTAATGGAGAAATTAACAATGGTAATGACATAATAGTTATAACAAAATGAATTTAAAAAAGTATAATGAATCTACTGGCACTTGGGATATAATCTCTTCTGGAAACGCCTCTGGTATTATGGTTACCGATCCTCACTTTCTAAGTGAGGGAGAGACTTATAAGTCTGTTAACTAGGTATTAGTTGATATGGATGATAAGGTTGAAGAAACGAAGAGAAACCTAAGTTGGGTAGTAATCAATGGTACTATAGGTGGAGGAGGAGGTAGTGGAGGTTCCACTGCTTCCATCCGACTCACAAATGGTAATATTACTACTAGTGAAGGAGTACATTATTTATACTCTACTGAGACTAGAATTGTACTTAACTATTTAATATCATCTACGAAACCAAATGAGAAGTATAGCATATCGGTATCGTTGGATGGTAATAATGTTATATCTAATCAAATAGGTTATTCTTCTGTACAAGGAACATTAGTAATACCTAATATAGCTGAATATACTGATTCTGCTAGTCACAGTATTATTGTTACTGCTGAGAATGCAGAAGGATTATCCGTAAGTCCCTACTTACTTACTGTAGTAGAATCATCTATTAGTTTATCATCTTCTGTTACTTCAGTAACTGCAACTATTGGTTTGCCTTATAATATCACTTATAGGATAACTAATAAGGTATTAGGATCTGAAACATCTCTAATTGTTACTAATACTACTAATGGTATATCTAAGAGTTATTCTGTAGGAAAGTTTACTTCGGTTGAACCTAAACTGTTAGATGTAAACTTCTTTGACTTATTTGACGGGGCTACACCTACAGCTGGTAGTTCTTATACTATATCTGCTCAAGCTACTACTTCTGTAGATACTCAGATAATTCAATCTGATACGGTTACCAATAAGGTAGTAGTAGAAGATGGTGAGACTCTAGTAGTATTAGTAGATGGTATTACTACTTAGGCTGATATAGAAGCAGGCATTGAACCAACTGAATTTGCATAGTCAGGTAATATATCGTTCTCCTTTACTCCTTACTTAGCTGGTATATCTATTATATATTATGCTCTAAGAATATAGAGAGGAACACTTACTACAGACATAGGTACTTTTGATGCAGATGAAACTAACTTTAACTCTAACAATTATGTATTAAGAGGTAAAGCACAAGTATTCAGTTGGTCTATACCACAAGAAGAAAATTATTTAGGAGATTATACTATTACCTTAAGATGTTGGTCTGAGAAAGGTAGTCCTATTGCCGATACTATTCTTAGATGTAATGTTATTGCTGCTAACCAAAGTCTTATACCTACGCAAAATCCTAACAGTACAATGTATGCTCAATGGAACATTAAACAAGCTACATTCCCACAGGAGACAGCTGCTAAGGTCTGGTCTAGTGTTGTGCCTAATTTCATTATGCCAGGTCAACAAGAAGAATAGTCTGTTACTACTAACTTAAGAGTATATGATACCAACGGTATACTATCTGGTTTCCTTAATGAGAACGGTTAGAGTAAGTTGAGACTATCTGGTGAGGCATATGCAGTGGTTGATCTATAGCCATTCGCAGCAGCTACTTCTACTAATGATAACTGGTCCAGATTAGGGTTTACATTGTCTACTACGTTCAAGTCAGATCTACATCCTTACAATGATAGAACTGTATTCTTCATTGGAGACTATTCGTCTGATGGAGAGTTCCAAGAAGGTATCATAGTAAGTCTAGAGGATGTCATATGGAAGTATACCGATGGCGCTATTAAAGAAAGTATATCCTGTAAGATACAATAGAATACTGTTAATACTTTAGACTTTGTTGTAGACCAAAGTAATAAAGAAGTAAAGATTTTCGTTAATGGTGTATTGAATGTAGCTAGAGAGATTAAGGATAACTTCACATGGAATACTTCAAGTAAGATATACTTAGCATGTACCTATAAAAACGACATGCCGTCTAACTTTAGTGACGTAGAGTTCTATGAAATGAATCTATTCAGAAGTCCATTGAACGATAAACAGATAGTTATCAATGCTCTCAATGCAAGAGTTAGATCTACATTAACTAGTACGGGTTCAGTAGACTTTGTAGAATACAATAATCTTAAACTGAAAAACTTCTTTAGTATTACAGAGAATAGCAGTTCATCAACTTTGTGGGATGACTCAACTGGTACATACGCGAAATTAAACTTTAATAGTTTGATTGGTGATGTTAATAGGAAACCACCATTGCCAGTAGTATATATAAACTGTTCTAACTCTGGTTTTACTAAAGCGGTATACGAAGCCATTGGTCCTAATACTACCATGTATAATGGTTGTACATTTAGTTACTTTGATCCTGAATCATCAAGTGGTTCAGCTGTATCTACTACAGAAATGTCTATACAAATATAGGGTACATCATCTACCGGTTATAGAAGTAAAAACTTAGAGATAGCATTTAACAAAGTACTTACCGATGATGAAGGTAAAACTATAGGACCAGAGTTATTTCAGCCTAAGTCTACATGGATGCCAGAAAATTAGTTTACTCTAAAAGCAGATGTAGTAGATAGTGCTCATGCTAACAATGCTTCTATAGGTAAGTGGATTAATGATAATGCAGATGTGTTGTTTGATAAGACACCACCTATGCAGGAACTTGAAGCTAGACGTCCTGTAGACTCTATCACTCCAAGTTAGACTCATACCGATGTAACTATTAAGCATACACTAGAGGGTTTCCCTGTAATATTACTTATTCAATTTGATGGTACTAGTACACAAGAAATGCTTGGTATCTACTCATTTAACTTAGGTCGTGCAGCATACTACAATATGGGTATGAAGTTCTTAAAGAACTTTACTACTAAGATTAAGAATGTAACAGGTGAGTATGTTGATCAACCACTTCCGGCGTTCGTAACTAAGTACGAAGCATATAAAGTAAATGAGAACTTTGGTAGTATTAATCAATAGTAGATATACTCGTACGAATTTGGTGATAATGCCAATGTAATAGAGACAGCTGAAGGTATACAACCTACTGCATTGTTTATGCAAGATGACTTAACTGTTATCCAACACGTAGGAGAGTTCAAGTTTAATGGTGCTACTTAGGATGCTACAGCTGTAACCGATAACAATATATGGTAGAGACTGCAATTACTGTTTACTACTCTAGCTGGTATGACCGGTGAAGAAATAGATAAGTATAGGTGGAATACTATCAATAAAGGTTATGAAAAAACTGGAGCGACATATCCTGCGCAACAATCATGGTCAGCATTAGCTGATGATCTTACTTTAAGATTGAGTATACGTAATGCGTATTCATACTTCATGATATGTGTAGTATTTGGTTTAGTAGACTCATTAGGTAAAAACATGGTATTACGTTCATGGAATGTTGGTGGATCTACCACTGATCCTAATATGAATAAGTGGTATCCTTGTTTCTATGATATGGATACAGCTAATGGTCTAAGTAATACTGGTGAGTAGAATGTAGCTAAGACAGCATATATTGATGGTTTCAGTAATGCAGATACTACTACTGGAGTTAACTCATTAATAATTAAGTAGAATGACCCTAACAACGGATATGACGAATACTCCAGTAGATTATGGGATGTACTTAGAGATAGTAGATTCATAAGTACCGGTGTATACTCTGGTAGTGACTATAATGGTCTATGGGATCTCTGGAGAACGAATAGCTCGCTTCTAACAAGTTCTTCTATGTTCGTAGAGGATTACTTCAGTTCTCAAACTAAAGACTGTGGTGAGCTTCTATACAACTATGACTATCGTGTTAAGTATCTGACTAAGTATTAGAAAGATAGCGATAGTCCAGCGTCATATGCAAATGTAGAGTTCTTGCACGGTACACGTAATGATTTTGTTAGAGATTGGTTGAAGAAACGTCTAACGTTCATGGATGGTGTATTCTTATTTGCTAATAACAATATCATCTATCCATATAATGAAAAAGGTTCATTCAAATGTGGTGGTGCTTAGACTAACAACTCTAAGTTAACTATTAAGATGAACAGCCCAGCTATACTTACTGTAAATATCGGTAATGCGGCTGGTAGTGAAACTAGATATTATATTGAAGAGAATATTGATACAGACATATATCTCCCATCCTTGTCCTCTTTCAATACGTAGATTACTGTCAATAACATGTCAGAGATCAGTAATATGAAAGGACTAGATGAGATCCGTTTTCAAGGATTCATGACTTCTATGTCATTACCAAGTATGTCTGAGATAGATATATAGAATACTAGTACACTGTCTTCTAATCCCATTGACTTCGCTACTATATTTGTTAAGACTCAAAACGGTGTATCTATGTCTGACATTAGACATATTAACTTATCTAATACTAGTTTTTGGTCTGGAAACTCTGGTGTTAATTCATTCCCAGTAGACGTACAGAAATATAACAAATTAAAGACTATTGATATATCTAATGGATGTGTTACATCTCTAGCATTACCTAATGCAGCTTTGTCTTCTATTACTTTGACCAATAGTACTATTGAGAGAGTAACTTTAGCTGATCAACCTTTTATTACTAAAGTAGACTTCACAGGTTGTAATAAATTACAGTCAGTAGAGGTAAGTAACTGTAACTAGATAACCGAATTAGACTTACGTAACCTAGGTGACTTAACTACTATCAATATAATTGGTTGTGCTAAGTTAGAAAGAATATACGCTCCTAATTGTAATAAGCTAGTTACTTTTAATGTATCTAATGCTAATGCTCTTAAGTCCGTAACACTATCCAACTGCAGTAATGCCAATCTATCTATAAGTTTAGTAGGTGCTCCTAATTTGGAAGAACTAAATCTAGATAACACCAATACTTATGATGTGATAGAGTTTGCTCCTAACTTTAGTAAGTTAAAGACTCTCAATATATCATCTAGTAACATATGCGCATTTCAATATGGTAATAATCCTGTAGCTACAACTGCTTCTGGTGAAACTATATTGGACCTGAGCCCATTTACTTTTAACAACCTATACTTACATTATAATAGTTCTAAGTATATTAAGTTTAAGAATAGTAAAACTAATCCTTATTCAGTTAATAGTTCTACTTTTAATAACTGCTCTAGCTTAAAGAGAGTATTTGGTCATATAAGCATTACCGGTCCTAGTGTATTTAGTACATGTCCTAATTTCTTTATTCATGATGTACTAGATGATGAAACAATTAAACCTGTTCGGGGATAGTGGTATGGACCTGACACAGATACTACAGAAGGTAAACAGCAATGGAATAGTAATTAGAATCTAGAAACTAATATAACTATTAATACTACAGATATAAGTAATTGTTTTCAAGGTACTAAAGTAAATCTATACGACGTTTATTACATATTAAATATGTGTGACAATGTCATGTATCTTAATAGTACTTTTTACGGTTGTTCTAATATAGTGACTAGCATTAGTAATCCACTAAGCAGAGATACATTCAAGTACTGCGGTAATGTAGTAAGTGCTGTACTTCTTTTTTATGCTACTAAGATAGGGGGTCCAATGTATAGCCCTACTCATACTGGAGATATTGTTACTAAATATGATGGAATACTTAGTCCACTAAGGAGTATAACAAACGTGAATTCTATGTTTAGATCTGATGGGAGTATGTTTTATATTGACGATTTATTTTTCTATAACGTAAGTGCTGATACTACATTACAGATAAATAACCTAAGTAATCTATTTAGCTACGGTAACAGTAATGTAATTATAGTTGATAACTGTAATGAAACGCTCACCTCAGATAATATAGAAAGTCGTAGAGCTTATGCTAGAGCTTCTAAATTGTTAAGATATTTGCCTAAGTTATAGACAATAGGCAATATGTTTAATGGTTGTTGGTTTAATTTTGATACAGAACAAACCGAAAATAATACACCATATAGTCCGCTATTTGCTTATAACAAAGAGTTAATAAGTATCAACTAGAGTTTTAGGGACTTAAAAGGTAAAGGATCTCTTATTAATCTATTCGGGGGTAGAGAAGAGTTTGATAATAAGGATCTTTTCTCTAGGAAGATATAGTAGATATTAGGTTCTATTCACATAGCATCTAACGATGGAGACAAGGTGTATTTTCCTATTCACAATAGTATGTTTAGATAGATTAAAACTACTATTTAGTATTTAGGTAATACTACTGATACTAATATAACTCCTGGAACTTCTGCAGTATGTTTCTCTGGATCTGGATTAAATAAGATATTTGTTAGAGAAGGAGATGAGATATACCCTTATGATGTATTTAAAGGATGCATCAATTTAATAGCTTGCCCTTGTTTCTTTGCTAACATGACTGTCCCTAATTCTACAGGAGTAATATACGAACTGCCGGGAACCATATTCCAAGACTGTACTAACTTAGTATAGATAACTGGAGTATTTAGAGATTAGTTAGTTAAGTATAAATTGACAGGTAAGTCGTTCATTAACTGTAAGCTCACAAATGTTGCGTATGCTTTCTATGAAGATAGCGGTAGATACTCTAAAGAAGGCGGAGTACCATATGGTCTATTCTACATGGAAAAAGATATGATTAGATCTTCTACAGGATGGAGTCACGAAGACGCTGTTAGATTAGGAATAACTGAAAACTTTGGTATTAAAGAAGATGGTACTCATGATCCAGATGCTGTGTTACCTAATGCTATAGAGTACAATGAGTCTATAAAAGCAACTAACAACACTATAACTAATATGTCTTACGCATTGGGTAACTTCAATAGTCCTAATGCCGAAGGATACATTAGAAAACAAGTAGAGTTGAATACAATTGAGGATGCTGGTGATCTGCTTATATCTAATGAAAAATACAACATAAGTGAATATATAGTTAACTCTGCATATGATCCTAGAGATCAAATACCTAATCCTGTATATGATCCCAATAATCCTGGATCTACTCCATAGTACATAGATAATCCGAATAAGGATATACACAGAGTAATAAGGAATCCTAATTATAGTCCTTATAAAAAAATATGGAATATAGATTATTATGATGGTATATATGGTTTAGGAGATCTAATATAGAATAGTCAACTATACAGTAATATACAATCTGGGTCAATAACGGGTATAGATCCAAATATACCAATTGAGTTCTTCAATGAAGATGACATGCGTTATCCTATGAATCCTCAAGGATAGACTAGATTAGATAGTATGAACTATATTGTTCCTTCTGACTTATTTAAATATTGTCAAGATAATGCTAGTACTAATATCTAGAATATTCTCTATAATAGCGGTAGAAAAGATGATAGTGGAGTGCGAAGATATAACTATGGTATATATGGTAGAATACCTAATCGTATATTTAAACATCTTCCAAATATATCTAACATAAGTAACGTATTTGCATACTGTTATTGTATAACTCCTTACACTTGGTAGAATGAAACCAGTAATGGACAAATGTTTCCTTCTGATATGTTATCTAACAATATAGCATTAAAAAACGTTTCTGGTTTATTCAGAGGAATATACGTACCAGCTAAGGTAGTAATACCTCCTACTTTACTTAGTAAGTGTTTAGCTCTCACGGATATATCGTATTTGTTTTATGATGCAACATTCCTTGGATCAGCAGATGATGTACAACAATTAAGCGATACAACTTTCTAGTACAATTATATTCTACAGAATATATCTTATGCTCTTGCTAGTACTAATTCTTCTGCTGGATGGAAAGGACAAGGCCCTAAGAAGATTGGATCTAACCTATTCACTCAAGCTAAACATAAGACACTTACTAATGTTACTGGTCTCTTCTACGGTTAGACTAATACTACCGGTTCAGTACCAGAGTTCTGGACATGGTTGAATACTTTAACTAATACTAATAAACAAAATGTATTTGCATTCATGAAGAAGAGTAACATTACTAATAGTGCTAGTATACCTGATCAATGGGCAACTAATATGGTAGATTAATATGGATTTGAAAAGATTAAGTGATAGAGAACTACTAGAGAATATATACGCAATGCTGTAGTATGTAGTAGTTAAAGTAACAGAGATTGATAACGATGATAAATAGTTTGGCATGAACTTAGCTGCTGATTTACTTGGTAGTATAGTTTATGACGCTCAACCTAGAACTTCGAGATATGCAGCTTAAATGGTTAAAAGAAAGTAATAGAATGAAGCACCTGAAGTACGCAGTACTTCCAGGCGCTTTGTTTACCATACTCTTCGTAGCTGGTCTAGCATCAGGTATGGAATTTAAAGATAAGTAGTATGGTAACAAATGGGATTGGTTAGATTGGCTTGCTACAATGATTGGTGGCTTTATAGGTCAAGCTATTCAAGTAGGTATTATATGTTTGATATTGTGGTTAATATGAAATATTTTACATTAAAAGAATTGACTAAGTCTAGTACAGCTGAAGCTAAGAAACTAGACAATACTCCTGATGAAACTGCAATAAAGAATTTAAATACATTAGTTGACAATGTGTTAGATCCTTTAAGAGAATTGTACGGTAAACCTATTATAGTTACTTCAGGTTATCGCAGTCCTGAAGTAAATAGAAGTGTTAATGGTGCAACATCTAGTCAACACGCATTAGGAGAAGCTGCCGATATAACTGGTGGTAGTAAGGAAGAGAATAAAAAGTTATTCGATCTCATTAAAGACAATTTACCGTACGATTAGTTAATTAACGAATATGATTATTCTTGGGTGCATGTGTCTTACAGAGATGGAAGATTGCGTAAATAGATTCTAACGATCGGTAAGTGATGAAGACAATATTATATAATCCAATATTTATTAATCCTTAGGCATATTATGTGTTCCCTAGATTAACCAGATGGTTACGTCCTGATGACAGTTACAAAGAACCAGCTAACTATATAGGTTAGATTGAAGTAACTATCATAGCATATGGTGAGATAGGTTATACAGAATACTTCGAACATACCAATTACATAGACCTTACAAACTTTAGCAACAGTTACGTTCGTATTAGTCTATTTACTAGACTTGGGTCATGTGTCTTAGGAGAATGGAAGATTGGCGAGATGGAAGGCGATCGTCCATATATTGAACCAGAAGTATTGGCTTCACTTAAAGCTGTTGTTATTGTAGGAGATAAGACTAATCAAGATAAAGATAGAGATATTGTAGCTAACCTAGTTGATGCTAGTAATCCGTTCATCATTAGCAACGCAGCGTACAAGCTGAACAGTGGGTATGGAAAATACGAGGAAGATTTTACTTCATGGATACAAACAAACGGAGTAATTGTCTCCTCTGACAGAGTTCAAAATAGTATCTTAGGACGTTTTTTATATTTTAATACTGTTGATAAGAAAGAAGATGTACCGACATTTAAAGTTAATATAAAATTAGGAGAACAGAGCAAATTACAATATAATTATATTAAAGAAGATGGTACAAGTACGTATTTAAGATATTCAGAAAGTGGTATATATACTATACCTACTTCTTATTTTTCTAAGTATACGGGAGGAAACGCTTGGTTTGGATTTTATCAGATAGAAGGTACTTCTACCATCGAGCAAATCCCTTCTTATCAAGGCGCATTCGTCACGGACGGAGTTGACGACCTGATTACTTCCACCAAGACTGCAGCAGAGATGGGTGTTACTGACGAGATAACTGTCGTTAGTATGATTGGACAGTTAAGTACTCCTAATGTTAATAATTACACTAATACTATCAGAAATCAGCCAAGTACTACTGGAAGTTATAATAAAGTGGAGGTATCTGCAATTGATAAGACTGGAATTTATGGATATAGCTTTAATAGTAGTCTGAAATGCTCAATAATTAATGATATACTAGGTGATAAACAAGATTATAGTGTATCACTTACAACTCAGGTTGAAAATATAAGTGCGAAATACTTAGTACAAGGTTGGATTGATATTAATGGTTTAGCTGTAGAACTTTCTTCTGTTGCTTGGTACTGGACAATCATCGCCAACAAGGTACTGACAACCGACCAAATCAATCAAGTCATAGCTTACTACAACTTGGATAGATGCGTTGAGCCTACTGTACTGTATGATGTTAAGAGACAGGGCTTATCTAACGATACTCCGGATTCTGATTGGTATCTGAAAGACTATTCCGGTAATGGGTATGATATGACATTATACAACTATGCCAAAACCCCAGAAAGCGGAATTAATGAAGATGGAGGATTGCAATCTGACGGAGTAGAGGACTACGGTAAGGTAACAGGATTGCCGATTTACAAGGATTATACAGTGGTTGCTGACTACGAAAGATTTAATATAGGAAACATTGAAGGCATTGATACTCCCCCTGTATTATCTAAATCTTATACTGCTGGACAAGGTTCTTTCATTATGAACTTTATTGCTAGTACTGGAAATAGCATTCGTTCATATTCTTTTGGAGCAGAAAATAATAGAAATTTTAGTGACTTAGCTAGACAGATTTTTTATCAATCTAAGTACAAGAGTCAAGGATTTGACATAACTGCTGGTACAGGTATTGATGGTGATTCTTTGTGGTTAGGCACAGCAAGAGATAACGATAGCCGTTTCTTTAACGGAGCTATCTACTCTCTCATGTCCTTCCCTTACTCCATGTCCGAGTTCCTCATTGAGCGTCAACTAAAGAAATATAAGTTAGGTACTTTATATCCTAATATGGTTGAATTTAGACCTGTTATTAAAAGTAGTGTTGAATTAGCAAGTAAGCCAACATTTGTAATAAGAGGAACTTCTACATTCTTAAATGCAGGAGATTATATACCTGAAAACAGTCAAATATGGATAGTGATAACCATGAATAACGCTGCTGATAGGATAACTAAATTTGTTATCAACGGTAATACTATTGATATTCCTAGCTCTGCGTATAATCCTTCTACTATGAAATATGGTTTTCCTTTCACAATAGATAGTAAATCTCCACAGAAGATAGGTATGACTATCGAACAGGATGAAAACTACGTCCAATGGAATCCCACTGTGGAAAGTAATGTTGAGTATGCTTCTATTAATTATTTGCTTAGAATACCCGGTCAAGGCACAGTTCCTCCTGTATCAGGTCAATATTACCCAATATTATCTACTGATACCTCTCTAGTAATATATGTTGCTACAAACGGAGTGGATGAAGTTGCTAATCTAACTATCAATGGACAAGAGCCTACCAGTAGTTCTATTCATGTTGATGGTAGATTTAAGTTTGAATTTCCTTTCAACAACTCCCCTCAAAAGATAAACATCACAATTGACGAATACATCAGATTCGAAGATATTGTTCAGCCGTATCCATCTTTATTTACTCTTATTGATTATGATACAGAAGAGGTATATAGTTGGGGAAGTAAACTAAAACTAGGTGCTAGGTTTAAGGGTGACGTAGTTAACTTATTACCTAATATGTACGAATGGCAAGGTAATGTATTATATAATGGAGAAGTATTAGATTGGGGTATTAAGCCCGGAGTTGTTGCCAAAGAGATGGTCTTTAGTTGGAATATGCCATTTAAATATCTAATTGACAACAATGAACCAAAAGTAATCTTATCTCCTAGATTATTAAGAATACCCAATAGTTCATATAAGATTTTAGGTTATATCCCCGATATTAGCGGTCACGGTAATCATGGTAAGATAAACAATTCTGCTTATGCGGAAGGAAGTGGAGTTAATGAAGATGGTTCATACCAATTTGATGGTGTAGACGACTCTGTTACTATTCCTACTACTGTTGGCGGAAAGCAGGTGTTGATGAAAGTGAATTGGCAAAGTAGTATTGGACACGGTATGCTATATGACCAAAGAGGTACTGCGTTTGCAATTTGGAACTCTGACAAGTATAATGATGATGACACTGATACTATTCCAGCTTATTCTGCAAGAAATGAAGGTAATACATACATTGATGGTATATTAAATAAAAATATATTAGCAAGTCAATTAAGAAATATTACTCATAATATTGTTGCCACAAATACCATGCTAAATGGAAGTAGTGTATCTCCAACCATAGGTTGCAGGACGGAACATGATGCTTACTTTACTAACATGTCCCTCTACGACTTCATGCTCTTCGATGAAATCTCAACAGACGACAAGATTTTAGATCTGAACGAGTATGTAGGTATAGAAGGCAATACGGAATGGAGAAAGACGGAATAATTGATTTAAATAACCCAATATTTATACAAGAATGAAATACATTGTTGTACCAGCCGAAGTGCTGATTGATATAACACAAGATACACTAGACGAAATGCATTTAGTATTTCGTTATAGTGTAGACGGAACTGAAGTAATCATGAAAGTTGCTAACTATGAATTACTATTCCCATCAGCAACGACATTACATTTAACAGAAGAAGATGAAACTCCGGAAGTAGTATATCCGTATCCTACTTATGAAGGAGAAGAATTACAGAAATTGTTAAGCAGTGATAAATGGACTAATAAAGAAGAACAACTATGAGAGAAACTATAAATTTCGTACCTAGTAAGTCAACTCCCAATTACAAAGAAGTACAGTATTGGATAGACTTACAAACTGATCCATATGGTAGATGTATTAAAGCATGGACTGGATCTGAATGGAGTACTATTACTGATAATGATCTAATTGAATCTATTAACAAAGAACTAGCTAATAAAGCAAATAAAGCTACTACTTTGTCTGGTTATGGCATTTAGAATGCATATACTAAGGAACAAGTAGATGCTAAAGTAGCATCTGTATATAGAGTGAAAGGTTCTGTCGCTAACTTCGATGCGCTTCCTACTACAGCTGTAGTTGGAGACGTATATAATTTAACAGATACTGGTGCTAACTATGTATGTATTGTAGCTAGTCCTGCTGAATGGGATAAGTTATCTGAAACAGTAGACTTAAGTCACTGTGTAACATCTGATGAAGTATCTACTGTAGTATCTATGACTTAGACAGAATATGACGCTTTGTCTGTTAAAGATTCTAAAACACTATATTTAATTCACGAATAATATGAAATTAGGAGATAAAAATATTGTAGCTGCATATCTTGGTGATGTTAATGTATTTACTAACTATTATGGAGTTAGCTTTCCTATAGAACCGTAGAGTACATTATTGACTAGAACCGGGTATATGCCTTGGCATAAAGAACTTCCTATACATTCTAAGATGAAGTCTTGCACGATTACTTCTGATGGAACAGTTAAATATCTTAATGCTACAGATAGAACCAAGTATGAAGATGGTACTGATAGAGACATGACATTAAATACTATGGTAGAAATACCAGAGTTCTGGTATAAATGTATGAGAGATGATACTACTGTATATTTGAACTTATATCCAGCAGATCCTCATATTCCAGAAGCTGAACATGTGGAGAAGTTCTATATTTCTGCATATGAAGCATCTAATGTAGACAATGTGTTAAAATCTATTAACAATGGATCCATCACTCCAGTAGTAAGCATTAATAGAACTACTATGCAATCTAGAGCTAGGGCTAATAACTCTAGTACTACAAATTGGAACATGTATACTTACAGAGCTCATAGAATACTTACTGTGCTTTACTTAGTTGAATATGCATGTACTAATAGTCAGAAAGCTTTCAATGCCGAATTAACTGCAGAGGGATACCATCAAGGAGGCTTAGGAGATGGAGTTACTACAGGTAGTATTAAAGTAAATGGAGTTGATACATGGAGTTTTATACCTTGTGGAAGCACAGACGAACATGGAAACTCTACTGGTATAACTTCCGTTACTGTTAATAGCACTGACGCAGAAGGTGTTGCAACTTAGAAGTCCTATAATGTTCCTACTTATAGAGGTATTGAAAATCCGTTTGGGCATGTATGGAAAAATACTATAGACACATTTGTACATTATAATGAACAAACTCAAAAGAATGACGTTTATCTAAATACCAACTTAAGCACATTCGGGTCTACTAATATTAATGACTATAAATATCAATGTAGTACTATAACTACTGAAGGTTACAAGAAAAGATTGGTATATAATGCTGCCTTTGATTTGGTTCCCCCTATTGATGAAACATATGGTGGAAACACTACAACTTACTGGTGCGATTATAACTGGACTAATAGCAATACAACCGATAGAACATTTCTATTAGGCGGTCTCGCTGCGGATGGTGCGCGTGCTGGTTTGCTCGCTGTGGATTCTTACGATGGGCTCGGTGATGCCGACGCTTATGTCGGTTCTCGGTTAACCTATATACCGTAATCTATGATTTAAAATATAGGTAAGTTGTTCTCCGGCGTTGAAAAGCAGTAACACTGAGAATAGTACGAATGCTAGTTTACTCAATGTGAATTCTAACAATGAGCTCAGTAATGCCAACGCTAATGTCAGTTCGCTGAACCCTAAATAATAAAACAGAAAGAAATTTGAAAGGATGCTGTAGGAGAAGACTTTACCTCTAGGTAAAAAATTACAAACTTATTAACTGTATTAGTAACACTGTGAAAATTCAGTAAGGGTTATCAGATGAAAAGATATAATAATTTATTCGATAAGATAGTAAGTTTAGACAACTTACACCTAGCTGATAAAAAAGCTAGAAGACACAAACAACATAGACCAGAAGTAATAGAATTTGATAAAAACAAAGAGCAATTACTTTTAGATTTACAAGACAAACTAATAAAAGGTACATACAAGACCTCAGAATATTTTATCTATAAGATATACGAACCGAAAGAAAGAGAAATCTTTAAGCTACCATATTATCCAGATAGGATTGTACATCACGCTATTATGAATATAATGGAACCAATATGGGTATCTTGCTTCGTCAAAGGTACTTATAGTTGTATTAAGAACCGAGGAATTCATAAAGCATTAAAGGATGTTAAATTTGCATTAAAAGATATAGCTAATACCTAGTATTGTTTAAAGTTAGATATTAGGAAGTTTTATCCTTCTATTGATCACGATATATTAAAGTAGATAGTAAGAAGAAAGATAAAGGATAAGAAGCTACTAGCATTGTTAGATGAAATAATAGACTCCGCAGATGGAGTACCTATTGGTAACTACTTATCACAATTCTTTGCTAATCTGTATCTTACATATTTCGATCATTGGATTAAAGAGGAGAGGCGTGTAAAATACTATTTCAGATACGCAGATGATATAGTGATACTAGGTAAAGATAAGGAAGAACTACGACAGTTATTCAAATAGATGAAGGAGTATATTGAAACTAATCTCAATATAAGGTTTAAAGATAACTGGTAGATATTTAAAGTAGATTCTAGAGGGATAGATTTCGTAGGGTACAAGATATTTCATACACACGTTCTTCTAAGAAAAAGTATTAAGAAAAACTTTTGTAAGAAAATCAGTAAATTAAATAAAAAAGATAATCTAAGTTAGAACGAATACAAATAGAAAATCTGTAGCTATATAGGTTGGATTAAATATTGCAATGGTAAGAATCTATTAAATAAGATGACAAAGTATAAAGAGCTATTGGAATACATTAATACAAACAAACACAATAGAACCTAATATATATTATTACGTTTTATAAATAGTTTTCAGATTCATTATCATATCCTAGTTCATCAGTTTGTTCTAGGATTTTTAATATATTTCAAATGTTTATAGAGTTTTTACCACAGATACTTACAGGAATAGCTTCTATCGCAGCACTCTGGTTTACTTATAATCAGTATACTAAGAATAAAATGACTGACTATAAGATTGAAAAATGGAGAAAAGAAGAACATCAAAACAATATAAAGAAGGCAGGTAGTATTGCTACTATATATGGTGAATTGTGGGAGTTGTTATACTTCCTCAAGGCAGATAGAGTATACCTAATTCAACCGCATCCTTTGTATAGAGAGATGTTTATCTCTGCTACGCTTGAAGTAAAAAAATATGGAGTATCATCAGTAAGGGAATCTCTATGTGATATTAAGATTGAATCAGTAGCTAATTTCGTATCAGAGTTAGCAAACCAGGATTATTTATTCATAGAAGATATTGAATCATCTAATCTGGACAACAAGATTAAATCTATAATGACAAGCAACGGTTGTTATACTACTGCTATACGAAAATTATCAGATGAAAAGAATAATTGGATTGGAAGTATAGTAATAGGCTACATTCATGATTTCAAATAGAATGAAATAGATGTAGAACTAGTAGAAAAAATGTCTAGATCTAGTGCGCTAGCAATCTAGTATATATTACCAGAGTTTAAAACAGAATAACATGTTATCAGAGATTAAGAGTTATCTCAGTAAATTGGCAGTCATTATCATAATTGGTTTGACTGCCTTTTGTTTTTATTAGAGTAAGAAGATATAGGTTTTAGATGAACGTCTAGGACAAGTAACAAATAATTACGAATATTACCAGAGTTTAACAAGTAGATTAAGAGACGATAATAGAACGCTTCAGTTAAAAGTGGTAGATCTAAATAACTCAAATGATAGTCTACTTTAGACTGCCAAGGAAGTGTAGAAAGAATTAAAGATCAAAGACAAGAACCTCTAGTAGGTACAAGTAATCAATACAGAAATGAAGGATACTATTACTAAAATAATAACTAAAGAAGTAGACTTTAAAGAAGACTTAAAGCTAAATCCTTTAACTACTATCACAGTAGAAAGAAAAGACTCAATCTTAACCGCCATACTAGATTTAAGGAACTCTCAAGTATTGTTCGTAGAAGAGAAAAAAGAATATCGTAATAAGTATAAGAATGGCTTCTAGAGGTTCTTACACTTTGATTGGAAGAAAGATCGTATCAGAAAGTATCAGATATATAACAGCAATGACTTAATTAAAGTAACAGATACTAGGATAGTTGAAGTTACGGAATAATCAAACAAAACATTAAAATTAATCAATAATAATATGCATAGAATAATCCGTACAAAAGCTTATGAAGCTAAGCATGGTCCTCATTTTGATGACGAGCATGCACGTAAAGCTGTAAGTAAAATGGAGAACGAGGATGGCTCTAGAGGTCAACACTGGTCAATAGAGGAGACTTCGGCCTTAGCTAATCAGTATGGAATTCGTTTTGATGATAAGTTCAACAAATACGATTGGTATGTTGCATTGAATATGGTTTACTCTGATTACTATAGAGTGATAGTTAACATGACTGGCTCTAACAACGCTAAGTACTTTGTAGAACTGGCTAAAGCTTGGTTATGTGACAAAGATATCGACGAAGGTAAGATGTGGTATTACTATGTTTATATCATGTGCGACAAGATTAGAGAAGCTGAAGATGAACTCTTCGACAGAAACTACAGCAGATATGAAGATGATGACGATGATGAAGCCTACGGTAACTTTCGTAGAGGCGGAAGAATGGGAAGATCTTCATATGGTAGACGTAGAGAATATGACAGAGAATACGACGAGAGGGACTATGAGAAGGAGAAAATGTTTCCCTACGAAGATGAACTCAAACGTGGTCGTTCTGTGCGCTACATTAGATATTAATCAAATAAAATCAATCCTAAATAAAATCAACAATTATGTTAGAAGATAAAATTATCCTTCAAGACCGCGGTTTTGACGCTGGTCTGGCTGCTTTAATGCAAAACGCAAACAAAGGTATGGACCCTGCTGCTTTGATGGCTATGATGAATAATAATGGCGGATTCGGCGGTAACGGCGGATGGTGGTGGATCTGGATCATCCTGATCTTCTTCTGCTGGGGTGGCTGGGGAGGCAACGGCTTCGGTAACAGAGGCGGTGAAGCTTCTCAACTTGCTTCTCAGTTGAATACTGACGCTAATACTAACCTGTTGATGCAAGCTATCAATGGTAATAAGGAAGCTATCAGTACTTTGTCAAATACTCTGAACTGTGATATCAATTCAGTACAGAACGCTTTAAATACAATCAACACTAGTGTTAGTCAGATTGCTTGTGATACTAAACTGACTGGTTGTCAAGTTATCAATGCAATTACTTCTGGTAATGCACAATTGGCTTCACAACTGGCAAGTTGCTGCTGCGATGTAAGAGAATCTATCGCAGGTGTAAATAATAACATTACTAAGATGGGTTATGAAAACCAGTTAGCTAACTGCAACCAAACTAATACATTGCAGAACGCTATCACATCTGGATTCAACAGCTTGATGTCTGATAACGCATCTAAGTTCAATATAATCGGAGCAAAAATAGACGCTCAGACGTAGATAATCAATGATAAATTCTGTCAGCTTGAAATGCGTGAAATGCAGAACAAGATTGATAGCTTACGTGAAGACAAGGCTGCATTGCAGTTGTCCGCTTCACAACAGGCTCAGACAGCTAATATCGTTAATCAGATTAGACCTTGTCCGGTTCCTGCATATTTAACATGCAACCCTTATGGCTGCAACGGTGGTTTCACTGGTTACGGTTTTAATGGTTACGGCTATAACGACGGTTGTGGCTGTGGATATTAAGAAAGGAGGTAATTATGTTTTTTACCTTTAATCCATATCCATTTAGTAGAAGCAATGTAAGAACGATTGATAATTTTGGTATACCGTCATTAAGAACAATCTATGTTACTACTGATACTACCAATAATACTGTTACTTACGGTATCTGTCCTAGAATATGGAGACAGCTTCCTTGTGAAGGAATGTTCCTATTAAATATAGTAAACACTCCCGCTACTACAGTAACAGCAGCTTCTCTAGTAAGTATTGATACTACTAGAACAGCCAATCAGGTAAATCCTACTACAACTACTTCTACAGGAGCAAGAGCTCTAATCAACGGCTCAGGTGATCAAATGGCCACAGAAGAAATATCCACTGGCAATAGATATCTGATTTACTATAATAAATCAAATGGTATATTTCAAACTGTAAACCATATTATACCACCTACTACTGCTACTGCGTAATTTTTAATCAAAGAGGGCTCTTATTAGAGCCCTTTAACAAATACTTATTATGATAACATTTGCACAATTAAATATAGGAGATCCTATACATGTATTAGAAATAACTGGAACGTTTAAGAAAAGTACTACTTATTATAAAGGTACTATAATGAATGTATCCAAGGTTTATGATGAACCCCTTCCTCCTCAATAGTTTCCTCTACCGAATTAGAATAGAAAAAAACTAGTTGATATAACAATAGGGTGTGACGGTGAATAGAAGAAATTATCTGTAGAAGAGAATAAATCTATTGTAACGGATGGAGCTGTAGGCTTAACTATAGCAACAGATAAACAACAGATAATAACAATGGTAAAGAATAATTATAATGAATACAAAGCAAAGAAGGAGGCTTTAGCTAAGTATGAAGAAGAGATGAATAAGTGCGATGCAATACTCAAGTAGTTGGATTATTAGGAGGAAAATTTGAAACAAGAAGATCCTAGAATAAAAGAATTACAAGAACAAGTTGCAGAATTAAAAGGATTAATAAAACAAGCAAGTAATATGGTTCCACCTTAGATGAAACAGATGTTACCATAGAATATACAGAATGCAATGAATGAGGCTAGTTAATACTAGCCTTTTTTATTTTAAGACGTTTAGACAAACGCTATTATATTGGTCGATCAGTTGTACTATCCAACACACAAAAGAGCTTAGAGAAGCTTAAAATACGTTATAAGTATATTTAATGCATTAAAATAAAAACAATGAAAGAAATTTGGAAAGATATACTGGGATATGAAGGCTTATATCAAGCTTCTAATACAGGTAAGATAAGAAGTCACGATAGGCTGATCATTGTACCACCTAATAATAAGAGTATATACGGATTCAACTATGTTAGAGAAGGTAGAGAACTAAAACAGTAGGTATCTAAAAATGGATATCTTAAAGTTCTATTATATGATGAATATGGAAATAGAAAATTTCAAACCGTTCATAGATTAATTGCTTCAACATTTCTACCAAATCCTCATAATTATACGTGTGTAAACCATAGAGACGAGAATAAATTAAATAATAGTTTAGATAATCTAGAATGGTGTACTCACAAATATAATATAAATTATGGTACTTGTATAAGTAGAAGATCTAACTCATAGAGGAGTACTAATAAAAATATGACGCCTATAGCTAAGTGTGCTGATGATGGTAGTATAGTAGACGTATATAAATCTATGAGAGAAGCATCTAGATTGAATAATTTATATCAATCTAATATATTTAAAAGTTGTAATAGTAACATTAAATGTGGAGGATACCACTGGAGGTATATCAAAGTATGAAATTAAATACATTATCTAGTATTATTGACGATATTCTACTTGAATTGCGCAATAGTTCTGTAGCTGAATCAGAACATATAAGTAGAATATAGATCGAACAATGGATAGCTAATTATCGAGCTGTACTCATAAAGCAAGATATAGATAAAGGTAGAGATATTAATCCAATGTACATCTAGACTATGCCATGTATACACTTAGATAAAGTAGATACTGTGGCTGGTAAGATAGAGTATAAGAGTAATATAGAACTACCTAAACTAATAGACTTCCATTTCAGGACTGGTTTAGTATATGTTAAAGACATGTATGGTAACCTTATTCAGCTAGGTCATGAAACTAAAATGAAATATCAAAGATACAGAAAGTATACCTGTGGTGATTACATAGCTTATATTAAGAACAACAGGTTGTACATCGAAGGTAGTGACAATCAACTAGAATGGGTAGAGATAGGAATCATAGCAGAGAATCCAGCAGACTTAAATGAGTGCTTTGATCCTGATAGTGAGTATCCTGTACCTGCACATATGATACCGGTTATTAAAGATATGATCTTTAGTAAAGAGTTAAATATCATGCATCAGATGCCTAGTGATGAAACTAATAACTCTAGAGACGATATGTAGAACATTAATGTTAGATAGCAATGAAGAAATCGTATACTATAACAGACTTCTATGAGTTCTACTTATCTTAGATCGAGAGAAATACTGTATATGATGTTGATTACAAAACATACAGACATATAGTTGAAGATTACTTTAAGTATATAGTAGAGGAAGTTATGGAGAACAGTAGAGAATTTAAACTTCCATGTAGACTAGGTAATCTAAGTATAGTTAAGAGATAGCCTAAGAACTTTGATAACAAGAGCTTAAGAATAGATTATCACGAAAGTAAGATACAAGGTAAACCTATTTACTTTATTAACGAACACAGTAATTACTACAAGTTTAGATTCCTGTGGAGTAAGAAGGATTGTCTACTTACTAATAAGACAAAGTATTAGTTCGTAGCTTCAAGAGCTAATAAGAGAAGGCTAGCATAGATAATTAAGAATAGAGAACACGATTATGTTGAAATTCGATAATATATTTGAATTCAAGTAGGACGGATAGTACCAATTTGATGACGTATCTGGGGTATACGCTATAGTTAATCTATTGAACAATAAAAAATATATTGGATCTAGCAGCTCTATAAGAAGAAGATACCGTTAGCATTTCAATGAACTATGTAATAATAAACATTCTAATACTATATTATAGCGCGCTTTCAATAAATATGGATAGAAACATTTCGGTTTTTTGATATTAGAAACTTGCGAAGACGTGAAGGATACTTTGCTATTTATCGAATAGAAATATATAGATGAACTGGGTGACTACAATATATGTAAGGTTGCAGGAAAAACCACTGGAATACACAATAGTGGACACGCTATATCAGAGGCTCATAAGTAGATAATTGCTAATAGTAATAAAAACAGACAGTGGAGCGAGTCAAGTCTATAGAAAAAATCAGAATGGATGAAAACCAGTGCCCTTGTTGCATCACAGAGAAAAAAGATAGATATGTACTCATTAGATAATACTTATATGTGCACATATGATTCTATAGCAGACGCTGCAAAACATATGGGCAATATTAACAAAAGAGTATCTATAAAAAGATGTTGTTAGGGAAAATACAAATCAGCGTACGGATTTAAATGGAAATATCACAAAGATAATAATTATGATAAATAATAATATGGTATCATCCAAAGCAGTTATTGCTAAGATTATAGCTGATTTGGATTTAAAAGAAGACGATATTAAAATAACGGACATACGAGAGTGGATATCTGAAGCCATGGAAAAGATTGGAGCTGTTCAATAGTTAGAACACAAAGTAGCCAATCTGAAGATATGTGACTATCAAGCCAAACTACCGTGTGATCTGTATAGATTAAATCAAGTTGCGTTCTCGTTTGAGAATAGTTGTGGTTGGTTACCAATGAGAAAGGTTACTAACTCTTTTGGTATATATAAGAAGTGTAGTGGGTGCAATCCCAAAATGCTAGTACAAGATAGCGCCTTGATTCCATTGGTTAAGAATATCTTTAATCTAGATGATGATAAGGAAGCTTTAGAGATACTTAATAGTGATAAGAATATTAAACAAACCTTAGATGCTTTAGTAAATCAATATACTGTACCTAGTAATAACGGAAGACTGATAATAGGTAATCCGGCTACTTTTAATACCAGTCTACAGTACTCTACTAAACCTGGTTACATTACTGTTAATGTACCGTGTGGTTGGGTTAAAATATCTTATCACGCCATACCTACTGATGAAGATAGTATGCCCATGATACCAGATATACCCTCATACTTTGAAGCTATATTTTGGTATGTAGCAATGAAGATGTCTTATCCTAAATACTTGAAAGGATAGTTGAACTAGAATATATACTATGATATGAGAAACTCATGGAACTTCTACCGTAAACAAGCATACGCAGAAGCCATGATGCCTACTGTAGATGAACTTAAGAGTATACAGAATACTTGGGATAGACTGTATCCAGAAATTGATGAACATAATACTTTTTTTGAGCATGCTGGAGAAGAACAGATTTTGTATAATTGGAATAATTAAAGTACCATGAAAGAATATAAATTAAAAAATATATCTTCTATTCCTAATTTTTGTTGCGGTATATATGCAATAAAAAACAACATAGATAATAATATGTACGTGGGATCTTCTACAAATATAAAATCTAGAATAAAGTATCATGTGAATGCACTAAAAAACAATAAAGGCTGTAATAAAAATTTATAGGAGATAGTAAATAGCATAGGACTAGATAAATTCTCTTTTATTATATTAGAAACTTGTGAGGATAACAATAGTACAATAAAGTACTTAGAAAATAAATATATAGAATTATATGGGTATTATAATAAAAATAAAGTAGATGGTAAACCTATATTTTGTTATAATATAAATGGTTAGTATTTGCACTAGTTCTTAAATTTAAAGGAGGCAGCAAAGTTCGTAAATGGATTTCCAGACAATATTAAAGCATGTTGTGAACATCGAAAAAATAAAAAGTCATATCACGGTTTTTAGTGGAGTTATATTAAGAAATAGAACATAGGAAAATGTACTAGAAAAGCAGTATACCGCAATTGTAAGAGTGTACAGTAGTTTTCTCTAGACGGTACTTTGTTAAATACGTTCTCTTCTATTGGTTAGGCTAGTAGACAAATAGGAATAGCGAAATCTGCAATACAATCTGTTTTAAATACTAAAAAAATTAATAAAACAGCAGGAGGTTATATATGGAAGTACAAGAAGGGAGGTAATAATGAATGATGTTCAGACAAATACTTTTGTAAAAGGTCTTAACCTAGATACTGACATCACTATGGTTCCTGATAACCAATATCGTTATGCAGAGAATGTTCGTGTTATAACTGATACTGATGGAAGTACCGGTGTATTGTAGAATATACAAGATGTAAAATTAGTAGAAGGAGGAGACTTTCTGTTTTATGATGAGAAAGTATTAGCTACTACTACCATAGATAAATATGGTATTATCATTACTGTAGATGATGCTCATGTAAATAGAATCTATAGAGTAGATAACTATAACAACCCTCCGTTGAAACATACGATAGTGGTAAAAGGTAAACTTGGTTATACAGAAGACTCTAATATTAAGATAGTAGCTAATTATGAATCCGAAGGCATTATAAAGCTGTACATAGCTTGTCCAGAGTAGATAATAAAGACTCTTAATATAATGGATGATAAGTATGTATACATATCTGGTAAAGATAATTCGTATCTAGATAGTGCAGGTAATTTAAAAAATCCTAGCTTACTAGATATACAGATATCCGCTTTACTTACTCAACCTGAAGTAACTTCACTAGGAGGTGGATAGTTAAAAACTGGAGTTGTACAATACGCATACCAATTGTTTAATGCTCGTGGTTCTAGTACTAATTTCTCTCCAGTAAGTAATGCCATACACTTAACCACTAGTAATGTATCAACAGGTTAGCAGTAGTACATGGGGGCTAATAAAGATATTAACTCTGGTAAGAGTGTTAACTTTACTGTTAAACTTAATGATATTCCAGAAGGATTATTTGATAGTATTAGACTTATACGTATACATTACACAGACTATACAGAAGATCCTATTATCGAAGTATTTCAAGAAGCTACTATATCTACTTCTGTTAGAGAGTATAGCTTTACAGATGTAGGCGGTTCTGCTATCAATACTCTAACTATAGAGGAGTTTAACAAGACATAGGAATCATCATTTGCAGCCGCGACCATAGAAGCTAAAGATAATATTCTATTTGCAGCTAATATAACTGAAGCTACATGGAAACCTGATTATGATGCAAGAGCTTATCGTTTTACTTCTAATGGCAGATTGATACTTAAAGGAGCTAGTTCTGATTAGGATATAGATGTCACTCCATCTAGTTCTACTCTAAACTCTTATCTAAAAAACATACCAGAGGATCACGATTGTATAAATCCGTATAACTTGACAGACTATGCAATGAGCGCTGCTAACATAACCAAATATAAATTTGGTAGCAATACTCTTGGTGGTACTGGTCTTAATATAGATTATGAATTTATTACTACGGATATTACATTAGACGAGTAGTACCAGAATACTCTATCTATAACTACTAATGTTACTAAGGATAATATGATTAACATAAGTAAACTAGATGGTTCTCTAATAGAAACTGTTACTTTAGGTAGCGCATCTGATAGTAGATTTAAAAACTACGCAGATCCATACTTTGCTTCTAAATATAGAAGTCATCACAGAGATGAAATATACAGGTACGGTATAGTATTCTTTAATGATAAAAACATTGCCACTCCTGTGTATTGGATAGGGGATATTAAGTTTCCACATTGCTATGAAGCGTGTCCTTGGTATGTAGACGATTAGTCATTGAAAGGAAAACCAATAGGTATTAGATTCAATGTTAGGAATTATCCAGATGGTGCACATACTTATCAGATAGTAAGATGCAAGAGAACTAAGGAAGATAGAACAGTGTTAACACAAGCAATAGTATCAGCTACTGTCTCATACCCGTATCACTCAGTTAGAGATGCTGAGTATGATATAGCATCTGAAAACACTAGACGTCCTTATACTTTCTTAGGCAACTCATATCAGAAGAATGGTTTCTGGGCTACCTTTATTGGTTTCTATTACAAGTGGTTGCTAGGAGAAAGAGTAGATAGTAGTATCGTAACTCTGATAAGTCCAGAGATAGATATGAATAAAGATGACATGGCTGCTAGTATCAAAGGATGTAGAGGTGATTTGTGCATGTACTTAGATCCTAGAACTAGTAGAATGACAAGTAGAGACAACGAGAAATATTATGGAGCATATATATCTTCTGACAGAACTCAATTGATCGTAGAACATACTCAAGTAAGTGGAGAAATGAAATCTCAGAAGAATGATATGTACCCGTTTAGAGCTGGAGACTTAGTACAAAGCTCAAACGACTTTAATAATATGTTCATAATATCTGTTGATAATGGTACTAATCAAATAGGACATCAGTTCAATGGTATATCTAATATGATTGGCAAGCGTTACGTCGCTCATTATACAGGTTTAAGTAATAACGTGAGAGGTAGTTTTGACATAATTGAAGTTACCAATCCTATTATTATGCAAACTTTGGAATGGAACGACGCAGTGTCTAAACACTCATCTATAGCAGGAAAAACATACCTAAATGCATCTGTGTCACATAATTAGGATTAGAACAATGGAACTAATGCTAATAAGACAGGTTACTTTGGTAATTGCTTAGTTATAAACAGAAGTAATAATAATATAGGAGTACCTAATATTATTAGTACAGATATGTCTACTTCTAATAATCTATCTACTAAAGCTAACTCTGGAGTAGCTTCTGCTATATAGCAATTTAATTATACTCCATTTACTACACCTGTAGTGAACATTAAAACTACTAACATACCATACGGTGGCAATACCTATAATGCACGTAGTAATTCCACATATATAAGTACATATAGTAACCACATAATAGAAAATGAATCTAGTAGTTACGTTAATGTATTTGGAGGAGATACTTACTTAGGTATACTTGATAATAAGACTGTTATTTATATTCCGTAGCTTACTGGAGACAAACAGTCACCAGATACTTACTGTGGGATATCTATATCCGACTACATTCCTTTTGAAACTACTATCAACATGGCTCTAATGTATGGTCAATCGGCATCCAGAGTAGCAAGTGGCGGTTTAGATTACGTTGATCCATATTTAGGATTAACAGCTGCTGGAGGATCATACGGTGGTCATAATCAAGAAAAACCTTATTATGCATATAATGACGCTTATAGTGTTCAACCAGATGCTCAGATGTATGCTGTAGATTCTACTTATTCCATAAGTAATCTTAAGTCAGGTAATAGAATTAGATATTCTGGTACTAAGACAGCTAACGAAATAACAGATAGCTGGACTAGTTTCAAGGTTGCTGATTACTTAGATGTAGATTCATCTCATGGAGATATAACTAATCTAAAGAATTTTAACGATCAGTTAATATTCTGGTAGAAAGATGCAGTAGGTATAGCAGCTGTTAAGGATAGATCTCTTATTACTGATAACGATCAAGCATCATTAGTATTAGGTACTGGAGGAGTGTTGGACAGATATGATTATGTAACTACTTCCAACGGTTCTGATATACCTAATGACAAAAGTATTATAGGCACTCCGAGTGGCTTATACTGGTATGATGATAGTAAGAATGAGATATGCTCCTTTACTAATCAAGTATAGAAATTATCTAAGGCTAAGAGTGTGCAATCATGGTTTAATGATAATACTAGGAAAGCAAAAGTAAGTATATATGATCCTAAATTCAATGAAGTACAAATGGGATTTGAAGGAAAGGATTTAGTTTATAATGAGTAGCTGCAATAGTTCTCATCATTTTATACTTTTAATCCTGACAATTGCTTATCTTTTCCGGATAGACTCTTGTATATCAAGAACTAGATGATACAAGAAAACGCAGATTTTCCGTTAAATAAAATGCGTTCTAAGTTATAGATTATAATTAATAAGGATCCATTACTTACTAAAACTTATGATAATGTATTCTTTAGTGGAGAGTTTGATGATGTTCAAGAGATGATGTAGGATATTAAGTTTACTACTAAGACTCAAGAAGGAACCATATTTAGAGATAATACTGAGGTAAGTAATCCGATAGAACAAAGAGAAGACACATATAGATTTGCTGTGGGTAGAGAGAAAGAAAGTAAAGATGATATGTCATTACCAGGTAGAATGAAAGGTAAATACATGATATGTGATTACTTAATTAACTGTGACAATCAACATAACTTTAAACTCCCTAATATTAACACAACATATAGATATTCATTAGTATGAGAAAAGTAAATAAAAAGAATTGTTTTTCAGGAGGTGGCACTTCTTATAACCCACAGACACTACAGTCTCCGTATCTATAGACGGATTTTAGTAAGTAGTTGCCTACACAATTGACAGCTCCAGCATCTGTACAGAAATATGCACCTGGTAACTATAACCCTGGTAGTTCCGCTAATCCGTTGTTTGGTTCTAAAGCATAGAACTTATTTGGTGGAGTTAGTGCAGGTATAGGTCAAGCTGGAGATGCTGTCAGCTCTATGATAGGAAATATAACTGCTCCTGCTACAGCTGCTACTAGAGGAGAAGCTAACATGCAGACTGTAACTAATACAATAGGTGGAGCAGCTAAGGGCGCAGCTGCTGGTCTTGCGGTTGGCGGTCCTGTTGGAGCTATAGTTGGCGGAGTTGCTGGTTTAGCTTCTGGCATAACTGGTAATAAAGGTAAGGTTAACTTATCATCAAATCCATACGATGATAATATTACTGTTAATTATGGTACTGGTATCAGAGGTGGGAAGAGAAATAGAAGAAAGATAGAGAGACAAAGAGATCAAGCTATAGCTAATGCTAGAAGTAACCAGGCTAGTTTAGCCATGGGTTATTAGAATGAATAGGAATTCTATCAAGACTACGATACAGATATACAAACAATGGCTTACGGAGGTACAGTTAGTAGTTTGGCGTATGTAGATGATGGAGAGGTACTCAATACTCCACAAGGAGATATAGTTAATGTACCAGAAGAAGGTAAACCAACAGATAGTAATTTGGTTAATCTACCAGAGGGTACTAGAATACTTAGTGATAAAAGAAAAGTACCGGGTAGTAAAGAAACATTTGCACAGATGGGTAAGAGATTAATGTCTAAAAAAACAAGTAAAGCTAAAGATAAGTATGCAGAGAACGCAACTATGTTAAATTAGATGCATGACTAGATGATCTACGATAGACTATTTGCTATACAAGAAGGAACTAAAAAGAAGCAGTCTGTTTAGAAATTTGCTGATGGTGGTACAAAACGTGGTTTTAGGTATAGGGACGAATAGTCTGGTAAAGAATACTTTTATGGAATTGGAGAAACATTTTCATATAAAGGAAATAAGTATAGAATAAACGATAGGAATTAGGCAGTTCCAATAAGAGATTATTCTGGATTTAATACAAACATGGATCCTAATAAAGTACTTACTCCTCAATACCAAACCTCTGGCTTGAACATTAATCTCCCTCAAAATGTTACTCCTACCATGGTAGATCAAGTGGATAATTTGTTAGACCTTAGTGGAGAAATCGTTAGTAGACCAAATGAAGTTGTTATTCCTAAGAAATCTGTTAAACCAAGAGGTACTGCAACTACAAACTCTAACGTTATAACACCAGTAGAGAACGCATTAGACCTTAGTGGAGAAACACAAGCGAGAGTTCCATACGAGACCGCTCCATATATATCTTCCACTAGTAGCGCTTCTACTCCAGTTACTCCTAGTTCTACGGTTACTAGTACTCCTAGTAATAATTGGGGTTCTGTGATGAATCTGTTTACCGATATTGCTGCACTAGCTCCTACTATATCTAACATGTATGCAAAACCAGAGTCTTTCAATGCAATATACAATCCGTATGAAGCTCAGATAAATCAAACAATGGCTAATCGTAGATTTGATATTAGTCCAGCCAAGAGAGCTATTCGTGAGAACAGAGCGATTAGTAACTATAATGCTGCTAACTACAACTCTAACACTGGAGCTAATCTAGCATATAGAATTCAGAGTCAGGTTGCAGCTAACAAAGCTATATCAGATTTATATTCTACAGCTAGCAATGTTAATAACCAGTATAAAGCAGATTATGCTAGTACTTTGAATAGTTTAGGACAGCAGAGAGTTAATGCTACTAATATGGCAGTGGATATGAACGCTAGAAGCAGAGCTGCTGCTAGAAACATTCAAAGAACAGCTCTGAGTCAATTGAGTCAGTACGCACAGAACAAACAACTTATGAAGAATCAAAAGTCTAGAGATATGGCTATGTTGGAAATGTATGGACCATTCCTAGAAGCTGGTTACAAAGCAAGTGATTACGCATCATTCATGAAACAATTTAAGAAAGGATAATATGGCAGCAAATATGTACGATCAAGCCGCATAGGCTTAGTTTATTAATACTTATGTGCCTATCAATTTTGGTGAATTATACAGAATAGGTGCGGCACAAAAACAAGCAGTAGATCAAGCGGCAGAACAATTTACTACACAGTTACAGAAGTTTGGAGAATTCAGATCACCTTCCAGAGTAGATACAGAGAACTATTATAACATGACTATTGGCAGAGAAGACTTTCAGAATGCCATTAATCAAATGGTGTCTAACCCTGATTACATGAAGGATGCTAGTAATAGAGCTCAACTACAATCACTAATAAATAGTGTAGATTATGCTGCTCTGTCTCAGTTAAAAGAAAGTGCAGACTATTAGAGAATGGGTTTACAAACGAGAGCTAAGATGAAAGCAGAAGGTAGACTCAAAGACAGCTGGGACAAGTCAGATATAGCTAACTACGATACTCTAGGTACTGGTAAAATATTTGATGACATTACTCCAGTAGCTTATATGAATCTAAATGAACTTAGTACTCCTTACTTTAATGATTTGAAACCAGGTTTCTTAGGTACAGATTATGTAAATGGTACTAGATATATAGTAACTGGTAATAACATGGAAGACCTTATGGCGGTAGCTACAGCTAAGTTTAATGACTTAATTGATACTCCACAGGGTCAGAAGTACTTCGAAGAGTACTTGGCTATGAATAACGGTGATGCAAATGCGGCTAAATCTCAATTCATCAATGCAGTAGCTCAATCACAAATTGACAGAACTCGTAGACCTAAATACGATGTAGATCCTGCCTTTATAGAACAATTAAAATATAGTCTGAAGGCAAAGGCAGCCGGAGCTTCAGATACTAGTAATGTATTGCCAGACTTATCTAGAATACTTGCTACTACTACTGTACAGAACAATTTAGCTGTTTTAGGAGGTTTGACTCCTGAAGAAAGATCAGCAGTAGCTAGTGGACAAGCTAATTCTGAAATATACCAGAAGGCAAGTAGAAATATGAGTAATAACCTCAAGGTGGCATGGAACAGTTTAAGTAAAGCTTCTGGAATAAACAGTGCTTCTAGAAAACTATTAGACATGATTAGTCAACCTCTATCTAAAGAAGTAGATACTAGTCTACTTGTGGAAGGTGGCGGGGAGGCTCTCGGTAAAGATGCAAAACTTACTAATAGTACTGCTAACATGACACTTGGCGCAGATATGACGTTTGGTTTACTTGGATATGAAAATGGAGCTCTAGGTTATGCAATGAACAACATGTAGAACGCTTCAGATGAAAAACAGAAGAAGGCATGGAAAGATAGATCTGTAGCTATGGCTACTATTCAACAAGCTTGGTACAACGATCAATTCCGAGATGTTATTGTTAAAGGATCTGGTCAAGTACTTAGTGATAATAACGAAGTATATCATAAACGTAAAGTATATATACCAATAGATCAGTTAAGAAATATCGGCTTTGAATCAATCAATAAAGGCGATTTCGCTAAGTTAATAGGTAGTAAGATAGTATCTTTAGGGGACATTATTGACAAACAAGAGATAAAGATCGAACAAGAATACGACCCGAAAACCGGAGAAGTATTAAAGGGAGAAACTACTAAGAAATTAACTAGAAAGAAACTAGATGATTCCGATTTGTATGTAGAGTTTGATGCTACCTACCCTCTATAGATAGGTAATAATGAAGCTACTATTACCAGAAATGCCAATTATGAACGACAAGTCAGAACACTTGGAACTAAAGAAAAATATTCATAGGCAGAAGATTCAGCTAACAGATATCTAAGATAATATGGAAGACAACAAATTCATGATAGGCGCTCCCAAAATGAACGCCATGACTTATGGTTCTATGGATACCGTGCAAAATATACCTACTACTTCTGAGAGGAAATAGTAGGTATAGGAGTATGATTACGATATACCTACTAACTTAGCAGATATATATACTAGAAAAGGAAGTACTGAAACTCCAGAAGAAAAAGACAGCAATTATGATTGGTCCAAGATATTCAACTTTGCTGCGGGTGTTGCTCTTACTCCTAATGCCGGAATAGCAATAAAAGGAGGTTATGATATATATACTGACCAGTTAGGTCAATCTATTGTAGAGAAAGCAATAGAAACAAATATCAGATCCTTAGAAGGTGATTTAGCCAGAAAAGAACTACGTACTATGCAAAGTATAGAGTTCTTAAAAGACTATGAAGAGAAACTACAAAAATTAAATTAGATACAACATACAGGAGAAGGTAATCCATAGGAAGCAGCTCAGTTATAGACATACTTGGATCAGAATGCCTAGACTTACGAGCTACTAATAAGAGGCAACAGTAAACTAGCTCCTCTGTACTATGATGGATTTGAAACAAACAGTATTACTGGAGAAAAAACAACTTCCATAGGACTGCAAGTAGATCCTAAGAAAGTACCCTTATGGGATAGACTTATGCTTAGTATATCTACTATGTTCGATAATAAAGCTGAAGCGTATGAAGAATATGTTAAAACCGGCTACGGTGATGCTATACTAAATATTAAACCTAAAGAAAGTGTATGGAATAATCCTGATAGAACAGGAATTATAAACAGTTTATAGAAGGTATACGATGATAGTATAACATCACAAGAACTTAAAATACAAAAGATTAAAGATAGACAAAACATTCTAAAAGAAGGAAGTTGGTTCTTTGACCCTAATTAGATATCTCCAGAATTTAGAGAAAAAGTAAATAACAATGAGTTTGCTTGGGGAGATCTAGAATCATATCCTTACGCAATACCACAATTAGGTTCATCTTTAGGAGAAATAGCCTCTACTGTAGAAACTGCTACCCTTGGTAGACTAGTAAGTATGGCTGCAAAACTTGCTGCTAAGAGAGGGAACCCGTATTCAGCTGCTTTATTAGCCATTGGGGAATTTGGTTTAAATGCAGCTAACAGTTATTATCAGCGTACTCAAGAAACTAATGCTGAAGTATTTGATGCTTACCTGAATAATATAGTAAATCAAATGGATTCAGGTAATTTAGACGTAGATAGAATATTAGACCAAGGTATTGAGAAACTACAGGCTAGAGGAGTTAACACGGATGAAATGACTATGCCGTAGATTCTTGAAGACATGCTTCTGTATAATATCAAAACAGATGATCCTAATTTTGAGAATATCAAACTTAACGCGTATAATGGTTTAGATAATATCTTTACTTCTAATATGGCTTTGGGAGTATGGGATGCTATGGATATGGCTTTATATTCTTATGGAGGTAAACTTGCTGTGAAATCGGCAAAAGATGCACTTAAGCAAGGTGGTAAAAGATTAGCGAAAGCTACTGGGCTCACTAAAGTTGCAGATATAGCTGATAAGTTTATAGATAACAGAATAAATAAAGCTCTATATAGAATGGCTTCCAAGGACGTATTTAAAGCTAATAAGTATAGAGACGTACTTAATACTGTAGTAGGTTTAGGTACTAAACTTGGAGTGACTGCATTTGGAGAAGGTACAGAAGAAGGACAACAGTACTTGATTCAAAGAGACTACGAATTGAGTTCTAAGTATGATCCTAAAAAAATGACATTACTGGATGCGTTCTTTAAGAACTTCCAATACGGTGCAGAAGCCAATATGGCCCTGATGGGTTTACATCCTGATGAGGCTTTAAACAATGACAAAGAGTTAGAGCAAAATATGAAGATTGGTGCTCTTATAGGTTTGTTAATGGGTGGTGCTGGTACTACCATATCTGACGGTCATTAGCTTATTAGAGATGTGAAATCTAATAATATGCTACGTAACATGGCTGCTTATGACATTAGTAATAAAGAAGAAGATGTCAAAGTAGACAGATGGTATAATGCAGTAAAAAAGGGATATACTCAAGACGTAATCCAGAATCTTCAAGATATTAGAGATAGATTTACTCCAGAGGGTCTTACTCAAGAGGATATAGACGAAGATATCAAGAAAGCTAGGTAGCTGGAGAGTATATATCATAATCCTAATGTATCTGAGAACTTAGAGCAATTAGGAATTAAAGTAGGAAGTGAAGAGCATAAAACGTTTGCTAAGAACGCGATGAAGGCGTACGACTTAGAACGCGTATTTAACACTCAGGCTAAAGAAGCTAACAAGAAACTCGCTGAAAAAGTAAATCAGATACATAGTTCTGATGAGTTTAGAAATTCAGTGGATGAGTATTGGGATAATCTATCTGATACAGAGAAAGAACAGTGGGGAGTAAAAGAAAATCTTATTAGTATAGTGAGAGACGCTCAGTAGACATTTACTACTCTTAATGTTCTGAATAAGCTGAAAAGACAGCTCAAAGACATGCAATCCTTTATTGCTCAAGCAAAAAAGAACGGTCTGGATGTTAGTGATGAGAATATAGCTTCAGTAGTATATCACATTAATCGTAAACAGAAATAGTTAGAAAATGCTACTAAGAAGGATAAGTAGATGTTCAAGTAGCTTAAAGATATATTTGGAATTAATACCGATCCAGAATTAGAACAACTAATAGCCGATGAAAATATACTTGTTGGATTACTTAGTAAGGCTGTAAACAGGCGTGCTGCATATCAGAACGGAGTAGTACTTAGAACTGATATGAACAGACGCGCTGACTTCAATATTCGTAACTGGCCACAATTATCAGAACAGGAACAACAAGAAGTACGCGATAAATATACAAAGGAAGCGCAAGACAATGGTCAAGAAGCCCCTAGTGATAGATCTATAATTGCTAGATACAATAGAGACGTACAGCAAAATGATATTATAGACGAGTCTGTAAATGCTGCTAGAAAGTATGCTAATGATATTATTAAGGCAGATCTTGATAGATATACTTAGAATGACAGATCTTATAGTGAAGTAAGCGAAATAGAAGATGCTCAGAATGAGGATACACAAGATACTCAGACGACATCAGAAGAAGAGCCTGACTTTACTCCAACTGGAGAAGGAGATAACTCTGGATCTCAGATAGCATCAACTGATTTAGATGTTAAGTAGAGAGAAGAAGAAACTAGTCTGGTGGAGGATGTATACACTGAATCTGAAGAAGATAAATTAACTGCTAAGGATGAAGAGACTGGAGACATAGAAGAAATGGATATAAGTGATCTGGTTACTGTAGCAGATGATGCGGAAGATGTCTCAAACGAGAGAACTGCTGATGATATAACTGAAGAGGAGATAACTAGAGATACTAAAGATGATACACAAGATAAGATAGATATGGAGAATCTTATGGATGCATCTAACTTTAGAGATCCTGACGATGACTTTGGTTTAACATCTGATGATAATCCTTTCTTAGATCCTCAAACAGAACCTGAGATTCCAGATGCTATAAAAGCTACTATGATAGAAGATCAACCAGAAGAACTTCCTTTTATTGATCCTGTAGCTCTAGAAAGATCAGCAAATAAAGCATTTCCTGATGCAGAGGACTACTTTATAGATAATCAAGGTAGGATGTTCTTGAATGGTAAAGAGGTTACTAAAGAACAGATTGAGAAAGAGAACCTAGCTGAACAGTACTCTGATGACTCTACTAAGACTCTATCGGAAAAAGCTAATGAACAGGAGAAGGAAAAGGGTATAGTACCAGGTCTTTCGTCTTCTACTAGCATAATGAATAGTTGGTTAGTAGGAAGAACATTGTTCTATAGACCAGATGCTACTAAGCCTATGGATCTTCCGTTCAAAGTAAAAGGAGCAAAGAATATACACTCAGGAAAGGAGTTAGGAGAGGCTATGGGTGATCCTAATTTCTTATCTGATGCTAAGGTATACTTTGTTCCGGGACCCACTATGTCTTCAAATGAAGCTGCTTTTGATCCTAATGATCCAACTACATATAGAAATGCAGCTGTCTACATGATTATAGACAAGAATGGAGAGATATATGCTGCGGCATATAGAAGCAACGCTAAAGCTGCAATCGACTATCAACACAGACTAGGTAGTGTACCTAAAGAGTCTAAAGCTGCCGAAGACTTAAATACTCTTGCTGCTCAAAAAGAAAAGATAGTATCTTTCTACTTATAGAAATGTAAGAAGGACAAGAATGGAAAATACGTACTACCAGAAGAAGGACTTACTCATGTAGTACCTACTCAAGTAAATGTATCTAATGGTACATTTAATAACCAAAAAGATGGTAATAAACCTATCTTCAGAAAGTTATCTGAATGTAAAACATTCCAGATTCCTTTGGATCCTAATAAAATATTGACTGAATGTACATTTGGTTATGGAGTCGGTGGTATTCAAGTAGGTTATAAAGCGGATCCGTTTGCTATTAAACAGTTAGGTACTGATGAAGTATTAGCTAGTAGTGGAGGATTTGCCGGTAAGATGGCTATATTTCCAAAGCCTTCTGCTACTCCGAGAGGTAGATATACTGTTCCAGTATACTTGAGCGAAAAATTCTTTAGAGACGAAAGTATTAAGAAGCCTTCTGACATTAAGTTGAGAAGTCACGATGAAGCTGGAAATCCTACTCCTAATGGATCATATTCTAACTTTATGGAATATGTACTTGATTTGATTACAGATGGTGATCCGTATGGAGTACTACCGTTGATAGTTAATCAAGGTGAGAAAACACGTTTATCAGCTAAGAAACAGGAAGAAGTACAGTTCCTAGCTAAAAAGCAATTAGGCTTTGATCCTGAAACAGAATTGTTCTACTTTGCTAGTCCTAGAAGTGATAGAAATGGTCTATACTTTAGAACTGATGTACCATTAAGTGAAGTAAAGACTAACCCGATGGCTAGAAAGGCTATCTTGTGGTATATGATGTAGAACTACCATTGGAACATGGATAAGAATGTTCTTAGTCAGTCTTTACCAGAAAGACTTAGAGATCTTGCAGTTCGCGTACTTAAACCGGGAGATGAAAAACTAGTGTTGTATCCCGGAGAGCTTGAGTTTACTTTAGCTGAATTGGGTATCTCAGAGAAAGAAGGCAAACTAGTAAAAGACAAAGTTGCTCCACCAGCAATAGCTTGGGTAGTTAACAGTGGTAAATTGTTAACTGATATGGGTGACTATGCCTTTAGAGACGGTTTTATATACGCAGAAGATATAACTGTGAATGAAGCTCAAACCCCAGTATCAGTATCTACTGAACCGGTTAGTGTAGCACAACCTGTTGAGACTAAACCAGAACCAGTAAAAGAACCGGAAGTACAGCCTGAGAAACCAGTAGAGGAAAAGGTAGAAGAACAACCTAAAGTAAAACCTACTTCTGAGAATCGTCAGAATAGAAGAGCTAAGGCTCAGGAGTTAGTAAAATCTCTTAAACAACCTGATGCTAGTGCACCTAAAGTAGCTAGATATATGACTAGTGAGGAACGCGAACAATTTGCTGCTTCTCTTGGTCAGAAAGTGTCTAAGGAAAACTTCGTATACTTATATGATTTAGACGGTAAACCTCAGATGTTTATCAAATCTATGTTAGAGAAGGTATTTAAAGAAGTTGGATTAGAACCTACTTTCTATGTTACTGGGATGTATTCTACTGAGGAAAATGAAATAAATAGAATATCTCAAGACTTACGTGAAGCTAAATCTTGGTTGATGGATAAACTAGGTCTATCTGTAGACCAAGTAATGGTATTCAACGGAGTAATGAGAGCTGCTTCCAATGGTCCTAGAGTATACGGTGTTACTAGATTAGCTACTAACGGGATAGGTAATATTATCCTTGGACAAGGTGCTGGGAAAGGTATTCAGTATCATGAAGCTTGGCATTATGTGAACTTACTTGTACATTCTCCTAGAGAAAGACAGATCGTATACGATGATTATGTAAAACATCATCCTGAATATAAGAATGCTTCTATAAATGAAGTAGAAGAAGCTATGGCAGAAGACTTCCGTAGCTGGGCTATTGTTCAGAATGCTAAGTGGTATAATCTTGGTTACTAGACTATTAAGCTATTTAGAGCCATAAAAGACTTTGTTAAGTCTATGTTCAATATATCTGATAGTCTCTATACTACTATATATAAAGGTATAAATAAGGGAAGATATTCTCAATATGAACTGAATTCTGTATCCATGGAGGAATTCCATAAAGCATTTACAGACAATGGTACGTTCTTCTCTATACCGGGAGTACCTCAATACAGATTGAAGAATATGCCTTCTATCATTAATCCGGATGTATTCTACAATGTGTTAGACTCACTTACTAGTACGTTGTTGTCTGTGTTTAATGTTAGACAAGCATCTGATATATCTAAGTTAACAGAGAATCTAGATTATATTCCGTCTATTATAGAGGGAAATATGATGGCTGGTCTTACTCCTGAAGAAAATGAACAACTTATTGAAGAAGTACTTGATAACTGGGATATCTTCAGAAAAGAAATGGCAGAGCAACTATCTACTTTGAATATCAAAGCTGAAGAAGTAGAGGTAGATAAAAATGGTGATACAGAAGGACAGAATAATAATGAGAGATACGATAGAGTTGCTTTTGAATTTTCAAAGAAGCTCAATATGTCTTTCAACGCTAAGTTATTCTTTTACTCTATTCCTAAGATGGAATATGACAAGAATAAGGAACTAGTGCCTGTGGTGGATCCTATCTTTGGACTCAATATGACTGAATCCTTTGATGTGTCTTGGAATAAGATAATGGAAAACCTATGGGATATCGAAAGATGGGAAGATCTAGAATCTAGATGTTTAAGACTTGGTAATGCCGATCCCTTCTTTAAATCTCTATATAACTATATTAGTGGAGATAATAAACCAGATGAAAACACTTGTACTCAAATTCTTACTACTATTAAGAGTGCTAAAAACGAAATGACTTCTATAGAATTTAAGGAAGCGTTCGAAAAAGCAAACAGTAGAATACAAGATGAGGATTTAGTATTGGATGTAAAAACATCAATGAGAGCTAAAGCTGGTAAATGGCGAATCCTAGATTCCTCTTTACTTAGATTATAGAATAAATATCCTAGACAATGGGGTAAGCTATTCTATGTGTCCGGTATGATAGACAAGAGTAATCCTAATAAGTTTGAAATAGACTAGGACAAACTTGAGGATTTGAATGTCGACTTTATGCTAATAAAAGAGAAGATAGATGAAATAGCTGCTCCATTTACTTCTAAGAGACCTAAAGCCATTACATTCACAGAAGATGATATCCGCAAGGCTAGTGTTACAGCAAAAGAGGAATTAGTGAACTGGCTGAATGGAATAGGTATAGACGTAGATATTAAGTCTATAGACTACTTATTATACGGCATGAAGTCAATGAATCCTAAGCTACCTACTATTGAAGGATTCGATAAAATGTATACTTTACTTAATGACTCTAGTAAAGGAAACATTCGTAACCAGATATTAGGCAACTTGGATGCATTATCTAAGGGAGAGACAAAACTATTAAAGCTAAATAATCCATTCCCTGTAACAGAAGATAGTTTTATATAGAAACTGGCTATTGCTCATGGTAAGTCTCACCCAAATCCATCAGAATTTAGTGTAACTGGTCCTAATAATACTACAGTATACCCAATAACCTAGAATAATTATATGTCTGATAGAATTAGATGGTTTAATACAGATCCTTCAGAAGTATCAAAAACTAGGAAGGCTGTGTATAATCGTCACTCTATACTGTTGCAGGCACTAGAAGACGGATCTAAATTAAGTCTAAGTACCTTTATTGCAGTTCGTAACGAAGATAATAGAACTAGTAGAGATTACTTTTAGATATCTCCAGTAGAGGACTATATATCTAAAATGGTACTTGCTCATAATGATAGAATACTATTACCTACTATGGCAGATAAGAAGACATGGTATTCTATTAGTGGAGTTAAACTGTTTCACGATATGTTGTCTAAATCTAGATTAACTGAAAGACAGACAGATACTGGTATACAGGTTCAATATGTTGATGATCAGATGTATCATTATTCTGACGATACACTACAGACATTTGCAGATTATTTCCTTGATGAATTTAATGCTATAGAACAGTATTACGCAGATAAATCACAAGTAGAATAGAACCCTAATCTTGCTATTGATAATTACCACGGTAAGATAAAAAATGGTAAGATGGATAATATGGGTAACGGAGGGTATTTCAGATATTTTTCTTCCATCAGAATGAGAGGAGAAGATGGAAACTATAAATACATGCCTTTAAACCAGATGATTTATGCTTGGTCAAAATTTGATTATGATAATAATCAAAATCAAATGCCAACTAGACTTAAACAACTTAAAAATACTTTGTTTAGCGATAGAGAAGTGTTGTTCGATATGATAAATGCAACTTTACAAGACAAAGTATAGGAAGAACTTGATTTCTTAGTAGACAAGGGCATAATCAAAAAGTATGTCAATGGCGAATATGAGAATCTATTGATACCATCTAACATGTTAGACGATTATCATGAACGTTCTCGTTCACTACCTAATGGAGATTCTTCTAAGAGAAGTAAGCCTGCTGCACTTTATTCATTAATTGCAAACCATGTAGCCAACTAGATGGTTTCTATCATAGAAGTAGAGAAAGCGTTTGTTGGAGATCCAGCTTACTATAAATGGAAACGTGATAAGAAACAACCGTGGATAATAGTAGAAAGATCTGTCGATAAGATTAAACGTCTTGGTTCTGTATTGTCTACTGGAGATAACCTCAGAACTTATTGGGGAGATGGAGATCCTAGAAATAACTCTAAGTTCACAGTATTACATATGAGTGACAATGAGGTAGGATCTATCAAATTTGACGAGTACAAAAAGATGTTTACTGCTGCTGAAGTAATGAAACATATTCAAAGAACTAACCCGAATATAGACCAGAAACGACTAGTTAATATGGTTAGTAAAGAGAATATTAACAACACTATGAAAACTCTTAATGCTAAAATAAAGAAAGCTATAGAAGATTCAGTAGCTAGACAGATTGCTGCATACGGTGTTGATGAAAACGGTAGAGGTAGGATAAACCAAGCCGATGCTGCTGTGTACATTAGACCTGCATTGTATAAGAGAATTGTTCAAGCAGTAGGAGAATGGTCACCAGAAGTAGAAAGAGCGTTTGATCTACTAGAAAGTTCTGATGAATCATGGTTGTCAGATCCTAAACTATACGCACAAGCTATAGAGACTCTTATCAAACCATTAAAGATGGTATACTTTGGTAATCATGAACTCACTAAGTTAGGATTGAATGTACCGGTATTTGACAAGATGGCTATCTTCCCGATGTTCAGAGTGATGGCAAAAGCAGATAACTATCATCTGTACAATCGTATGAATAATGAAGAACTAGGTGCTATTGATATGCTTACTTTTGAATCCGCTGTTAAAGTAGGTGGTAGAAAGAAATTCAAACCATATAAAGACGCATAGAACAGTAGATTTAACTTAGAAGATCTGAATAAACCGTCTACTTCTATAGTAAATGGTGAGACTAACTTCGAAGGTTTAGATTCTGATAATTCTAAATTGCCTACGTATATTCAAGATTTGCGTAATCTTAGATTATAGATGAATACAGATCCACACGAACATACTGATAGATCATTAGGTACTCAGTTTGCTAAAGTAGCACTAAGTAACTTGGTCAAGAGTAGACCGTATGGATTAAATAAAGGAGTAGAATACACTGGTAGATAGATTATAGATAATGTATTTAACTCTATTAATAGGTTATCAGATCTAGGAGCACAGAAGATATACGATGAATTTACTGATGATGGTACGTTATCTACTAGAAAGTTATCTAACTTCTTAATACGTCAAGCTAAAGATAGTGGACTATCCAGAGATGTGGTGTCTTCTTTCGAAATTGATGAATCCACAGGTCAAATGCGTGTTCCTCTGTCAGCATAGAGTAATAGAAGATTTATCGAAAGTAGGATTATATCACAAGTAGGAAAGAGAGCTATTGATATCAATACTCCGGGTGGTTCTGCTATCCAACACGCGTTCTTTGGATTTAAGAATACAACTATAACAGATCAAGAATTTGTAGGTAGAGCATTCAATGATGGTAAAGATCTGAGTCCTTTGAATGAAGACGGTAGTATGGACTGTATGCTTAGCACCAATTTCTTCAGACATGTAGTACCTGCTTCAGTAAGAAAACAAGGTTATACAGCTATCAGAGAATGGTTAATAGAGAAGAATATAATTGGTCAGAATGCTAAGCCGTATGCATTAGGTTATCGTATTCCAACGCAGGGTTTATCATCTACAGCATCTCTTAAAGTAACAGATGTACTTCCAGAGTCTATGGGTGATGTTATTGTAGTTCCTAATGACTTTACTGCAATGACTGGTTCTGACTTTGATATTGACAAGTTGTATATAGTTACTGGTTACTATGATAAAGATGGTAATTATTTAGAATGTAATTGGGATGATATAGATAGTAACTCTGAACAACAATTAGTGAATGGATTAATTGATATGTATCGTATTGCTATATCTGACGATACTAACATAGATCAAACTAAAGCTCCTCTTGATAACCTTACTGAAAAGGTAAAATCAAACATTCTTCCACTAGTAATGGGTACTGCCAAAAATGAAGCTAAACCAATGTATGAATTACTTCCTTCTTATCAGTTATTTAAAAAGTTTGAGTATACTGGTGGTAAAGACGGTATTGCTCCGTTTGCTCTAGCTTCCACTAATCATGCGCTTACTCAAGCACTGAATCTTAGAATGGATTTGGGGAATGTAGCAGACTTATACGATTTAGGTAATATAAATGATATAACTTCTCAGGACGGTGAAAGAATACTTGACTGGCTATCTGCCATGATTAACGCTCATGTAGACGTTGCTAAAGATCCTTACATTATTAACCTGAATGTTAATTCTGTTACTTATAGTATGACTGAATTCTTGCTTAGAACAGGTAAGGGAGAAGCTACATTCTACTTCTTATCACAGCCTATTTTGAAAGATTTTGCTAACATGATTATCAAATTGAATGGTCAATATGGTGTAGATCCTCAAGACGTTTCTTATAGCCAGTTAATAGATGATACGTTATCTGGTTTAAAGAAACAGTATATGAGAGAGTTTGCCAACTTTGTTGACTCACAATCTGATGAAAATATTAAAAAGAAATTAAATCAAGAATGGGCAGGTCTATTAGATTTTGAAAGAAGCCCAGATACTCCTAGACGAGCAGTAGATGTAGAGTTACTTAAAAAAGCACTTACTTCTAATATAGAGGGAAATAGAGATTTAAACTTCTATCTACAACAAGTATTAGTTGCTACAGCCTATCAAGACATGTTACCATATGCAGAAAGACTAACAAAATTAGTTAGATTATCGCAAATTGATACTAAGAAATATGGTAATACTTTAGCTCAGTAGGCTAACTATAGTAAATCAGTATTTGATTTTATCAGGAATGATGGTGAATTATTCTATCAAACTGATGATAAAGGTGTGAAAATAGAAGATGAAAATCAAAACGCTCTGCTTAACTATTACTCTAATAGCTTCTTGATGAAGAAATTAAAAAATGCGGTAGATATTCCTAGATTTATATTACATCAAGATTTTATTCAAGCTACTGATATGTATGGTGGTTTGTTTAATAATATGATAAACTCTATGATAGGAGAACGAAGTGGAATAAACAAACAATTAGCCATGAAGTTGGATTCCATTGTAGATAGTGTAATTAGAGCTAGAATTGCTAACAGTACTCCAGCTATGCATTTAGAGTAGGGAGAACTAAAGGAAATGGTAATGGGTAATAGAACTGTTCCTAAGAGATTACATCAACTTAAGTATGCCATATATAGAAATATAAATGGTAGATACGATAACTTGCTTAATGGAGATGGATCAATAAGTAATGCTTTCTTAAATTACCTAATTCCAACTCTAGCTACAGACAGTACAGAAGGTGGTATTGATGCAATGTCTTTACTTAATAGTTCTATGGCTAACAGTTCTAATTTTGAGAATAGATTAATTGCATACTTTAGTGACTTGATGTCCAGTGAAGATGCAGCTGTAAGACAATTTGCAAATAGATTAGCATTGTATGCTTACTATACATCTTATGACAATAAGGCTCCAAATACGTTCTCACATTTGATATCTAGTCAGTTTAGAGTTGATTCAGGTTATGCAGATAATATAAGACAAGCTATAGGTGATATGAATACTGGACAATGGTTAGGAAATGTGTTTAATGAAACTATAGACGAACCTACGTTAAGCTCATATCCTTCTATCGCATTAAATATTGCTAGAAACAATGCTTAGGATTCTGAAGTAGTTAAGAATGTAGTTAAACCTAAATCCAATAGATATAATAGTAAGTCGTTTATATATGCTCCATCCCCGTGGACCGATGGTACAGGTACATACCTTATGTCATTCAGTACTAAACCTAGAAAAGACGAAAGAGATTTCTTATCTATTGATTATCCTGTTTACGGAAAGAGAAATACTGTATTATATGTCAAAATAGGTAGACTTGAAGTATACGACAAGGAGAAAGGTAAAAAACTAGGATAGGCTGGACAGACAATATATGCTGCTGTACCTAGATTAGGAATACAGTCCGGATCAAATACAGTAAATGAGTATTATAAAGACGCTTATTCTCTATCTGACTTTGATGAAAATAATATAAGTGTGTTATCCTACAAGTATTTAAATGACTTCTTTAATGATCAATCTAAGTATAAGATGTGGGTTAAAGGAGTAGACAGCAAAAATATAGATATATCACTTATACCAAGTCAATATTTCAACGAACAGTTCAATGCTCATGGATTAGACAGATTAACAGAAGATGTAGATCTATCAGAGAATTCTGCTGATAACACTATCAGTCAAGAAGTAAATGACGAGAAGCCTACTCAACAGAGTGAGAAACCTAAATCTAAAGCAATGGAAACTAAAGAGTTAGATAGAGATATAGCAGCAGAAGCAGGTTTGTTAGATAAAGGTAATTTAATGACTAAAGTAAACCAACAATTACTAATGACAGAAGCAATGATGGAAGCAGTTCCTTATGAAGATCCTAATGCTGGAGTAGAATCATCTGGCGAAGATATATCAGATATGTTTACTTCTGAAGATGATCTTAATGAGGATAATTTCTCAGACGATGCTTATAATAACTGTAAAGGTAAATAATTATGGCAAAAGGAATATGCCCAAACTTAAGTGATCCGCAGATTAAAGCGGAGTTTGATGAGATGGTAGCTGCTCTTGGAGAAAAACAAGCATATGCTATCTGGGACATGAATAATGGTTATAGTTTAGATAAGGCTCCGAATGGGGAGCCTTCTGTACTATTCGCTAGACTATTAGAATATAATAATGATAATAGACAAGCTGCAATACAGGATAAAGCTAAAATATACACCAATTCATTTATAGAGAGATATGGTAATTGGATAGAAGGAGAGAAGTCTGACAAATTCTCTTATGTAGAAGGAGAACCTATTGTTAGTAAGGAATCCTTAAACATATTTGATAAACAAGACTCTCCACTTCAGCAACAATCTATGTCTCAAATAGATGAAGCTATGAAGAAATTTAGAGCTGAACGTTACGATTTTGATAAGACATTAGATACGTTAAGACAGCTGATAACTAATGCTGTACAAGCACGTATTAAGTCTATTTAGAATCGTAAGATAGCTAATAAGACTGCTTTATTAGTTCCATTAGAGCAATAGCTATCTGCCCTTAAGAACCCAAATATCGACTCATTACAGACCATAGTATACTGTTTATCGGATATAAAAAGAACTATGACTCGTCCAGTTAATGCCATACTTACTGCTCAAAAGAATCTTAGAGAAGGTAGAGATAGTGGATTTAGTAATCTAGCATTAATACAGCTCCAATAGGATTACTTCGGTATGTATAATAATGTACTAGAAGAAATTGCTAGAAATGTATTTGATTCTGACATTTATAAAGACATACTTGGAGCATAGAGTTTCGATCAGATGAAGACTATGATATCCAATATGCGTACTCAATTTGCAGCAGCTAGGCAAGGACTTATCGAACTTACTACAGACTTAGCATAGAAGACTATGTTAAAGTATGGTATCAAGGATGAACAAAGCAGAACAGAACTGGAATAGTATGTAGGAGAAGATCTTATTACTACTGAAAATGACGTTAGTTCTCTAATGAGATGGATAGGGTCTGGAGATAAAATGAACGATAAGGCTGCTAGAGTTATGTTCGATATGATAGCAAACACTAATAATAAGACTCGTTTCGCTACTCATAAGTTCGGTAACAAGTTGTTACGTCTATAGAAACAAATATCTCTAGGAGATCAAATGAGACTATTTGAATATGATTCAGATGGTAAAAAAACTGGTTACTTTATTAGAGACAGAAAGTATGGAGAGTTTCTTAATAATCTTGAGAAAGAACGCAAACGCTTAAAAACTAAGTATAATGTTCCGGAAGGATAGAACATGCCTTTAGAGAAGGAAGCTAGAACTGCTTTCAATAAGGAGATGAACGATTGGTTAAGTAAGCATTGCGAACGTAGATATACTAAGAAATATTATGATGCATTTAACTCACTTAGTCAAGAAGCCAGAGATGCACGAGACGCAATACAATTTAAGATATACAAACTACTAGATGATGTAAGAGATAGTAGAGGAAAAGTACATCTTGAGAATCTAGATGCTAAACAATGGGCACAATATGAGAACTATAATATACAGAAGAAGCAGTTGATGTCCATGTATTATGAAGATGGTACTCCTAAGACTGATTTAGATAAGTAGATAGCAGAGGAACTTACTGAATTGAATAAAATGCTTCATGAAGGAATGCATTATGTTACCAATGAAGAGAAGTTCAACGAAGCTAAACGCGAAGCAAAGGAAAATCTTACTCCAGAACAGTATGAAGCATGGAAAAAGAGATATACCAGAGTATAGATTAGTGATGAATTCTATAAACAACTATCTTAGATAGAGAAGAAAGAATACGGGGATAGGTATATTGAGTTAAAGAAGATAAGGGAAGAGCTTACTAAACCGTATAGAAATGAGTATACTGGAGGTATTGATGTACAGTATATGTCATCTACTCTGCTGCATACTCTAAATAGTCTGGATAGAGAAATGCGTAAAGAGAGGAAGAACGCTCGTAAATCCAAATCTAAGAAAGAAGAAGAGTCTATAGAAGGACTTAAATTCGAAGATATTGCAGAATCAGTTCCTACTGAACAATATAAAAGAGATAAGTAGGCAGCTATAAACAGAGGTATAGAGTTCTATGAACTATGGGAGAATCAGCACCATATCAAGTACTATATAGGTGAAAAAGAAGTAATAGTTCCAAAATGGTACTATACTAAGATAGTTCCAAAGGACGAAAGACTTATAAATTATGAAGCACCTACTAGAGAGTTTAGTGAAATAGATCCTAATTCGGAATATTTCAATAGTAAATTCGATGTAAATATTGACGAGTACTATCAACCTAAAGAATCTCTTTACAAGAATAAAGAGTATGATAATTTATTTAAAGTAAAGAAGGATAAGAATGGCAATGAAGTAGCTACTAGAAACATACCTCTGTGGAACTTATATAAAGAATTGCTCAATGGTATGGAAACATCTAATGATAAACTTACTTTCTTGACTAGAAATGACCCATACAAGTTGCCACAAATGAGTGGTAGTATGTATCAATATGCTAAAGGTGATGGTGTTATAAAAGGATTCCTACAGTATACCAGACAAGGTATAGTAAAAGATGTGGATGATGTAGGTTATGTTGATGCTCCTACAAGTAGACCAGATGGATCTGCTTAGAGGATGATTCCTACTTATTATATAAACAAGTTAGACGATCCTAATAAGATTACAAATGACTTAGTTGGTTCTGTTATAGCTTACTTCAAGATGGCTGAAAACTTCAAGAATAAGACAGAGATACAACCAGACCTAGAAGTAATAAAGATGTAGATGGCTAATCGTGCATATACCGGAAAACCTATAGGATTAGATGCTCTCAAAAGAAAGATATTTAAGCAGAGTGATAAGAAAGTAGGTGCTGATACTAATACTTATAAGTTTATAAGTAGGTTTATGGATATGCAATTATATGGAGAAGAATCTAAATCTATACTTAAGAAATTTGCAGAGGATAGTAAGATAGGTAAATTCTTTGGATTAGCAGGTAAAGAAGTAAACTTCTCTAAAGTAATCCACAGTATTAAGAATTATGGTCAATTACTTGGATTAGGTCTCAACTTAGCTGTTGGAGCTACAGGTATGGCTACAGCTTTTTTGGCTCAGCTAGGTATGGCTGCTAATGGTAGATATTTCGATTTTTCTTCTTTTTCCAAGGCATATTTCAATATGGTAAGTAACTTGTTTGGTATAGTATAGTATGCAAAAGATACTACCACTAACAACAAGTACGTAGCATTAATGCAGAGATTCGAAATAGGTACAGAATTCTAGAATGCTTTTAGAAACTCTAACAGAGTAGGTATAATAAACACAATAAGTAGGAACTGGGCATTCGGACTTTTTTCATTTTCTGATTTTGTAATCAAAGGTACTATACTAAATTCGATTATGAATAACTATAGATACTACAATGGAAGATTCTATAATAGTCAATAGTTCAATTAGTTATTCTCTAACAAAGAAGATGCAAAAAACATCTGGAGAACTCTGTAGAGTACTTATGATATAATTGAAATAGAAAATGGAAATATTGTAATTAGAGATAAAGCATAGGCTAAAGCTTTTGCTGAAGTATAGAATGAAATTAGTAATAGTGCTAGATCTCTTTCTGCTACAGCTGATGGGCAATTAACAGAAGAACAGAAAGCACAATTTGCTTCTAACGCTTTTGGTTCTCTTATAATGATGTTTCGTAATTATATACCGAATATTATTAGTGAAAGAATCACTATGAAAAAATAGTATGATTATAACTTAGGTATGGAACGTGAAGCTTTATTAAGAACAATAAGTAGAGTAATACCTATGTTAATAAAGGATTGGAATAGCCGCAAACAACTAGATGCATCTGATATAGGTAATATTAGACAATTTAGTTATGAAATGACTATGATTGCTCTATTATCATTTGTAGTTAAACCTCTATTAGTTGAAGCTGCTGATGATGATAAAGACAGTTGGGTTAAAAATTTCTTAGCTCTTCTAGTTACTAGAACTGGATTTGAGTATGGTAATCAATATAATCCTTTAGACTTACTTAATACTATTACTTCAGTGAGTTCTATATTTGATATAATGAATCCATTCACTAATCTTATATCGTTTAGTGAAATGTGGGAAGTTTTAGTTAATAATAAAAAGATTAAGTATGGAGCTTATAAGGGCGACACAAAATTAGAAAGATGGTTATGGAAAATGACTCCATTTAAGAATGTCAAAGAAATTCAAGATCCCGCAATCAAACGAAAATATTACGAACAATTATACAAATAAAAATAAAGGCTACTATTTCTAGTAGCCTTTATCGTTTGAAGTGCCTTGGAGGTTAGCACTCTTCTGGCATGTCTTCGAAGGGATCTTCGATAACATCACCAAAAGGGATGACGGATTTTATTTCGTGAAATTCATTAGTAAACAATACACTTGGCAAATTAGTACGAATACCATTAAATAGCTCAAGTGTCTTACTCATTTCAGATTTACTTAGTTCTGCGGGTCCACCGCTGATTAGTATATCTCTACGAGTTTTAATTTCTTTAGGCAAAGTAAATACAGCTATTTCATACCACTGGTCATTTATTCGAATCTGACGTAGGCTATGAAAATACTTATTCTTTCTTAGTTCGTATTGAAGATTCAACAATGCTTTTATTGTTGTTTCTCTATACATTACAAATAAGTTATCACAGAAATATGGTTCATCTGGATACTCTGTATATACGTTCACAAGATTTTCGTTTACTAACTTCTTATTGTCTATCACTAAATGCAACAGACAAGCGGTTGCTTCATTTAAGTTCTTCAGTTCCATTATTCTCGTAATATTCACGAGTATGGTCCCAATTTCCTGTCTGATAATGATATGATATTTCTGTCAACGCTTCTGATATTAGGTCTTTACGGGCCAATAACTCTTGTTCGTTTAACATGTTAAATACGCGTATCTCATTATTACCATTACTTTGGATAGCAATAATATACGCTTCAAGATCATAGTCTTCTATATCGTAACCTTCCTCTTTCATATACCAAGTAAGAGCAAGTATATAGAAGGCTATTTGTCTATAATAATCATACTCTTCTACAGAGTGTTTAAAGTTATAGACATCAGCAGTTGTTTTTAAGTCAATGAGTACAATCTTACGTTCTGCATGATCAATTTTAACTCTATCTAGCAGTGATTTACACATGACCTGTTGTTTCTCGGCTTCCCAGTTGATATGAAATTCATTATGGCATTCAATACCAGGCTGGTTTTCAAGCAACTCTTTTGCTTTAATGTGATTATATATATTCTCTTTAATGCGTTTTAGCATTGTAAGATCTGCGAATGATATAATCTTATACGTTTGATTCTTATTTAAGAACTCAATGTATTCAGCAAATTTGAGCTGTAATTCTTTTGCTTTTTTTAACATAGCATCTTTTGACATATTATTGCCAGAGTAAGATGCTTTGTACGCATTTATAAGTTTATCTTCTTCTAGTATTTCAGTAGAATTGAAGTAAGCTTCACAGAAAGCTAACTGTTGAGTTGTCTTGGGTTTCTCATAATCAATTATCATATAATTCTCCCAAAACTCTTCAGGTTGAAGTAGGTACATGTGAATCATAGTTCCTTTATCAAGATACTTACCACTAATACCTTCTTCTTTACCATCAAGCATATCCTTGAGGTATCGCGGTCCTTTCTTTAAGAACCACCCGATTGCTGAATTTGATATTCGCGTGTTATCTTCATAATACGGAATTTCTATTTTCATGCTGCTAAATATAAATCGGTTTCAACTTCCATGTTTGTATTCCATGGGATCTCGTCTTCTATATCCTGACGGATATGTTTAGACATCTTGTATATGACTATCATTAGAAATAAAATCATGATTTAGAATATAGATTCATTTGTAACGAATTCAGAATCATCTTCTTCATCGTTATCGGTATATTCTTCATCCTCATCAGATATCTGTATTTCGTTAGATACTGATCCGGTATCTTGAAAGGATACTTTGTTTTCCTCTTTTATTTCCTTAGTAGAAATATTCATATCTTTAGCTATTTGAGTTAAAGGCATGTCTTCAAAGAGAACAACTTCATCTAAGAATGCAGAAATATTATCAAATGATTTTACTTTCATATATTCGTTAATGAAGTCCACAACTTCATCTATATTCTTAACTCCTTTATCTTCTGCCATATAGCGTACAAATACAGAGTTAGAATTAGCTTCATACTGTTTGAAATAACGAACACGTGAACATCTATCGAAGAAGTTTTCGTCTATCTTTTCTGCTCTATTACAAGTCATTAATACGAGTTTCTTTGCTGTTGACTCTACTCCATCCAAGAATCCTAATAGATCCTTAGTTTCCCACCAATAATCGTTCTTCTCAATTTCATCAAACATAATTGCTACAGGAGTAGTAAAGTTTTTGAAGAATGCATTTAGTTTATCAGCAGGATAATCAGTTGCAACAACAATAATAGGTAGATTACTTTCTAAGGCAATACGTTTAGAGAGCATTGTTTTGCCTGTACCTTTAGTACCAGCAAGTAATACACCCGTTGTTTGGTTAGAACTTTCAGAATTGAAATAAGTAAGCACACGGTTAATAAAGTTATTATCCTCATCTAGCTTATACAGTTTCTTTGGCATATTTAAATCACCATTTTCTACTAGATAAGATTTTCCTTCCATACGATTAAATTTCAAATCGTATACTTTACCTTTAATAAGTTCATATGCTAATCCTTCTAACTTCGGTTTAACTGTGATCTCATTACCTACTTTAATAAATTCTGCCATAACTTCTGTTTTTATGTTTTTAGTTTGTCGATTAACTCATCGACTTGTTTCTACGTGTGTACAACATAGAACGCTGTTTTAGGTTCATGTGTGTACAAATAATAGTTAAATAACTTTTCACGCAAAGGCCACGCCTCATTAGGGAAGCCTTTACATTCAATCACGAAACCTTTACCAACAAAGTCTGGTAAATAGGTCATCGGTCTGTATCTTTTGTTTCCAAAAGTAAAAGCTGGAAGAAGTTCGTATCTGTGCTGCTCATAGTCTGCCTAGATCTTTGCTTCTTTCAGCTTTTTATATGTATAAGTTTCCAGTTTACTTCGGAATTTTATTCCATCGTATTCATTAGGAGTTGCATTCTTTACTCGTCCCTATTTCTTCTTTTGCTTCATCTGCTATATCTGATAGAATTACTTTACATTCTCCAAGTATTGCTGCAATTTTGTCAGCTATCTCAAGATCTTTCGGAAACAATACTCCATTAATACCTATACTTAATGTAAGACCTAATGCAATAAATGTGTTCCCTACTAGTTTAAATGGAAATGCTACAAGTTTACGTAACGCGTAAGAAAATTTATCTGTTTTACTCATAATTGTTTTGTTAACCAGTTCTTTACTTTTTCAAATCCATTAGCTTTAATAGCATCAGATATATCTTTTGCTTTAAATCTTTTATGGACTAACATACCTTCCAAGCCTGTTTTTTGGCTCATTTTACGGAGATATTTCACTCCAGCTTCATCTCTATCGAACATTATAATAATGCGTTTAAAACGCTTCTTTAGGTGCTCTAAGACATCGTTCGGAATAAATGTTGATTCAGATGAAGGCGAAATGGCAGGTATTCCCATTTCATATAGACACATGACATCCTTCATACTCTTAGTAATTATTAGGATATCACCTTTCTTCGGTAGTTGCTTATAACCTTGAATATCGTATTCAGTAAGGTTATTACGCCACTTTGTATATTTATCTGCTAAAGGCTTATATATCTTAAAATGATTATAAACCTTATAAGCATACATTGGATTATCTTCTTTATAAATGCTTTTTACTATGCCATTACATAGGTAGTACTTTATACTACTTACTCCGAATTTCTTTAGAGTTTCTACCGATATATTAAACTGCTTCCAGTAATTGATGTCAGTTTCAGTGAATTCCTGACGTACAACACCAATTACTGTTTCAGTTGACGGTATGTATTGCTTAGAGCTAACTAATTGCGTATCATTAGTAATCTTAAGTCTACTTACTATATCTTTAAGTATATCTGAATAGTTAGTAATGCCTGTGTAAAGCTCTATGAACTTTATTACATTACCACATTCTCCAGTGCCATGATCTTTGAAGAGTAATTGTTTAGTCTTCTTACTATAAAAACAACCAAATGATGGTGTTTTATCTTTCCTTAAAGGAGAGTTATAGATCATGCCTACTTTAAAATTACCTATATACGCAGCATATATATCATATTCTGTTACTCTAGCTAATATCCATTCTAGAGTAATACCAAAATTGTCTTTTACTTTACTTGTGTCGTAAGTCATGATATATATATTATTTAGTGGCAGTGTAGAGATTCGAACTCTATATTAACTAAAGAATGTATCTTTTCTTTAATTAAACCATATCCCTGATACTCCGGGACTGCCGTATAAAACGTAGGTTGCATACTATACAAATCACTCATTTCTCATAGTGCGGTATGCTAACCTACGTATTCCTAGCTTAAGCCCTAGGTGGCAGCTGTTTTAAGTACAATTAGAACGGTAGATCGTCTGCTGGATCATTACCTACAGACAGTTCATCTACTTTAGTCTCTTTATCGGCAATTACTGGTTTAGTAAACATGTCGATAGAGAGTTTTGTAATCATACTTTTATTCTCTGGATTTGTCTCTTTATCATAGAACCCTTCTGGAATATCCATAGGTTCAATTACTGCATAAGAAACATATGAAGGCAAGGTTGTATAACCTTTCTCATTATAAGTAACCTTCAATTTTAACAAGATATTCTTATTAGCAGCATTTAGCATAGCAATAGCCCAATCGGAGAACTCCTTATAGCTATTACCATTGAAGTTAATCAATTCTTTTGGATAGAAACACTTCAGTACACGCATAATACGTGTTACCTGATTAGTAATCTTACTCTGACTTTGTTCTTCAGTCTCTTCAGGTTTAATGTTTGGTTCCCATTCAGTATGTAACAATTCCTTTCCGTCTTTTTCAAAACGGAGTTCCATAAAGTTTTTACCAGTAGGAGAGGTTGCAGCTCTCGCACCAGTGAATTTCACATTATCGTGTATACCAGCTTCGAGAAACTTGCTATTCTCGTTACTATCTGTTATTACTATCTTGCTTGCTAATTCTGTACTGTAAATCATAATTTCTTTGTTTTGTATGTTATTCTTCAGGTAAGAAAATACGATCCATATGGAACGTAATATTGTTATCTTCGTCACTTTCAGCAACGACGATGTTCTTACCTCTTAGATGTGGTGCTCTTGCTTCTCTTACTATGTTACTACCACCTTCAAATGAAATGATAGTTTCGTTTTTCTTACGATAAACATATCCAATAGCATCTGCTTCACCACAGATAATGTCTCCTAATCTACCAGTAAGGTCAAGTGTCATTTCTGACATTTCTTGTCCTTCTACATTTATCTGTTTATCTCTCGTATGAGCAATCAATATAAGATGATCACTTAGATCTCTGAACAAGTCGATTACCTTTTTCACAGCCATTCTAAGCCACATATAGCCACTACCATTAGGTAGAGTACGAATGTCTGTTCCTTGATAATTTTTTCCTTGATTCGTGCTTTTATAAAGCTGTATAGCATAACCCATACATATCTCCTCTAGTCGAGTTGCATTATCTATAGTAATATACTTATACGGCTTCTTACCCGTACGACTAATCTCTTCTTTAATTGCTGTAACAATATCTCCAAAATCCTTTACAGATCTTGCTTGAATAACTAAAGCAGATAAAGCCTGGTAACCGTTTTCCAGGTCGATAATCAGATTGTTCTCTAGGGCTGCCATAAGACAGGATTTACCTGCCTTAGGCTTTCCATAGAAAACGGCAAACTTAGGATTACATACCTTTGCTTCAGTTTTTTCTTTTGGTAATACAATCATAAAGCTAATTTATTTCTTGTATTCCGTGTTTTCTGGTAAACTCTGACAAATTCTGATAAGTACGGAATCTTAATATCTTATTTAGAACAAACCACTATTTTTCAACTTAATTGTGATGTCGATAATGGTTTTCTTTGTTTTCGGTTTTAGGTGATTCAGAGAACCTGGTGTAATAGGAATTACATCGTAGCCAATCTGAACAAAATTATCGAAGATACGAATCGGAGTACCGAACTCGTCTTCAAAGTCGTAGTCCTTAGCTGTTGTACTAAGAGCACTCATGAATTTGAAGAACTCATCCTCCAAGTCGCTAATATTAAACGGACATTTTGTTCCAGCAGGGCAAGAAATTGTATCCAGATAATAGTAATCAAAGATTTCTTTGTCTTCTTTCTTTTTACCCAGCCAAGGATAAGCGTTCAATATTTTATCAGCAAGAATATTCTTGTTGTTAAAAGCACTAGTATTGTTTTTCTTCGGTAATGTAAATGAATATTTTGTAATCATAATTTTCAGCCTTTAATTGTTATTACTAAAACGAAATCTTCTTTGCAGGTTCCGTATTCTTTAGCGTTTCAATTAAATTATTGTATTTTAAATCATTGTCAAACTCTAGAATTGCGCACTCTCCAGCATCTCTATTCTTTAAGATGTGGAGATATACTTTATTCTTAACTAGTAGACGATTTGGTCCATATTGCTGTATATTGAGCAATTCCGGTCTGTGAATACAGATAACGTAATCTGACGCGTGAAATATAGTATCCGCAGAAGAAATATCACTACGCATTGGATAATGCATAGATGGATTGTTAATCCTATCAGGAGCCTCAATGTTTCGGTTCATCTGTGATAACTGGATTATAGTAGTATTAGGGTACTTTTTAACCCTAATAAACAGTTTCTGTAAATCCGAAATCACTTTCAGTGCAGATTCTTGACCTTCTACAAGTAAGGTATGGTCTAGGATAATAATAAATTTCTTATCCTTAGCATAATTCTCATAGAAATAATCAATAGTAGAAGCTATTTCTCCAACCGTCCCAGGTGTATCTACATAATATATCTGGTATGATTTTATTTGTTGAGATGCCTCCTCAACTTCTGCTAATGTTTCATCTGCAAGATCCTCATTAGCACTGTATAGCTGTGCAGTAGTTTGCCTTAACTTACTACTTAATTTTCTACCTACCTGCCTTGAACTTAACATCTCAAATGAGAAATTAAGTACAACGACATCCTGATCTGGATTTAAGTCTATTAAATCAGTTTCTAACGTATTAACAAACGATGATTTACCACTACCTGATATACCTACTATAGTATATATCGTATTTGGTTCAATACCACCCATACAATGTGTATTGAACTTATTCCATCTTGTCTTAAGAGATTGAATCTGATGATTCTTTCTCTCTCTGATATACTCTACTGCTTCATTAGCAGCAGTAGAGATATGACGGAAAGTAAGTGTATTAGTAGAGTTCTGTTCCATAACTATTACTAATTACAGGTTCCTCTACTTTCATTTGCTCCTCGTAAGTTTCCCACTCGTGCTGAGTGAGCCATTTCCACATAGTCTTCATATAACCTATTTTACCGGTTAGCATTTTATTATCTATCTCAAAAGATAAGCAATTCATTATATGCTGATGCATAGCTCTGCTTTTACCGACTATTCGATTATATTCCTTCCTACATTTGTTCACATTAGCCCTCAAGAAACCTTTAGTTCCATCAGGTCTTATAACATAAACTGGAAATAGGTCATAGAATTCATCAAACATAGATTTATCTTCTTTTAGAAGTTCTTCTAGTTTTGCTGTCTTCTTTATGACTGTGGTATCGTCTACAGTGCTGGTAGCGATTAAACCACGAGATTCTAACTCTTGTATCTCTTCTTCATTAACTAGGCTGAGAAGTTTCTGAATGTCTTGATTGATGTTTTTGAAATCACTCAATACAAGTGTTAGGAATACTAGCTGATTAATAGATAAATTTTCAATCCTGTCAAGGATTGAGGTGTCTATTTCTAAAATCATAGTCTCATATATTATATGAGCTTACGGTTTCTGAAATTATCTGATAAAGCCTCTGTTAATCCCATAGGCTCATTTGTAACGGTTTAAGTTCTCTGATTATCTTATAGGCTTCCATAATGTAATACCTATAATTAATCTTTCTCTCTTCTATTGGTTTATCATCTAAGTAATTTAATAAAGTAACACCAGATGCAGTAAGCATATTCTGATACTGCCTTTCTTTAGCTGTATATCTTTGTGTGCCTACATAAGGTACATCGTATTCAACTATTTCACCTTCTTTATAACCTGTCGGTTTCCATTTCCATAAGTAAGCACCATTAGTACTTGCATAGAAACGGTTAGTTCTCTGTTGTTCTTTATTATTATACTCAACATGCCATTGTTTACCAGTCTTTTCAGACATTAAAAAGTCTTTAATATCTTGGCAACCTTTTATAGTTTCCTCTACTGATACTCCGTTCTTAAAAAAGTTTATTACTGCTTTCGGTATGATCTTCGGAGTTAGACCTTTCCCTAATTTCACAGTAGTAATAAACATACCTTTCTCTTTTACTGAATCATCTTCAGCAATAGCGAAATAGTCATTTATAGCATATTGATACATAGCTTTGAAACGTTCTTCCTCAAGTGTTAGCTTAGTAAGTTGTTCCCAATCACGACAAACTTTGTTTACTTTAGAATATACATCTTTCTTAAGTAAGACGAATAAGCCATCAGTATTTGCCTGGACGATTCGACATCCTAGTTGGGTAAGTTTCTCTGCTAGCATTAGTAATAGTAACTGTCCATTTATTCTAATTTGCATTACAGCAAATGGACTATAACAGAAATTATGCTCATTCTGCAAGTTACCTGACAAACCATTAAGAGCTAGCTTTAAGGTTTCATTCTTAACCTTATTGCCATTGTGTTTTGCTTCGATACGCTCATCTTTAATCTGCTTGTATACTTCTAGGAATTCGGGGCCTAAATGTTTAGGATAGAATCCATATTCTATTAGCATACTTGGATATAGAGATGCAACATCAATATCAATGAGTAATTCGTCTTCTTTCGGAATTATTATTTCTGGCTTATTCACTGAATGAATGCCACCAACTCCTACAGAATATTGTAATCCTTCAAATACGAACTTATTTTCATATCCTTTTCTTCCAGGAGATACTATTTGATTTTTCATATCATCTAGTACTCTTTGAAGTATAGGACTATCATACTTAATAAATGGTAATATAACGTCGTTTAATGGTATTACAGACATAGGAGATCTTAAGTCTTTAATATCCCACCATGTTAATCCTGTCTTTTCCAGATATTTCTGAGTTAAGATCTTCATACCAATGTTTACGCCATCTTTACTAAGTACTCTTACTCCGTATTCGTCTTCGATAGCGATCCTAAGATCAATATCTTTTTTGCATCTATTGAGTAACTCTTCAGTAGAATTAACATCATTAATATTATAATCAATCATTGAGTCTATTTGACTTTCAGGCAGATCAGCCTGCCAGTCTGCAACAAATTCCTGTACATTTTTGTACTGCATTGTTACTTGAATCTCCTTCAAACCTACTCTTAACTTATTACTATATAACATAGTAAGTAAATCAAAGGAATCGAAACAAACCATGTATTTCCACTTTTTCCAAGCACTGATATCATCTTCGCTTGAATTAGTAATTACTTTACTTAGGTTAAATATAGACCTGCATATAGTCCTATAACCTTTGTATTTCATAGTATTATAATAATCTATTATATAGTTTATAATAGCGTTATCATAATGAAGATTATTATATCCACAGAATAGTTTATCAGTTTTAAACTGAATATCTGTAGTATAAAGATCTCCAAATGTATGGTTCGTATTTATAGTATGAAAGAACTCTACGAGCTCATCTAATTGATTGCTTCTGCAAGATATTTCAAATTTATGTAATTTACCTGTTTCTGTATTTTTTACAGTACAATGAAAGACATTGGGGAATACCTCAATATCATATACATAAACAATCTTATCTCGTATAATCATAGTTAATGGTGTTAAATTTGTTCCCCCGGTCGGACTTGAACCGACATTTAGACATTTTACCAATTAAACTACGGGGGTTCCATTGCAAACTTAAAAATTTATGAAAAAAGCTTTATAGTGCAGGCAAAGTTTAGGCGGCCTGCTTAGCCTGTTTCATTGAATAGACTTTTGCGGTGCTATTACGTGCAAAGCCTCTTTCTTTTTTGTGACGTCCGGTTCCTTTTTCAGGACATCTAGTGTTTCCTACCTTGTATGTACGAACATACTTAGTCTTAAACTCTACAAGGGAAGCTTTATACTTAGCCTTGTCTTCTTTACTTTGTTTTTTAGCGATTGCTCTATCAAGCTTGGCTGTAAGTACAATAGTATGCTTAATAGCATCTACGTCCTTATGTTTTAGTCCATGCTTAATTGCTTTAGTAAGCATAGCTTCTTTCGCTTTGAGCATGAGAGCTTTTCTATGAGCTTTCTTTGCCTTTCTGCGTTCTTTTAGCTCATCACAGTGAAAGTCTTTAGGTTGAAAGTCAATCTTTGCAGATCGCTCACGAGCTTCACGAATTCTAGCATTTCTTTCTTCTTTCCATTTCTTAGGAACAATAGGTTTCTTTCCTGCTTCTTCGCGATCTTTAGCTTCTTCTGCAGATACCAACATCTTGCATCCTTGCAAGTTTCTTCTGTCGTCTTTCCAGATATTTCTTAACTCAATTCTCTTTTTACTACGAGCTATTTTATAGCGTGTATCTTTCTTATTCATATCTTGATAATATTAACAGTTAATAACTATGCCGCACTTGCAACATTTGAATACTTCTCCTTTAATTCTTCAGGACTAGTCCATGAAAGAATAGTATCTTTAGGATAATAAGAACTTTGATTAGTATCTAACTGAATAACAGATAGACCAGTCAAGCTGTTCTTATCTTCACTGTTCTTATACACGCTGCGGAATTTAGATTTCGCTACTTCTACTGCTTCTATTTCGTTTTTAGCAGTGACATAATCAGTAAGAAAATCTATCTCCTTTTGCGGAGTTTCTTTACTTTGTTGCTTGATTATGTAGCGATATTTCTTGCTTTCTTTCTGTAGTGATTTTTCTCTTTTCTCACCAAGAAAACTAGTCATAAGAGCTTCTATTTCATTCTTATGAGGTCTACCTGCAAGAAGTTCTGCTTTACGCTTCTTTTCTGCTACAAAACGCATTTTAATTTCCTCATCAGTTAAATTAACTGGTTTCGGTTGAACAAATAGCAAATTTTTGATACGACGAGTGAATTTCTTCTTCTCCTTTCTCGTATACTTGATAGTAGGATCGAAGCCAGCACTAGCTAAGATCTGTTTAATACGATCTTTCTTAGCCTGTTTAGCTGTTTTATTCGCCTGTCTTGCATTTTTACCTATATCTGTTGTATAGCTCTTCTGGCTAACGTTTCCAACGATATTAGTAATACTGACTTTCCCATCTTCTCCTTTAGTAATAAAGGGCGATGGACCCGGACTTCTAAATACTACTTCTGCCTTCTTTGAACGACGTAGTTTAGAACGGTTAGTTCTGGATAATTTTACTCCAGTTCTCTTATGTTGTACTTTTTGCTTTTTCATCTTGATAATGTTTTAGTAGTTAATACTAGCGAGCCCGAAGGCTCGCATTTTTTTATGCCGCTAGGCAAATTGGTGCAGACTCTATATCTAGCTCTGCTTTTTCGTTAAAATCTTCTAGGTCTTTTGTCAGTTTATTGATCTCCAACTGAAGCTTATTCTTTAACGTACCAATGAAGGCAGAAGTAAGTTCTTCTGTATTGTTAAGCGCTTTCTTACCTTTAGCACGTTTAAGCTTCGGATCAATAGTTTTAATTCGATTTAAATGATTCAATCGTTCTTGTTTCTCTGAAAGTGAAAATATCGTAATGTAATTATTATCATTAGACAATTCTGAAAACTTCTTATACCCCATATTAATACACTGGAGATATAATTTCATAAGGAAACGTTCTTCTGCCATTTCTTCGATCTTAGTAAGTAATACCTTAAGATCGTAGTTTCGCTTTGCTTCCTTAGAAATAACGTTTTCATTCTGTATTATGTGCCAATACTTAGTTATATCTTTACTAAGATTGTAAATACGTTCTTTTGCATATTTAGATGTAATTGATTTCATATTCAAGTGATTTGTTTTTTTAAGTTAATACTCAACCAAATTACGTCTACTAGTTAGTCATGCATGAGAGAATCAAACTCCCGTCTCTCTAAAGAGCGCTCTAATCACTAAGCTAATGCATGGGATTGAAACTGCCCAATTCAGCAGTCTCCATTTTGTGTAGTACCCCATTCAGTACTATGACAAAGAGATTAATTGACAAGTGTCCAATTCAACACTTATTCGTCAATTATAACTGTTTTACCAAGATAGCACGGTAATACCCGTCCATCTTCTAGTCTAATACCTATAAAGCCCCGAGGACCTTCAGTCATCTTAACTTTTCGGTTGTGCCCTTTCTCATCTGCATACTTTTGTAAATACTTTTCATTGATATACTTAGAGTGTAACTCCCCGTTCGGACTACACCGTAAGTTATCAAATAAGATGTCTACTATACAGTCGAGATCATTATTATCTTCAGCTTCCTTAAGTATGGCTTTCATCATGCCATAGAAAGCTTCTTCATTTTTTGCTTCTCCAGAGCCAGACATTATGCTTGCTGCTTTGATTGCGATATCCGTGATACTCACCGATCCATGAGTATTAAAGAATCGTTGCAACCATTTCGGACCTGAACCATAATATAAGATAACCTGTCCATTATCTAATATATCTACCTTTTTTGGCTGCTCTTCAAGTCTCCCATTCAATACCTTTACTTTAGCCAAAATAGATGGTTCATATATGATTAGCATACGTAAGAAGTCAACCCGAGAAGGTGACAATCTTCCTATCATAATGTTTATTCGCTCTTTTCAATGTGAACGTTTACCTCAAGTTCTGCACTGCTGATACCGCATTCGCGCATATAGTTAGTGTAGATCCGTCGGTTGTTTTCTGAATATCCACGAACAGTCTTAGCGAGCATCATACACTTACGAGCCATTTCCTCGTACGTATTGATACTACCGTTGTTCGCGATCTCTACGAGCTTGTCAAGGTTCGGCAAGTCTTCAGCAGAGAAGAACATCGGTTTGCTACCTGGCTTACTAAGCCGGTCAATAGCTTCAGTGACTGTTTCACGAGTTGCTTTACTGAAATCCGGTTCAGCGATTTCGAACATCATCGGTTCTACGCCGGGAATACCAACATTGATACCGATCTTCGGCCGTTGATCCAAATCTTTTTCAATAATACTGATACTCATAATGTCAATAGCTTTGACAATATAAGCCTTAATTTCGTTGCGGAAATCATTGATTCCGTTCATAGTGTTTTCCTTCCATTTCGGATCAGGACAAACAGCTACGATAGTAAACACTTGCTTACCGAACAAAGGTCCGTAATATTTCTGAGCGATTTGCCGGTTTTGGGCAAGGATCTGTGCAGCCATAGTTCCAACTACGGGATTGCTGTTCTGATTGATATTGTCCATAAAAATGTTTCCCTTCTTGATTCCGTACTTGATATACCATACGGATCATTTTAATGTTTTTAAGTTAATATTCGTTTTAATGCTCTCTACCGTTCGATTATTTCCTGGCGCTACAGTAATGGTAGTGGTGAATTCAATCACATAATCTACTAAGCTTTAATAGAATAAATGTCAATTTATTTGAAAATATCTTCTGATAAAATCTCTGATAAAAAATATGATAAAGATTGATAAATGTTTATCGTCCCGTGTCGACGGCTAAGATTCAATTCTTTCGATGCTTAGCGCACCTCTCACCGTAATTCTATATCGCGATTGGATGCAATATAGAAAACTAAGTCAATGGCATCTTTTCAGCCTATTAGTATTTCCGGATACGACAATCTATGCGATTGAAGGTCGTTTTATCTAAACGTTACTAAAACTCACAAGCCCATTGCTTGAAGCATGGCCCACTTGTACCTCTCGGATTTGTTGTTTATACTGCGCGAATACTGGGATTTCCACCCTTCATCGTCTCCTTGCTGCTCAATTGCTCTTGCTATTGAGTCAAAATGTACTTAGCCCTTTAATCTACCGAGACAGGGTGATTGGCTGCAGGTTATTAACGATTCAGCGTTCTCTTTACACGTTTATTTGCGGTAAACGTTTTAGGAGTGTCTAATGTCAGCGTAACGGTTGGCAGTCTAAGGGTGACTCGTACTCCATGCGGTCTATCTTACAACTGATAATTTGCCACTTCTGTACTATCATTGAACTTCCTTAATTATATGTGACCATAGCCTTCCTTCACTATGCGTCGATTAATAATATATTAACTATCTCTTAGAACAGATTTAACTAGGCCGGTTCTATTCGGCATTAACTTTCAGATGCAGTAGAGTAACATCATCTGTTCACAATCTTACCTCTCTGGTTCCAGGGTTCTAAGCTGGAGCAGCTTGGCTCTTACTTGTTAATCTATTGTTTTTGACTACTACTAATATCTCCTACTCTGGAATGAGTGTGATAATCTAGTAATACACCTTTTCATATCTTGAAAGGTATAAGCTCTGCTGTTTTTTAATAGGAGTACCAAGACTCTCCTTTGCTTATTATTTTATGCCATAATCATACTTGCTAAAGGTATGTGACAACTAGAATCAGGGTTATAGCGCCCTCAAACCGCCTGAACACTCTGGGTTCAGTCATTCCTCATTCATTTATACTCACACGAACGACTAAGCACGTGAGTCACTTTAGACTTGAAAGAATGCTATCAATCTCATATAGCTTCATTCCTCATACGTAAGTTCTTTTGCAGCACACTATTTACGATAATGCACAGGATTGGCTCCTGCTCCACGGGTAATCAATCAGAGTAAAACTACACGTAGTTCTACAATCTGGATCATTGCGTTTCCAGCTTTCATATCCTTACTTTGTATAAGTATGTACCATAACACGGTTATCCTTCATTAGTATCAGTATTACTTCCCTTCATATAACGGCTATCTAAGGTAGACGAGACAGATTCTCTCCATTAGAACACTAGAAGTTAGCATCCGTATTTTCTCTTTCTGAACGCATACTTGCGCTTTTGTTAAGCGAGTTTGGAGCCCGCTGGGGGACGTTAGTCAGTCCTTTTAATATAAATATGTTTTGACGTTCCTTTCCAAAGGGATTAGTCCAAGAGCCGTATTGCCCTTGTTTCAGCATCGTGTTTATACTCCTTCTTGAATCACATCTTGATAGTGCATACGAGTATTGGGATTTCGTTCCCTTGAGTTGTTTATAGTTCAGTGTGTCTTCTCTTAAACTATGAGTCTTTACTTAAGTAATCACCAAACGGTTCTCATTACCCAGCGAAGGTTACTCACTCTCTCCTTCTCTCTTCCCACGATTTTCAGTCGTGTAAGTTATTATCCTACCTTTTGAGTATCTCACTGTTGTAGCAGCTAACATATTCTCGGATTCTGTCTTTCTCGGGCTATGTGTTAATGGACACAAACTCCCTGACGTGGTAGTACTTGAAAACTTCCTGCTGTGACCACCGGAGTGATTTACGCTTTGGTTTTACTCCTCTCGAACCATAGTATAATTATAGTATTTATATAGCGGTTATTACTATTAACTTTTTTCCGCTGAGGATTTATCTTCTCCTATAGTTTCTTGTTCTGGTCTTGCCGGAACAATTTCTCCTGATGGTATAAATATTGTTGCTACAACTTTCTTGCCACGGCATAGGTCAACTATGCCATCTTTTATATCACTACTACTGATATAATCGACAGGATCCATTCTTCCTGGATCAAATCCATCCAAACTAGTACAAATCTTACTTACAGACGAGCGTAAGTACTGTTCTACGAATAAGGTATTACTGATACTAGCTTTCGCTTGTACCTGTATGAGATTAGAATTCTCTCCAGCTACTATAAAGTAGTTGGTTTGGTCTATCACTGAATCTAAATTACGCCTTGCATCTTTGCAACTACGAATGATACGTGATAGTCGTACCATCGTAGTAAGCATAACAAGATTCTTCTTATTCATTTGAGATATCTTTAGTAAAAGGTGCAAGTGGTTTTACATCCTCCGGCATATTAGCAATACTGCGTACCTTTGGAAATCCTGTGTTGACTTCTTTTACTTTAGTTCTCCACTTAACAACCGGTTTAAGTTCACCGGTTGTTGTAACGTTCACAATTGCGTCTGTTGTTCCTTTTACGGATACTTCTTGAGTGTTAATATCATAAGACACAGTAATAGTGCCTACTTTACTCACAGACTGCTTCTCTTCTTTATTAGAGTTCATCATAGACATTAACTCTAAATACGAAGGAACTACAGGTTGTTGTGCCTGCGCGGGTTCGACAGTACTGATTAAATTATAACCAACAAACAAGCTGATCACAAAGAAACCAATTGTCGATAAAATTCTACTATTCATATTGATTATGAGTTAGTGAACAGTTTCTTAAGGTAGTATACGATATTCCACTTAGACGGCGCTGTTAGCTTTTTTTTTCTTCGGCCGGTTTGTCTTCAGTCTTTAGAGTTTCCGGATATTCTCCAACGAGAGTAGGCAGAGGGCCTTCGAATTCAGCTATCTGATCCATTGGCTGACGATAAACGTTGATAATCTTACCGATTGCGAAACGAATCTGTTCGTTAGTCGGTTCAACCTTACCCGGATAATAGTTAGCGCGTACAAGACTGATAATCTTGCGAGCAGCTACACGGGCATCTTTGATTTCTGCCAATTGCTCATCTGTAGCATTTTCAGGTACAGAACGAGTGTAGTCATCCATCAATTTGTCAACGTATTCCAATCCAATACTACCAACTACAGATTGAATAGCCTTATCCTCTGTAGGTTTCGGCTTTTCAGTTTTGATAACATTGCCATTTGCGTCAATCTTATCTTCCAAGCTATAGCGATAGTTTTCTTGAATCAGTACTTTCAGCAGACTGACAATATCTTCCTCACTCCAGTTAGGCAATTTGCCATGCAGAATACTGTGAGCAGATACTGGAGAACCTTGTTGTTTCGTATAAAGATATACGGAGCGTCCAAGACCCTTCATCAATCCTGCTATTGGGATGAGATGGAAGATTTCATCAATCCATTCGTTAAGTGGTTTAGCATCGAGTGCAAGCTTAGCATCAGCAGAACCTGCGTTGTTCATACACAACCCACGATACCATTCTAAGGTTTTGTCAATACAAACCGTAATGTCACGGTTTTGGTGCATCAAATAGTCCAAAGCTGCACAAATCTTTTCATGATCTGTACCAACTTTGTCATAGTCGAGATCAGGTACAGTTTGTACCGGAGCTTTCTTGTCATTCAATTCTTCAGGAATAATAGTATCCTGTGAAGTGAAATCAATAGCAAGCTGTTTTTCACCTTGCGGGCCTACAATTGCTTTTGGTGTAGCAAGAGTAATACCCAGCATTTCTGCTACTTCGTTCAAAGGCATCAGCTGATCTTCAGGTATCTTCGCAACAATCTGACCACCTGACTTCAAGGCAGCTACTTCATTACGAATATCAACCATAGCAAGCAACCACACAACATCACATACTTGTGCAGTGTGTTTCCAAGCTTCAGGACACTTGTCTTTGAACTCTTCATTGTTGATAAAGCGATTGTAACCATAGGTTACTAACTGTGCTTTAGCATCAGTAGAAGAACGTTTGATTGCGTCCATACCTGTGTTAGATAATGGAACACCAATCTTATTGCCCAGAGCGGTAGTTTCGTCTACCTCTTCAGCAATAACTACCGGAGTTTTATCTTTCTTCGGCTTCGGCTGTGTGTCAGCCACTTTCTGGGCGGGCTGCTTTTCAGTCTTAGCTTCAGTTTTCTTCTCCTCTTTCTTCTTAGGTTGAGGAGCTGGAGCTGCTGCTGAAGTTTCTGCTTTCGCAGTACCTTTATTCTCTTTCTCTGTTGTTGCTTTTGTAGTATTATCTACTTTAGCTGTTTCTGCTGGTTTTGCAGCAGTTGCAGCTGCTTGAGCTGCTTGTTTCTTTTTAGATGACATTTTGATAATGTTTTAAATTGTTAATAAAATAGGTGAATTTAGATAGATTGTTTAATGAGGTTCAACTATCATCCTCAAACTCTGGTGAGTCTCTGCCCTTAGTAGTATGATTACCAACTAATGCGTCTGACAATGGTTCAACAAGGTCTATTGCGTAACCTGTTACTCCATGTGTAGCTCCTTCTGTCACTGTGACTACCGGTAACATGCACAATAGATCTACATTGTCTACGGTGTTAGTTAGTGGAGCAATAGAGGCTGTAATTTCTTTCTTTACGAAATGATTTACAGTCTCTTTGCTCAACATACCTACTAATAAGCCAGTCATAATAGTGAATAAGAATATCCACCACATTTTAGTAGAACGCATAATACGTGCACTAATTGCTGCTACAACAAGCAGCACTAAAATCATAGATGCTGACATAATTAGTAAATTTTAATCTGTTAATAATTCTTTTAACTTTTCACGCGCTTTATTAAGCCGTGATTTAACTTGAGACTCTGAGAGTCCAAGTTGTTCAGAAATCTGTTTGTAAGACAGATTCTGGATTGAGCGTAGCTCAATTATATTCCTATACTTCCAACGAAGTCGCGACAAGGCATTTTCTAAATTTACACTTTTCTCTGCGAAGATATAATCTTCTTCAGGAGAATAACCGGCCGAGTCATTCAACTGTAGAGAGTTGGCATCATCGTCAATCCAATAGTTCGCTCTTTCCTTTTTAGTATGTCGAATATAGTCTATACTACTGTTGATAGCTATTGTCTTTAACCACATTTCGAAAGATATGTTATTAACATAACTATCTAGCTTACTAAAAGCCTTAGTAAATGTAACAGATAATAAATCATCTGCTGCATCTTTGTTATTCACAATATAATAAATAGTATTGTAAATAACTCTATTAAAGCGATTATAAAGCTTTGTGAAGGCAGATTGCTTGCCTTCTTTCGCCTGTTTGATCAGATCGAAAACTTGTTGTTTTTCTTCATCTGTCATATGTACGGGCATTGTGCTGAACTGATAATCATAAGAGTACAGGACGCAAATTTATGTATTATTGAAGTAACTCTTATTTGACCTGTTCAACGGTTAGTGAGTATAGGGCCGATCAAAGCCCTATACCCTTAAAATGGTAATCCTAGTTCGTATCTACAATGATACTCAATGTAATCTTTTGAGAACTTTTGATAAGCATCCCAAATACACTCCATAAACTCTCTTTTCATTTCCATAGATATCTTTGCAGGATTGAGTTTATTAATCATTCCACATACTATTCTAATGCGGACATTTAGAGTAAAATTGGAATCTCTTCCTATTCTCTGGAGTATATTAGTATCAAACCAATATAATATGTGGTTTACCGGTTTATCAGCTTTAAAAGATAACTTTCTCTCTCTTTCTGCAAGACTGATATATACCCACCACGATGCTCTCCAGTGAAATAAGTTATATCTTTTACCCCAAGGAGTGTATACATTATTCGTAACGCAGTGTATTACCATTTTCTTTCTTTACTTCTTTAGCTAGTTTGCAAATAACTAGTTGTGCCTGTGCGGCTGACCAACCAGTTCTATCCATAATATACATCTTAGTACTCATAGTTCCTCTTCCAGGAATAGATGTATCATTGATGTATCTACGTTTAAATTCGTTATACTCATCATCTGTTGTGATGGGCATCTTACTGCCACGCATTGATCTTTTTTCAATGGGTAGCTGACATACTTCTGATCCTTCGTATGGATAACATACATAGTTATCTGGATGATTATATATACTCTGGATCTCATAGGATTCTTCCTTTACCTCTCTGAATTTTGCATTTTGAAATGCTTCATTCATGATAATTGCAGATGTTATCCTTAAATAAGGAGCTTCACCAACAACTACTGCTAATAGTTCTATATTACTTCCGACAATTTGATATACGCCGGGTCCATTTAATCTCATGACTTATTAATTTCTTTTTTAAAGTTATCTACTATACCAGAAGCCTGATCAAGAGTTAAGTTTGGATATTTATCCAATACTTTATCTATCGCTTCAATATCTGATTTTGAAGAGTTTAACATTTGCTTGAACTCTCTTTCTTCCTGTTTGGAATCAAACCAAACCCACCATGGTACTACTCGCATTGATATTCGATTTCTTTAATTTTGTTAGTAAGTTTTTCCCATTTTACTAAGTCGATATCTGACGCTTCAACGTAGTAAACTAGCTTATCAGCCGATATGTTAAATACAGACCTAATATAACGCATTCCTTTTTTGTAATGATATCTATTTTTATAGATACGAGGAACATTAGCATGAAGTCGAGTTATTAACTCACTCTTCATTTTCATTTCAGTTGCGGCTTTCTCCCATGACTCTGGAAGATTCTGCCTAATAAAGTTAATTAATCCCATTTCAAATTAATTTATTGATTAAACTTAATTTAATTGTAGTAAGTGGGGATTTGAACCCCTACAGTCCCGAGTCACTTACTTCCGCTTTTTACGACATTAGCTTAGCCGTTCAGACTTATTACGCTACTAAGCGTGTGTAGTCTGTTACATAACTTGTATTGCCAGTTATTCGCATTATTGACCTATTCTATCTCTCATTGTCGCAGTCAAAACCATAATGCCCCATTAGTTTCTTTTTTGCCCTGTACAAGGAAAGAAATTTAGAACCTAATGTCATGCGTGACTTGTGGAGCATAAGGGAGTCGAACCCTTGTCCTAACGACTGATTAATAGACCTAACAGTCAATTGTGAGTATGTAGGCGACCAAACCTACATACTCTTGGTCTTTTATTTTATGTAACAACGTTTTGATAACTTAAACTTGGAAGTATAAGATACCTTGCGGCCCCTATACGGCATGATGTCTAGCATCGCACTATTCCAAAATGTGCTGATTTGATATCATAAGAATGCTATTGCATAATATACTCATCGAGTATAGAATCTGTATTTATATATTGCGCAATTTATAATTACATCCTCACGATCTTAGGCACATGATCAGTGGCACGTTGTCATACTGTCCTGCTCCGGCATCGGTCGTATTACTACGCCTTACACTTGTTTGCATGTGTGTCAATTCACACTAGAGTTGCTTATGTGATCAATCCTAAACGATGATTTAAGTTTTGCTACTTTCTCTAAACTTAGACTATGTAGTCAGTATTTCTACTGCTAGAGTACTATGGTTTTGGACGATGCGGGGAAATTACATAGACATACTATTGTATTTCCAATCGTAGCGGGCCCTTGGATACTGATTATACAGCTTCTTCAGCTGTTCGTCATACCATTGACCTACTTCACGAATCAGTTTGTTGGCCTCTTTGTAGAGTTCCTGGCAATCCTTTTCGTAATCTTCAATAGTGATACCGCCGTTTCGTAATTTGTCATCCTTTTCAGAGAACTTTTTCAGATAATTGAGCTTGATCTCACGCTCTTTGTCTGTTTTCTTCATACTCAAGTAAGTAGACTTACGAGTATATTCACTACGTAAAGTAGTCTCAACTAGACGTTCTGTCAGTTCCTCTTTTCGCTTCTTTGCAATCTGTTCAGCTGCTTCTTTTGCAGCTTCTTCAGTTACCGTAGAACCGGAGTTGATGACTTCTTCAATGTTTTCTGTTGAAATTTTGGTAACATCTGCTACCGTTGTTTCTTTTCCTGCCATTTTTTGATAATGTTTAGAAGTTGAACTTTATGTTAATAATCTCTAGATCTTTACAATCTATCTTGGAAATGCAGTTCTGAATGATTTACAACATTTAGAATACATTTCATCAAGTAATTTGCCTGTTACTTCTTCGAAGTTAGGCTTTACATCAGTGATCTTTTTCTCTACAATTTTGTAGGAATTAATCTTCATCTTGTAGCGTTGATTTTTATTTCCACTAAACAAAATGTAATGAGCTGTTTCGGCTGGCGCGGTTGTTCTTTCTGGCATGCCAACTACAGCAAACAGAATTTCTTTATTTCCTGTTACTTTACGAACAAAGAATAAAGCTTTTCTTTCTTTTTTAGCCATAATTTTGATAATTTTTTTAAGTTAATAATAAAAAAGAACTGTTCTATATATTCCTATCTCTTATTCTATAGATAACCCCTATCCTTCTCTCCCTTTATCTGTAGATTTACAGATTGCCGTTGAATAGCCATTACATAATAATATGTATTAGGGTTTTGGTATATTTACAGTTCTTAGGTTGATTGGAATCCACCATACTAACAATTTAAGTTAGAAATATATAACAGCGGGTAGAGGCTCTGGCGGAACCTCTTCTTTGTTATTCGTTGCCATTCTGAGTTTACACTCAAGATCACATTCACTACAGTTGATAATATTATCATGTGTAGGACAATCGTTAGAAACTGAATTTAAAGTTTTCATGATCGTCTCGACCAAATAAGTGTTTGACAATCAATGGTTTGCATAATTTTGCAAATTCTTTTGCTGTTTCTTTGTCTTTGAATTCTAGACAAGAACCGACATCAGCAGCAGCATAGCCAAGCCCATCGCGAGAATCCACACGGAGCAAACCGGCAGGTTTTCTTTCATCCGTGTAATTCCATCCCCATACGTAATATCGCATTTCTTTGGGATTTGTTACTTTAGGTTTCCAGTCTCCATTCAAAGCTTTTGCAACAGTTTCTAACTTGATGAAATTCCTAGTTTCATCTGACAATTTGTAGCTCTTATAATTGGCTACAGGACGTATGCCAAGTAATTTACAGGCATCTTCATACGGATGTTCTTTACTTATTTCCATGACTTTTTGCGATTGTAAGGTTCCATTTTTTTATGTTTAGGACGTTTTTTATAGTCCTGTTTCACTTCCTTCTCCTTCTTTGCCATAGTTAAAAGAATTTACAAATGTTATTGATCTCTCTTAAGTAGAGAGGAACATTTGATAAGTGATACGAATCAAGGATTTTAGAATGAGCCGGCTTGAGCTTTCCAGTACTGATCAAATACTTTAACACTTCTGTATTGTGCTGTCTAAGATCGGCATCATTGAGAAATCTCTTAATGAATTCTACCTTAAATGTGCTTTCATTACTGAAGTTTACTGGATTGCCTACTGTCTCTGTAATATCACGGCATAATCTAAGTATGCTGTCATCAATAGTATTTACTTCTGCTTTGTTCAACACATGAGCTGTTAAAGCTTTAGAAATACTGTCTTCATCAAGACATAAAATGTCTAATGAACAATTTACATCCCCAGAAGTATACTTAGAGATAATTTTAGCTATCTCTTCTACAGCTTTAGATTCGCTGTTTGGGTTAAAATCTCTGCTTAATAGAATTACAATTGCTTTCATAATTATTGATTAATTACTTTTATTTCGATCTCATACTCTTCTAATTCTTTCTTAATCTCATCAGTAGAGAGATTAGAATTAATTTCTAAGTACGGAACGAGTTGAATTTCTTCACTTGGTTTACTTCTAGCTAGCCGTTTGGCATCACTAAATGTTATACCTAATATTTTAGTTAATGCTAAGATATTAGCATAGAGATGACCAGTATGTAATATCATACTAGTAATGTGCCTTTTGGATTCCTGTTTTTTAGTTTTCATTTCTTCATATACTTAAAATTTTATTGTTAGTACTGACGACGTGCCTACAGCGCTATAGGCAAATTTGTTAACGGAGAATAGTATACAGCGCTATATACTAGACTAATATTACTACATATTAATCTCATCTTCACGAGTTATTAAAGAAATCATATTAGCAATCACTGATTTTAAGTGTTGGTGAGAGCAACACTAGGGAATAGCAGAAATAGCGGCTAAGCTAAATCTTATCAACCCACCTGATTTTTACGTCCGCACGATCATAACAAATTATTCTGGTATGCATATTGCCAATAAGTGCATACTCTTACCTGCAATCTTTCAGAATTCTTTATTACTTACGCCCCACAGGCTTGTCATTTACTGAAGACTAGCCTACTTTCACAAGCAAGCTAACCAAATCTGTTTTCTTCAAATACTATTCGATTATTATGCAAAACGCTGTCTCTAACGCCTTAGAGAGTCTCTTGGATTCTTCACAGAATCTACGGTAAGAATATTTTTCTGGATATCTGCGCCAGTTTTTATATCTTTAAAATGCTCTTTGTTCGATTCATATATATAAACTATGTCGCTATTAGACAAAGATGTCCCATGCGTCATAAGAATATCAACAAGAATCGCTTCAGGCATTGCTAAAAATATACTATCTATGCGCATACCTTCCCTCACATTCTCTCTAAATTTGAGAACTTCCTGTATTGTTAGTACAGGCTCACTAGCTTTTGCAGTGTCAATGCAAACTGATTCGTCTTCCGACGTAACAATTTTAGCAATAGGTTCATGACACAGAAACACTATTACTCCAGTAGCGATTACTAATGCAATGGCTACTAATATCGTCCAAAAACATCCGTTAGACGATTTTCTTACTACAGGATACTGATCTTCATTCATCATATTAGTCCTCCAGTTCGTCTAATAGGTTTGATACTACAGCTGGTGTTTCAATAATCTCTTCTTCCTCACCATTTATACAAATGCGAGATCCACCATCTGGATTACCACAACAGTAATCAAATGAACGACTTGTAAACACTAACTCGAGACCGTCCGTAGTATGGACTGTAACACTTTTTTTCTTTTTCATTTTGATAATGATTTTGTTAATAAATTATTTAATAGTATCACCTACAAAGTATACGTCTATATACAAATAGTATGCGACATACGCTTTATATTCATCACCTGTAACAGGATTTACTAAACACAGTACGTATGTATCATCATCTTCTTGATACTTATTACTTACTAAATAGTGTTTATACCTTACTTGTAGATCTACAAAGCCTAATGGTTCATATTTCTTTCTGAAATTGAATGGTGAACCAAATATTGCACCAGCAATAATAGCAAGTAGAAGAGCGACACACAGGAAATTACTTATTCTGTTGAGTACGCTTCGATGTTTAGTCATTTGTACTGTCATTTGTTAATCTCCTTCCATAGTTTAATGCATTCATATACTGTTATATATACTACGTATACTGCTGCAATAATTGATAAGACTTGGAATATTGTCATATTTAACGCATTTGTAATAAATAAGCGGATACATCTCTGATAGCAATATTTGATATATGTACTTTTATTCTCCATTCCCAATCTTCGCCATTAGGATATTCGTACCTGATACGAATTGCTTCTTCATTTGCTATTGTAGATACATGACCGTCTCGCCAAATGATTTCTTCTGTTTCCATTGTATACTTGATATGTGTTGTAATTAAAAATTCGACTATCTTAATCTATTGCTTTCAATATTATGGTCGAAATGAGGGATTTCTCCCTCATATCCTTAACGACGTCTACCACGTGTTTGCGGTTGTTCTTCTTCGAACTCATTGGCTAATAATTCATCTCCGCCGGTTTGGTCGTTCTCTTTAGGTGCATTTGCCGCAGCTTTTTTCGCCTCTAGTTTCATTTGCATAGCACACGGCACAATCATTTTACCGCTACCCGCTTGAGTTTCTAGCCCGTTTGTGTAAGCTCTAGCCGCCTTGCGTACTATATTTTCCGTAGGAATGTCTACACCGTTTGCGTCTGTTTTGCAAATAGATGTTATCCAGATAGAACGAAAAACTTTGCGTTTCATAGGGTCATTAGGAAGAGTTTCGTCACCTGTTTGGGCTATTATCCAATCACCTTCCTTGACTCCGTCTCCGTCTTTTGTATAACGTCTAAAATACGGTTCGGGCGTTTCTTGCTCAAACCTGTTAAGGTTGATAGTAGGAAAAATAGGTTTTTCTCCTTTCTTTTCCCTTTCTTCGTTTTTATCCAACAAAGATAGAAAAACGTCACAAATTTGCGAGGTATTAGGAAACAAAATAGTCCTAAAGGGCGATATATTAGACTTATTAGCTATTTCGCTAATATCTCCGCCCTCCATGATTAAACGGTTTAATTCCTCTTCACTCATTGCATTGCTTTCCGTGTTAATCGGATTTGCAGTAATTAAAAAACAGTATTCAACATCGTTGAAAC
>ENA-OPXG01000049-OPXG01000049.1-human-gut-metagenome-genome-assembly--contig:-NODE-49-length-93870-cov-6.165954_pt1 | contig 93870 bp, 96 predicted proteins | sample MGYA00241519_ERZ502030 | MGnify/ENA primary metagenome ERZ502030 (study PRJEB25962, sample SAMEA2041937) | human gut metagenome | biome: human gut; feature: human-associated habitat; material: faeces...
GCTAGCAGGTGGAGCGAATACACATACATCTTGGAAAGAGTTAGCTACTACAGCCTATTTAAGTAATTATTTACCTTTGAGTGGAGGGGTACTAAGTGGTAGTGATAGAATTGTATTAAGAATTAATTCACCAAGTTCTGCACCTGCGGTCGATCTTATTTTTTCTATTGGTAACAGTATTAAGGGTAGTGTTGGATTTGAATCAGGTACACTTGGTGCTTTTTTATCAGATAGAGTAAACGATAAAGTATTTTGTTTAAAAAATGGACCAGAAATTAGAACTAATTCAGGAACTTTAATTGGTAAGATACCTTATAAATCTGATTTAGATAAATATCTTCCATTAACTGGTGGTACTCTTACCAGAACAACATCGGGACCTACATTGTCTATTCAGAATACTTCTACTAATAAGGAAGCTTATATAGACTTTTATAGAGGAAGTGTAAGATGTGGATATATAGGAGCTGCTGCTACTAATACAGAAGATATGTATCTATGGGCATATGATTCTAGGAATATGTTTATTGGAACTGCTCAAGGATTTACTAGATTGGAGTCAGGGGCTAATAATCTGATCCATAGAAGGAGTGGTACAGACTATACTATTTTAGATACATATAATATAGCATCATTGACTATCCAATTCAACGGATCTACTAATACTACCTATGCTCCTAATGCAGCTAAAACTGTGAATATCACTCCTGCTGCTATTGGGGCTGCTGCGGCATCTCACACGCATACAACAATTCAAGGGACTTATACAGGTTCTGGAGGGTCTCAGCCACCAAGTTATGTTACAGCAGGAACACTAAGAGCTAATATGATGTATTATAATATGTCAGGAAGTCCTTACTGTGACTGGTTAATGATGGATACATATACCGGATCTGATGTGCCTTATGTCACTATGATAGGGGTGACAAAGACTGCAACTCCAAGAGCTTTTATTGCTTCTGGTCCTAAAGGTAATGCAAGTACCAGTTCCTGGGTAAGAAAAGAACTTGCCACTGTAGATGCTATTCCGACAACTATGGCGTGGGGTAGTATTACAGGAAAACCATCATTTGCTACCGTAGCTACATCCGGAAGTTATAATGATTTAAGTAACAGGCCTTCTATTCCAAGTGCTGAGACAGCTGCTACTATTATGTCAAAAATTAACTCTCAGTCTGAAATTACTTTCAGTAAACACGTAGTATGTTCAGCCGGAGCAGGTACTTCTTCTACATCTGATATCAGATTTAAGAATAATATCACCCCCCTGGCCCCTGTATTGTCACATGTTCTGGGATCACCCGGATTCTTCTATACATGGAAGGATGAGGATGAAGTACTGGTAGGGACATCGGCTCAGTATTGGGAAGACAGGATTACAGGGCTTGTAAGGGAGATAAATGATGAGAGTAAAACCAAAACATTCTACTATGAGAGATACACTGTTATATTACAGGAAGCTCTTAAGGAAGAACATATGCTAAGAGAAGCAGAGAAGGAAGAGTATAGGAAAGAGATTTGTTCTCTGAGAGAGGAATTAGAAGATTTGAAAAAGCTAATACAGAAACTGTTATGAGTAAGGAATTTCTGACTGTCATGGATGCTTCCAATAAACTGGGACTTCCGGGCAGTACAAACACATATACCTTTATAACAAAAGGAGCAGCTATTACTGCCGGAGCGGATCCTGATCTTCTCACCGGATACGGATATAATGATTTTCCTGTGGATGATGATATTCAGATAGGATCGACTCTCCTTCTCAGGTATGATGGTCCTACAAATACTTTTACTCGGGGAGCTATAAGTGCTACAAAAAAAGGTACTATTACAGCAGGGAGTCTGGGAGCAACATTTTCTGTGAATGCAGGATATAACATAGATAAAATTACTACTGATGATATTAGTAAGACTTGGTCTACTTTCAGACTGTTTTTTCGAGGTCAGATAACAGGCCCTTCTGATATCAGCTTGCCTAATTTTTATCCGATGTGCTCTATCTTAGCATATTATGGTGGTACTGACAGAACTTGTGGTATAGATGTCATTAGAAAGAGTGACGGAACATGGTGGGTTACATTCAGAGTAAAAAACAATTTAACTGCTACCGCATACCTGACTATAGACCTGTTTCAACTTCCTAGTGCCACACAAGGATTTACTGCTATAGTAGATTTAAAAAGTGATGGTAATATATATCATAACTCCTCCTATTCAGATAATAGTGCGGGAGTAGTATATAATACAAACGGATCTATAACAAATATGAAAAATCAGCACGTTATATTAGGAGGATGGAGTTTTTCCAATCCGGCGATGATAGTAAATGAGTTTAAAATAGAAACATTTGATAAGTAATGGCAGAATTTATTACAGAAGCTAATTTAAATAGTTTGTTTACCAAAACAGCTCCTACAAAAGCAGATACTATTCAGGGGGATGTTGATACAGTCAGGACTTAGTAACTTTAATACTGGTAACATGACTGTAGTAGTATCTTTTCCGAAAACATTTCCTACCAAGTGCTGTATGGTACAACTTACTCCTAACAACTATTACGGCCACTGGGCCAAAGGAGATGTTCTAACTATCAAATCTTTCTCAAATTCCTCACTTACAGTGGAATTAGTAGGAACTGCTCCGGTAAGTAACAGAAATGAGTTTTTCTGGCTGGCAATAGGATATTAACAGCTTAAACACTTTAAATCAGATAGCTATGACAATGACAGGAATTGACTTTAAAATGCGGAGAGGCCTTATATGGCTCTCAGAAAATGGTAAGGATATCAGGGAATCCGTTGAAGAGATCCTTACTGAGGCAAAATCTGCGAATGCTGAACTTACGCAGATCACAGGATCTTTGGCATCTGTAGGAGCAGATGTGGCAGAAATTGCCAGTACTGCCACTGATACCAAGGATAATACAGACACCATGAAGGCTTCACTGACTTCACTGGATACTAAGGCTGGGCAGACCAATACGAAACTGGATACTGTTATTTCAAAACTTGATACCTTGAATACCAGTATCACATCCCTGGCTGCCAAAATAGAAGCTGTTATTTCTGCTGTAAATACTCAGGGGGCAGCTATTGTGTCTGCTATACAGAGTACAGGAGGGGGAGCGTAGGACATAAAATCTGTTTAGATTTATTTGTTATATCTGTGTAATGTATTATATTTGTCATAATAAATAAATGTGATATATGTCTGTCAGCTCTAAAATACTGGTAATATTTCTGGTTCTTACGGGACTTATAGCTGTTATAGCTGTCAAGGATCATAAGATAAAGAAATTATCAGATGCTGTTTCGAGGCAGGAGGTTAACCTGAAGGCTTATGATTCAGAGAACAGTTTACTGGAATCTGAGAACAGGGCTTTCAAATATACTATACAGGAGTATAAATACAGACATGATTCTGTTCTGTTTAAGCTTCGTCAGGTCCAGGAGGAGCTGGGAATAAAGGATTCGAAGCTTAAACAGGTTCAGTACTTGCTGACACAGTCTGCACGTACTGATACTGTTTTTATGGCAGATACAATATTTAGTGATAGTTTCGTCGAAGCTGACACTGTGATAGGTGATAAGTGGTTTTCTGTAAGATTAGGATTACATTATCCTAATCTTATTTCAGTATCCCCTTCATTTGTAAGTGAACTGAGTATATTTACAAGTGCCAGAAAAGAGACTATTAATAAAAGGAAGAAGTTTTTCCTATGGAGATTATTTCAGAAAAAACATACTGTTCTCATCACAGATATATATGACAGTAATCCATATTCCTCTGTTAAGAAAAGTAAGTTTATAGAAATAGTTGACTAACCTGTATGTGTACAAGAAAAGAATTATATCAGATAATGGTTATGGAAACTGAAGTTACTTTAGCTCTCATAGGATTTGCTACTTCTATCACCTCAGGAATTATTTCCTACAGGGCAGGGAAGGGGTCCAGGAGACGGGATAATGCAGAGGCATCGGCGGCTGAATATGAATCCCTGAATAAAATGAGGGAATTCTATACTCAGACACTTGAAGCCGTAAATTCCCGTATGGAAGAACTGAGTGCCCATGACAAGAACAGCCGTAAGAAGAAATATATTCTCAGGTCTATTATAGACTGGCTATCAGGAATTGCTTGTAAGGACACCCACTGTGATAAGAGAGTTTCCCTGTCACAGACTGAGATCGATGCTATCACTAATGAATCCAGTATAGTAGAATTTAATATCAAACAGGATGGAGATAAAAGTAGAGAGGACATTTCTGGGCAGTGATTACACTGTAGGGAAAATGTATATTGACGGTGAATATTTCAGTGATACCCTGGAGGATACTGTACGTGACCTTACAAAGGAAAAGAAAGTATATGGTAAGACGGCTATTCCTGCCGGAAGGTATGAGGTAATACTCAATTATTCCCCAAAGTTTAAGAAAGAGTTGCCAAGGCTTCTTAATGTCCCTCATTTCGATGGGATCCTGATTCATTGCGGCGTCACCCCTGAGCATACTGAAGGGTGTATCCTTATAGGTGAAAACAAGGTAAAAGGGCAGGTTCTTAATGGCAGGTATTATCAGCAGGTTCTGGTAGACAGGTTTGCCAAAGAGAGACAGGAAGGCAAGAAATCATATATCACTATTACAAATGGGTAATACAATAATCGTCAGATGCAGCTGGCATTACCAGCCTTTCATATCAGAAGTAAGATTACGTGAATTAGCTGGCCTTGAATATCTATGGTAAAAGTATTATATGTAAAAGCTGCCGGATGCAGGAGAAGGGTCCCTCCTGTCCATACCTGTAAGATAAGGTAGCCACCCAGGGCCAGGAGAGTGGATTTTTAGAAGAAATTGTTTAATTTAAAATTGAAATATTATGGGAAGACCATCAACACCAAAAGGAAAAGCCGGATATACTCCTAAAGGAAGAAATGCCGGAAAGAAAAAGAAAGAAAAGTGATATATGGATAAGGTGATGTTATACAAACTGGAGCTTATTTGTGTAAAGATAACTCCTATCCTTGTTTCTGCATTATATCTTCTGAATATCATCATGGATTACTGTGATCTTCGTAGTGATATATTAGATTATATAGCAGGAACATCACTTCTTACTACTATTCCTATGTATGTATCATCCTATGCCTTCGGATTCTGTAAGTATCATAGGATGTTCATACATTATATAGTGGTAAATAATATTATCACTATGATAGATGATTTAGTCTATATTCCTGTTTCTGATGCTGCTATGTTCATTTTATTTCTTATAGTGGCTGGTATATTCATGTATTTGGTATTATATTATCATATGAAATATGGCGATCGAAAAGTTTCTTTCCCTTCTTGCTACACATCTAAGAAATGTAGCAGATAATATTGAAGCAGGAAATTCAAATATGTCTGAGGAAGAAGCTGTTTCCTTACTTGAGAATATACGCCGGGTTACTGACAGGGAAGAGATCATGAGTAAATATGAGGCATGCAGGTATCTGAATGTGAGCAGGAGTACATTTGATGGCTATGTAAGATCCGGTGAATTGCCGAGAGGTGTCAGGAAGCCGGGTTTTAAGAATATATTATTCCTGAAGAAAGACCTTGATCTTTTCATAAAGAAGAAAAGGGAAAAACATAATAAAAAAGACAGTAGCATCTGTTTATGACGCAGAATTTTTACTATTTTTGCTATGTAAACAGTAAGAGAGAGTGCTCTGCCTGTGGTGAGGACAGAAGTAGTCTGGCCGGGTAACCATATAGATCATAAGTAGTAACCATTTTTTCTGCATTAGGGTTGACTATTTTGATTTCCTGAGATCAGTTTTATTTCTCTTCTTTCCGTAAAGCAGAGCACATAACATAAGCAGACAGCCATTTTTACTGACCATAATTGTATATTAAATTGTTGGAGGAGTCCGGTAAAAACCGGACTCTATTCTTTTTATATACCCGGCATCAAGACACCATCGTAACTTCCTCATTATTAAACTCCTTCTCCTGGCCCTGGCAATGTTATGTTCAGAAAGTTCCCTGTAGTACATTTGGGTATAGATAGCTATCTGATATAACATTTAATCCTAAAAATTTATCCTGTTATGGAAATTATTGAAAAAGAAAAAGTAAAAGAAGTTCCTGCTGACTACTTCTGTGATAAGTATGGCCGCAGGGAAGATGACTATTATTATGGTCGCAGGAATGTCAATGGTAAAGCCAATGCGGCACTAGCATTAGGCATCGTAGGTACTGCCCTTGGAGGTATAGCCTTATGGGGAAGGAACAGAGTAGGTGCCGGAGTATTCGGTGGGTCATCAGTTCCTGCAAATGTAAATATCAACGGAGTTGATGCCATGAATGGGTACAGCACTACAGGAACCAGATGTTCAGGTCCGAATGCCTGGGAAGCATGGCAGAAAGGATGCGAGGACACCCTGGCTTTACAGAAAGGATTATATGACTGGGCCCTGGTACAGCAAAATCAAAGGTTCCAGGACAGGCAGACACTGGATTCAGAGTTTTTCAGCCTTTACAAATCACAGGTAGATGCTGACTTCGGATTGTACAAATCCACCCGTGACGGATTTGATATCCTCAATAACAAGCAGATTGATATTGCATTCAATCTGTACAAGAATTCCCGTGACCAGTATGATGATCTGGCCAAACAGATCTCAGATCTCAGGGCCCATGTTGCTGTAACCGATGCAGTACGTCCTTATCAGGACAAGCTCCTGCAATGCGAAATTAACAGTGCCAAAACACTGGGAGCCTTCGAGGATGAAAGGATTATCAACCTGATTTACAGGCTTGACTGCCGTAACATTAAGGGTATCAACTGTTTGCCTACTGAACCTACAGTTACAGGATTGCCTTCCAATAATCCCTGCTGCTGCCAGAGACAGACTACCACTACCCCTGCCCCGTCAGCAGAATAACAGACAAAACAAAACAGGGGACTCCGGGTCCCCTGATTTAACACTTAAACATTAAAAGATATGATCCCACAACCTACAAATAACATATTTCTCGGAGGAGATCCTCTTCTCAACACTTCGTCACTGGATGCTCAGATCAGTGCTCTCAAGGATCTTGCACAAAGATATGAAGCTGCCAGACAACAGATGCCACAATCCACTCTCCAGGCCCCTCCTCAGCAACAGGTAAAGCAGAGATTATTATGGGACGAGATAGATTCTGAAATCAGCCCTATGACTGATGAGCAGAAATCAAGACTGTTCAATGATGAGGACTATGCCACCAATTACAATATTCTACAGTCTATGGTACAAACCGAACTGCTGAATCTTGTAAAGGGAAGGATAGAACAAAGCCAGGAAGGACATGAGCTGTTGTCTTCACAGCTGAGAATTGTAAGAAAGCTGAAAAGCAAGATAGTAGATGATACCAATAAGGAAATGGAATTATTCAGAAAATTCCGGGAATTCAGTAAATCCCATCCTGAGGTTACCTATGAAGAATTTATTAAATCACAACTGGGATGATTACTAAGCAGGCACTACTTGAGAGGATATATACATATCTGTCCGGAAAGATAGATATACTGGCTAATGATAATCCTATGATAGGATTCGTCAGGCCCTTGATTGTAAAAGGATTGAAGAGGAAACTGGCTAAATTCGGCAGTTTTATGGATGATTTTGCCGAAGATGACGGAACCTTTGATGTAGAAGGTACCCTTGGAGAAATGGTAAAGAGTGTGTCCAACATCAAGCCATTCAATCTGGATCTTCCTGTAATAGGCAACGTAGGTATAGGAGGAGGGAATATAAGGTTTTCTCTTCCACTTGTAGATAAAGAGATAGTGTTTAATCAGGGAGATCTGGATGAACTGATAGGAGTACTAACAGATAAAATAAACGTATCATGAAAGAAATATATTTAGATGATGAAAGATCTGCATATCAATACAGTGACAGGCATATGTCTCCTGAGGAAGAAAGGAGATATGCCGAGGATCTTTACAGAAAAACCCACGGGTATCCTTCTGAAGGATATCACAGAAAAAGTACTCACCATACCATGGAAACTCCTGTCTCCTTTATTGATATGGCAGAAGAATACGGAGGTCATGGTGGTTCTGTCAGACAATTCTTCGACAGGATACAATACCATTTCAACCACATGGATGAAGAGGAGAAATCAGAGTTCAAGGATATGATGAAAAAGCTCCATGAGGGGCTTAGTGGTGGCCATTTCAATGAATCATACGGACGCCATGAAGTGTCTAAGATGTTCCACATCGAGGGTAACAAAAAGTATGTAGGAGAGAAATTCGATATGAATAAGGCCAGGGAGGTAAAGGAAATGTATAAATCCATTATTCCTGACAAGTACACTCTGGCTGATGTATATGTGGCTATTAATTCCCAGTATCATGATTATGCAGTCCTGTTCAAGTCATGGTTCGGAAATAGTTCCGACCATAAGATTATAGAGTCAGCTGTCAACTTCTGGTTCCGGGATGATGATTGCCCGGAATGTAAAGTGTGGGACCATTTCAAGGACTGACAGGTCCGGGGACAGGAAACTGTCCCTTTTTCTTTATCCATGCAGATAACACCTGTAATTATACCTTATATATCCTGCCAGTTAAGTAATTGGCAGGTAACTGATCTGCCCATATATTTGTATATATTATATAAATAGGAGAACAATATGGATTTTGACATTAGTAATGTAAGTAGTATGATTGTCGATTCAGAAGATCTGTTCGGACAATCATCCTCTCCCGGACCTGACGAGACTCAGGATCCTGTCAGTGAAGAGAAGACAGGGGGCCGGGAGGAGGAAAAAAAAGAAACAGAAGAAATTAAAACACCCGTTGAGAGTGGCCCTGTAGAATCATCAGAACTATTCGGCGACCCGGAGGAAGTAGATGGGGAACAAGATAAACAGGAGAAGGAAAATACCAATTCTGGTGATCCAGCAGGTAGTTCTCCGACGGTTTATTCTTCCATAGCCTCCGGGTTACAAGAAGAAGGTATTTTCCTGGATCTTGAAAATGAAAAACCAGAAAATATAAAGTCTGTAGAAGATTTTGCCAGGTACTTTGAAAAGCAGATTGAAGCCAGACTCAGTGATGAGCAAAAAAGGATACAGAATGCCCTGAATGCAGGAGTGGAACCTGAGGAGATCCAAAGGTATGAAAGCTCACTGAAGTTCCTGAATGGTATTACTGAAGAACAAATCTCAAAAGAAGGGGATGACGGTGATACTCTCAGAAAAAGAATCATATATCAGGACTATATCAACAATGGAGCATCACGTGAGAAGGCTATCAGGATGACAGAGATGTCATTTACCAATGGCACTGATGTTGAAGATGCTAAGGAAGCATTGAAATCTAATATCAAGTACTATCAGGGTAATTATGACTCTATCATCAAGGAACAGGAGGAGGAGAGGAAATCTGCTGAGCTGGCCTATAAGGAATCTGTTGAAGCCTTGAAAAAGACCATGTTATCCACTGAGGAACCTATCAAAGGGTTAAAGGTAGGTAATAAGGTAAGACAGAAAGCTTATGATGCTGTGACAAAGCCTGTTTACCAGGATAAGGAAACAGGTAATTATTACACGGAGGTTCAGAAGTACCAGATGGATCATCCTGAGGAATTCAGGCATAAGATCGGAATCCTTTATGCCATTACCAATGGATTCCAGTCACTTGACGGTGTTATAGACAAGAAAGTATCTGCTGAGACAAAGAAAGGTCTGAAAGAGATAGAGACAAAGTTATCAGGGGTACAGGTAACACAGGATGGGACATTGGATCTGAGTCCTTTCTCAGGAGCTGAATCTTCATTCAGACTGGCTAAGGAAGTAGACCAAGTGTTTTATTAAAAATAGATTAATATGGCAATGCAATTAGCAAAGTACCAGATGGTCAATGTTCAGGGCTGGAAGGGTTAAGTTGGGCCCCCCTTTAAAGTAATTTAAAGGTAAACACCGCGCAAAATCGGGGAATTCAGGAATGATAATCCCGAGGTAAATTAGAGTTTTAAAAGACTTTAGTCACCGTAACGCGTAGAGAATGAAACTATGAAAGGATTTATCTACATTATCAAAAACACTGTAAACACCAAAGTCTATATTGGTCAGACGAAGGTTAGCATAGACATCAGATGGAAAGAACATCTGAGGCATGCCAATACTGGAGACCAACTGATTAATAAGGCTATGAGGAAATACGGTGTTGATAAATTCTATATAGAATGTCTCGAAATATGCAATATCGAAGATATAGACAGTAGAGAGATGTACTATATAGATTTATATGATTCTGTAGACAAGTCTAAAGGTTACAATGTAAGTATAGGAGGGTTAACTCCTAGATTTAAGAGAAAAGAACTTGATATTCAAACCTTGATTTTCCTGTATGAAGATCAGCAATTTTCAACAAATAAGATCGCTAAGAAGTTCGGAGTATCTGTTTATATTATTAACTCTACATTAAAAAATGCCGGGGTTAAAATAAGAGACAGACATGATTCTGCTTCTAGGTTTGATAAGATAAGCAAGGATGTTCTGATTGATGCTATAAGGTCTTATGCATCTATCAGGAAGGCAGCTAAGTCTATAGGAGTTCCTTATTCTACTTTCAGAAAAGCTTGCATATATAACCACGTAGAATATAATTTCTCCAAGAGTGTGCGGCACCTCAAGTAGGTGAAAAGGTACGCTGAACTGGACCAGAAATGACTGGTCGATAACCAATGAGGGAGACCTCCAGAGCTATCGGATAAAAAGCCGATAGGGTAACAAAATGCTGACAAAGGACAATCATCTGGGCATGATTTACAATCTTGAGCCGCAAAGGGCTACTAATTTATGGGTTAGACTGTTAGCAAACAATTACGGTCCTACCTTGGATACTTACCTGAGAAGGTTCCCTAAAAAGAGTTTCCAGGATGACTCTGAATATTACTGGAATATTATCGGTTCTTCAAGGAGGAATATTCCTATCATTGAAGCCCGTGACCTGGATGGTACTGTTATTACTGCTGGTATGGCAGGTGCCGGAACTGCTCCTTTCTATGTAGTATTTGCTGAGGATTGGTGGGCAGACGGGAATGTGATCGTGGGAGAAAAAAATGAGCTTTATATGCTCCGTATCCTGGGAGAACCCCGTATGGAGGGAACCCGTGCAGTGTATAAAGTAGAGCTTATGGGAGGCAACACCAAAGGTATGCCTGCTGAGGAGCTTGCTGCTGGCAAGAGGTTCTCTGTAGAGTATTCTCCGGTTGAAAAAGGCCTGTCCCGTAAGGTAGGTGACATCAGGTTCTCATCTCCTATTGCTATGAGGAATGAATGGTCTACCATTCGTATCCAGCATAAGGTACCGGGAAATATGCTGAATAAGAAAGTGGCTGTCGGTATTCCCTATGAAGATCAGAATGGGAATGTCAAAGTTGCAAATATGTGGATGCACCACGTAGAATATCAGCTCGAAGTACAGTTCAGTGAAGAGAAGAACAACCTGATTATGTTCGGTCGGTCGAACAGGAATGCCAACGGAGAGTATATGAACTTCGGCAAATCAGGTGAGGTTATCCGTATGGGTGCTGGTCTTAGGGAACAAATGGAGGTAGGTAATACTATCTATTATACCAGATTCTCCCTGAAACTGGTTGAAAAAGCCCTGCTTGAACTGTCTGCCGGAAAATTAAAAATGAAGAACCGGATCTTCGTATTGAAGACTGGTGAGTGGGGAGCTATCCAGTTCCACAATGCTGTAGTCAATGATGTTGAAAGGAGATGGGGAGCATTTATCATCAATGCTGACCAGCTGGGTATGGTAAAAAGGGTTACTTCTGAACTGAATGCCAATTCATTGTCAGCAGGATACCAATTTACTGAGTACAGGGCTCCGAACAATGTTGTTGTAAAGGTTGAGATTGATCCCCTGTATGATGATCCGGTGAGAAACAAATTAATGCATCCGGATGGTGGTGTTGTGGAATCATACAGGTATGATATCCTGTACATCGGTGATATGGATCAGCCGAATATTCAGTTGGCTACTATTGATGGTGACACTGAATACCGCGGATATGAATGGGGTATGAGGAATCCTTATACAGGAGCAAAATTCAACCCGAACATGTCTTTCAGTGAAGATGCTGCTGTTATCCACAGGATGTGGACCGGAGGAGTATTCATCCTCGATGCTACCAGGACAATGTCACTGATTCCGGACATTTTATCATAACATACAGGGAGTATATCTCCCTGTTTCTTAAAAGGAGAACTTAAATATGGCAAACACAAAGAATAAACCTACAGAAAATACAACAATGGCAGAAGAGAGTACAACTGATATGGCATCACGTATAGTAACAGATGATGATCTTCCTATAGCAATGGACATTCCTTCAACTGATTCTGTTTCTGCACCGCAGGCTCAGAAAGGTAATGAAATCAGACCCTCCGGGCCCCGGAGAGAAGGAGGTTCAACAAAGGAAGAGCCTATCATCTCATGCCTTACCAATAAGAGGGTGTTTGTACGCCTCATTCCTAAGGAATCAGGGATGTTTACTAATCCAAAGCATGAATATGCCGGAAATATGGCCCCTACATCAAAAAGAGTTTTTACGGTCCCTATGGACCGGAAAGGCCAGCTGGTAAATGTCCTTACTAATTCCGAAAAAGCTTTCCTTGAAGAAGCTATGGGACTGGATCCTAATGCATTGTCAGTCTATAAAAAGCAGGACAATTTCTGGGAAAACTATGAGGTAATCCTTCATAAGGAGGATAATATCCTTGATCTTTCAGTTCCGAGCCAGTATATTGACTACAAGGTGTTGCTTGCAAATAAGGATACGATCTGTCCTTCACTGGAAGATCTGGATCAGTGTTTCAAAGCATCATACATGTATGTCATCGTACAGGAAAATGAAGAGATCAAGAAGAATTATACTTCTACCAACGTCAATATGAGGGCATATATGGCTCTTGGAGCTATCAGAGATGATAAGGCCAAGCTTGCATATGCTATCAGGGTAATGGACGGCCGTAAGATCTCAGGAGAGCCTAATGAGCTTCTACCTGTGGCTGAATCTCTGATGCAGATGAATCCTAACCTGTTTCTCAGCATAGTGGAAGATCCGTATATGAATACCAAAATACTCATCTATGATGCTGTAAAAGAGAGAATTATTTCAAGATCCGGGGAGTATTATTATCTTGCCAGTGATAATTCTCCTCTCTGTGAGGAAGGGCAGGAGCCTATCCTCAGCAATGCTGCCAAGTTCCTGAATGCTCCGAGGCATCAGGAGATCAAGTTTTCTATCGAGGCCAAATTAAACAGATAATGCTATGAACAATACTGAATTTCTGAATGAATTCAATCTGTTATACAATAATGCTATGAGCAACCAGGCTCCTCCCCTCAATGAATATGAGATATCATTGTTTCTGACAGAGGGCCAGGAGGTGGTAGTAAAAGAGTATTATTCGGGGAAGAATGCATTCAGGGATTCATTTGAGAGAAGTGAGGAGGTGACAAGAAGCCTCAGTTCCCTTGTAAGGACAGAAGTACTGACAGAAGAATATAATCCTGAGTATATTTCCGACATGGTAGAAACTATAGGATCTTCTTCATATCTGTACAAGATCCCGCAGGATGTATGGTATATAGTGAAAGAATCAGTAAAGTTTACTGAAGATGCTATGTGCGGGTATGGTTCCTATGTGGATGTTATCCCTACCACCCATGACAAGGTGGGGAGGATAATGGAAAATCCTTTCAGGGGGATGAGTAACAGGAGGGTACTAAGGCTGAGCCTTGGAAATAATATCAATGAGCTTCTGTCCAAATATCCTGTCCATTCTTACCTGATCAGGTATCTGGTACAGCCTTCTCCTATTGTTCTGGTAAATCTTGACAGCCTGGGATGTTCTGTTGATGGTGTGTCGGAGGAAACAGAGTGTAAATTACATCCGCTGATACACAGGGTTATCCTTGAAAGGGCTGTCAGGATAGCCTCAGAAGCTTACAAATTTCAAAAACAATAAAGAAGTTATATTATGGCAACTTTTTCTACCAACCAGAACCGTAACCTATATGTGGTGAATGCTGTAGGTGATCCTACTGCTCAGGATGCCAAGGTAGGTACTATTCAGTTCAAATCTACTCCGGAAGGGGAAATCTTCGGAGTATATCTGGGTGCAGGAGGGATTACCCGTACTGACCTGATCAAAGTAAAGAATATCAGATGGTCTAAAGGATCTACATATGCAGATCTCCGCAGGGGATTGCAAAAATGGGAGGTATCCCTGAATGACCAGTTGAATGATGGTGATGTAATCGGGAAGCAGGAATATATCCTGAGGTTTACTCTCCGTGAATACGGGGCAATGACTCCTGAAAGCTACATCAACAAATACGGGTATGTATATGCTACCACAGGCATGTCTACCTCCGATTTCTATAAGGCTATGCTAGCCAGTCTGAAACAGGCCTTTAAAAACAGTGAGATCGAATATTTCACCTTTAAGCTGGACAATGATTCTACTCCTACCAAGATTATTATCCAGGAAGTAGAACAGCCGTGGGTACTGGGAACAAGGTCTTCAGATCCTATTTATGCACAGATCGACACTGCCATTGTGACAGCAGAAGACGGAGAGTCTTCTCACTGGGGAATTGTGAAGAAGGTAGCATCTGACACCTTTGTAAATGATGGTCATAAAATGGCTGATCTGGAATACTTCTGCATGGGTGAAAGAGGTGATTTCTACCGTAACATGAGATGGCCGTATGTTATCCATACCCAGTATCTGGTAGACCCATCGAAAGAATATAATGTAGTGGATATGCACCATTTCTTCCAGGGAGAAGGCGTGGACAATCAGGCTTCTGAAAAGGACATTACCTTTGTAGTTCCGGCAGAAGGTGATACTGCCGCTGCCAAGATCGTACTGGCAAATTCTTTAATCACTGCCATCAACACTGCTACAGGTGAAACTACTGTGAAAGCTCTTGTTGCTCCTGCACAGAGAATGGCTGCAAGGTCAGAAAAGGCAGAATCTACAGTTGAGGAGGTACCTGCTAACCAGGATAAGTAACAGTCTATAACTGGTTTAATAAAAGGGATACTATGAGTATCCCTTTTTTTCGTATATTTACCACAACTAAAATATTAATACTGCCATGATAGATATAATAAGTGCCTATCTGTGTAAGGATACAGGGACCCTGAGAATAAGTGTAAAGATAAAGGGTGATTCCTACTATAAAGATGTTTTTATAGACAAGATTATCATCGACAATAATAACACTTTCTCACCTCAAGGCCCTGGCGAGAATCCGGTATATACAGCAACAGTAAAGGAGGATCTGAAATTCTACCATATAGATATTCCTGCTTCTATGATAGCCGGGGGTATATACAGAAAAATCCTGTACATATATGCTATAGCACGTGGAGTACCAGGCTCTGACACACCATGCGGGGCAGATGATAATACTACTCTGAAAGTGGTGGCTGATTTTGAGTCCTTCTATAAGAGATTGCTGAGGTTTCTTCCGGAGATGGAGAAGAAATGTGACATTCCGATGGAATTCACAGATTCATATCTTAGAATGACAGGAGTGAAGCTTGCTCTTACCACATGTAATTATGCCTATGCTAATTATCTGTGGGGAATGTTCAATGTAGAAAAGAGTGATTGCGGAGATAATCTGTTAATCTCAAAACCATGCGGATGTAATGGATAATCAGGTTTCAATAATAATATTGAGAGGGATACTGGCTTACTATAAAAGTCTGTCAGTGAAGGGTTCTGCTCCTTACAGTGAAGTAAGGAAGCTTATAGCTCTGTGTGCCCTTAATGAGATGTTGTGCTGGACTGATGAGTGTAACAGAAAAAGGATATATAATATTATGATGTGTATGATAGGGAAATCATGTTTCCTGCCATTCCCTGGAACAGGAGGGGAATGTACCGGAAGGGATATTGATCCCAGGATTACGCAGGACAGTATAGAAAGAGTAACAGAAGATGAGAATTTCTGGAGACGTATAAACACAGAATTACAAAATATTTAATACAAGGATATGGGATGTAACTGTAATAATTCCGGCCTGTTCAATACTGAATTTGATCACACCTTCGACAAACATAACAGCAGGTGTCAGGATACGGATATAAATGAGCTGGAAGAGCTTAAAAAGCTTATTGAGGAACTTCTGGACGGAATGCTGGATGAAGCCCTTAAGGATAAGCTAAAGGATCTGGAAAACAAGATTACCCAGATATACAACAAGCTGGATAGCCTTGAACAGAGAGATGAAGAACTCTATCAGATGATAAGAAACATCCTTGATGTTATTATCCCTGGTATCAGAAATGATATTACTAACCTGACAGAGGACTACAATACTCTCAATTCCAAGGTTGAGAATATTTTGAACCAGATAGAAGACGGTACTATAGGGGGGGGGTAAAAGTTATTAAATCCCCTGATGAACCTGAGGAGAAATCAGAAGGTATTATATGGATTAAAACAGACACCGAATGATTATAAAGTGTAAAGACATATCAGTTTCTGACGGAACCAGTTATCATTCATTGATAGACAATAAGGTAGCTGATGGGAATTCATATGTTCCTATGCAAATGGAGAAGTTCGGTGTATGCCATGGTAATGATTACTATGTACCTTATGCATCTATCATGGATAATCCTGGAACAGTCAGGATATGGGCAGCTAATGGAGAGATAGGATTTGAAGTAAGATTCCAGTATCCTATTGCTTCCAGAATTGTCATGCAGCTTTATGATATGACTAATGATGAGGAGTATCTGTATAGTCTGGTCGCTGAAGCAGGTCAGCAAAATATAAGTACTCTGTCTAATCATTCTTCAGGCAGGAACGGGCATACCATCAGAGCTTCAATAGTAGGTATTGGGGATCCTGAGATAGTAGGTGTATTCACTGACCACATATACAGGTATTATCTGATTAATCCTGAACAGGTACTTACAGTAGATCTTATCCCTGTTATGATATACAGGGAGATCCTTTATGATGATGGAGTGCTCCTGTTCAGGTCCACGGCTTCTGTCCTTACTCCATTTACTATAGGTTTGTACAGTACAGATAAACCTGGAACTCTTATTGCTGAGGGGACTATGCCTGATCCTGAGGAAAGTGATCCTTCCCGGAGTATGAGAATAAATCTGAGTCTTATTCCCAGGAACACGCAATATTACATACGATTTAATGGTCAGGACAGCAATTATTCTGATGGAGTAAACAGATACTACATGAATGTAGAGTTGGTTACAGTCCTTGAATCTCCTGAGACTTTGCTTACGAATACAGGTAAAGTGTCATTTTCAAGATCGGAGGATCTCCTGACATATAATATCCGGTTTGACAGGATGATCGAGACTCTTGTCAATATAGCCATTATAGATATAACCAGTAGTGGATATAATTGGGTTGGGCAAGCAGTTATGACCAGCCCAAGTGACACCTTTGAAGATTCAATACGTCTGTCTGATGATATGAACGGACATACTATAAAAGTAATGCAGTATACCCAGGATGCAGGTGTTAAGACTCCTGTAGATTCGTATTCATATGAATCCTATACCTATGTGTTCGAAGGAAATGAATATATTGTGACATAAAAATTTATCTTTGTAATAGCTTTAATTAATGAACCATGGATGTAATCTCAGTATTAAAGGTTATAGATCAGATAAAGAAAACACAATCCTGTACAGCTTCTGTGCTATGCAGGATAGGCTGTATACTTGAATATCTTCTTGGTCTCCTCAAGAAAAATGACGAATCTGACCAGAAGGTTATTAAGGATCTCAGTGATCTGAAAGAGATTGTTGATAAGGCAGTCAGTGATCTGTCAGGCCTTACTGTCAGGGTATCTACTCTGGAATACAGGATGGATATTGAGATTCCGGCCAAATTCCATGAGCAGCTGTTACTGATACAGAATAACAGTAAGGAGATAGATACCAACAGGATTAACATAGCTGATAATCTGAACAGTATTAACCTGCTATGGGATGCTCTCGCTGCTACTGACACAAGTATAGGAAACTGGGGTGATATAGTAGCTGGTATAAATAACAGGATAGACAATATAATGTCCCTGACCACTAATCTACAGACCCAGATAAATAATCTTTCCACAAGGATAACAGAATTGTCTAATTCTGTAGACACCAGAATCTCCAATATTAATACCACTCTCCAGGACCACTCCGGACGAATAGAAAATCTTGAAGATGAGGACAGGAATATACATGATGCTTTAGATGATATCAGGGCTGACATAGCAGAGCTTACAGGAGGATCAGGTACTCTGTCACAGGATATATCTGAACTTCAGAACAGAGTATCTGTCCTTGAATCTTCTCTTGCAAATCTTGATAACTATGTAGTAACCTCTGTTTTGCTTGAGGGGGCCAGATTTACGGTAAATCTCAGGAATCTTAGTACCGGGGCTGTCCAGACAAGTGTACTTGACCTGCCTATAGCTTCTGAACAATATCCCGGATTAATAACAGCCGAGGGATTCACCAAGCTTGAAGGGATAGAAGAAGGAGCTCAGGTAAATGTACAGTCTGACTGGAATGAGAGTGCTGCTGATTCAGATGCTTTTATAAAGAATAAGCCGAACCTGGCCCCTGTGGCTACCTCAGGTAGTTACAATGATCTTACAGATAAGCCTTCTGCTCCTGAGATTCCTGATCAGGTTAATGCGGACTGGAATGCTACGTCAGGAGTAGCACAGATCCTTAATAAGCCTAATCTCGCTACTGTAGCTACTTCAGGACAGTATAATGATCTTGAGGGTAAGCCTGCTATACCTCCTGCTGTAACCCTTCCTGGAGTTAATGTAGTGGATTCATTTCCTGATAGTGTATCAGGAGTACAGGACGGTACTGTGTATATTGTGCCTGGATCAGGTGGAGGAGGCGGTGTAGTTACTCCATCAAAGCCATACATGGCTTGTGGATATATTGGCCTTAGTTCAGGGGGGGATGTCTATCAAACCAATATACACCTGAATAATGACTATCTATCTGAGGCTAGTGTGGTAGCTAATAGTAAGTCTTCTATACGTATAGAATTTACTCTTGCATCTGGAGTATCTGAAGATGATATATACGATTCTTTTATTTGTACTTTAGTGTCTTCTCCGTCAGATATTCCTGCTATTATAAGTCCTATGTATGTGTGGTCTAGTCCTAAAGCAATATTGAATATTGTAGGGACGTCAGATAATCCCGGCTACTATATGTTAGTATCCTTTTTTATACCTCTATTAGTATAGTATATGCCTACACAGTCAGAGATAAAGATAACAAAATCATCCCTGTATCCATTTCAGGACGGAAAGATAGTAAAGTCAGGGACTTTATATTCCCTGTCTGATGCTGCTATTGTAAAAAACGGAGTACTGTACGGGGTTTCAGGTACTTCCGGCATCTCTCTTATGAGAGCAATGGAAAGGGGCCAGGAGAGTGGGTGTATTATGATTACGGTAGTGAAGACAGATAAAGATACAGGAGATGCTATATCCTGTGATGTGAAAATAGGAATCGGGAATTCTTCACTGGCTGTTTCAGGATTTAATAATGCTGAAAATATTATCCTTGGATATTATGATTTTTCAGATACATTAAAGCTTAGTATTGAAAATCAGGGAATCACAGGATTCAGAATAACAGGATGTTATATTGCACAGGATAATACTGTTACAGAGCCTCTGGAAGGTTTTAAGGGAGCCTATGAGCCTGGAAAGGTAATAGAATGGGATCTTGACTTATCAGGATTCTATGATGCCGGAAAACAGGATAATTCTGTTGTTATAAAGATTTATATTCAAAATGTATAGATATGTCTACATACAGGGAAATAGTATATATGGTTCTTGATGAACTGAAGCTGGAAAGTGATGATGCCTACTATACACAGGATCATGTTATCTTCCTGATAAATAAATACAGAGCTCTTCTTCTCAAGCAGAGGTATTCTGATCTTCGAAGGACAATTCCATTGTCTAATTTTAATACTCTGTGTCTTACACTGGGTACATTCGGTGGTGATGTTTGCGGGAGTGGTACTTATCTCCGCAGCCTTGATACAATACCCCATCTCCTGGACCTGTCCGGCATATACAGCCTTACCAAGGTAGTACCGGACCTTATGGTAGAGAAGGAGATAGCTTTTGTCAATGAGGGAAGATTCAAGTATGTAGGGAATAACAAATGGACATCAAGATACCTGTATGCGACATTATCCAGGGATCATTATCTGTATATAAAATCAGCCAATCCGCAGTTCAAGTACCTGTCATCTGTGAAGTTCTCATCTGTATTTGAGAATCCTATAGAAGCAGCAAGATTCAGCTGTGGTGCCGATGAGTGTGGGTGTAACCCTGAACCATGTGATATTATGGATAGGGATCTGAGATTACAGGAAGACCTTGTTCCTCAGGTAATAAGCCTGTGTGTCAATGAGTTGGCTAAAGGGGTGTATAATCCTGAGGATAAAATGAATAATGCTTCCGATGACTTGTCGGAAGTAAATATGAAAGTAAGAAATGAGACAGTGGACTAAGCTGAGATCAGATGTTCCTAATTATTGTATAGGAGCTGAGGACATGTATCTTACATACAGGAAGGAAGCTTTTAAGAGGAAGAACAGGGTATTTTACAGGCTTTCAGAGACTGTATACAGGAGGATATTGTCATTTCTTATAGATAAGATGGTAGAGGAGTTGTGTGAGACAGGATATCTGATATTACCTAATGATCTTGGTACCTTGTGTATACATACGGGAGACAGGATTATTCCTCATTATTCGAAGAGGGGAGATCTTATACTGCCTTATGTAAGTTGGGTTAAAACCAAGAAGTTATGGAAGGAAGACCCTTCGGCTGCTGATGACGGGATAGTGGTAAGGGATGAGAATGCCATACGTCTGGGAGTGGCATGGAGGCCGGGGAGATATCCATATTCTGATTATACAGTATTCCATCTGTCACAGGATCTGTTCATAAGAATATATCATCTGGTATATAATGAAGGAAAAAGATATATAAAACTAGATAAGACATGGCGGAGAAGAACACAAGCATATACACCCTCATAGACAGGCTCAGGAGGCATCCACTGATAGCAGATGTTCCTGAGGAGACTATATTGAGTTATGTCATTGAATTCATAGGAATCACAGGGGTCCCGGAGAGCTATGAGAATAAAATAGCAGAACTTGAGGTAAAGGATTATGTAGCTGAATTACCATGTGATTTTGAAAGTATCATACAGGTAATGCCTGAAAAGGGATTGTCTATGGTAGAGTCTTCGGACAGTTATTTCACAGATCCTAAGAGGCATAAGCTTCATGAGCATCCATCAAAGAGTAGTTTTCTGGGTAACTCGTACAGGATTCAGGGAAACCTGATTTATTTCTCTTTTGAGAAGGGAAAGGTAACATTATCATATAAGGCCATCCCTGTAGATAGTGATGGTATTCCACTTATCCCTGACAATCAGAATTTCCTTATGGCTATGGAATGGTATGTGAAGGTAAGGGTATTCTCAATTATGGCAGATCTTGGAAAACTGCCTGTACAGTCACTGAACCGTGCTGAGCAGGAGTATGCATGGTATGTAGGTAAATATCAGACATCTATGAAGATGAATTCCCTCGGCAAGGCAGAAAGACTGCTAAACTCCCTTAATACTCTTGTAATGAAGACCCATGAGTTCCAGAATGGTTTCAGGAGGACGGCTGATGGGGAAGTTATAAAAATACATTGATTATGAGGAAGTCACAGGAATTTATAATAAAAGGGATGAACAGGGACTTGTCACTGTCTAAGTTCAGTCCTGAGCTGGCTTATGAGAATATGAATCTCCGTATTACCGTTCTGAACAGTAATACACTTCTTTCTGTTACAAATGAAAAGGGTAATACGAGAGTCAGCATATCCGGAGATAGTATTGAAGGAGAGTGTATAGGAAGATGTGTTCTGGGAAAATACCTCGTACTCTTCACTGTATCAGGAAATGTAAGCCGTATTTACAGATTGAATGTCAGCGATTCAGAATCTTTTGAAAGCCTGCTTTTGTATAGTGGTGATCTTGGATTTGACAGATCACATCCTATTGAATGTCTTGGTATTGTAGAAACAGAGAATATACAGAAAGTTTACTGGATAGATGGTATTCACCAGCTCAGATCTGTAAATATAGTAGCAGATGAGGAGCACAGGGCATTATGGTCGGACATTTCATTTGATTCTGTACTGCCTTTACAGTTAAAGGAGGAATGCAGTGTTACAAAATCTGTGGGTACAGGAATATTTCCATCCGGTGTGGTACAGTATGCAGCTACTTATTTCAATAAGTACGGACAACAGTCCAATATATTTTACACATCCCCGTTGTTTTATATAAGCGGTGATAACAGGGGCCTTTCTCCTGAGGAGAGTTACGGTACTTCTTTCAGAATAAATATAAAAAATATAGACACGAATTTTGATCATATACGTGTATATAGTATTCTGAGAACAAGTGAAGAAGGTACTCCTGTGGTTAAGATTGTAGGAGATATTGATATTACCAACTATTCTGATTTGTCTAAAGGAATAGAAGTTGAATCTATACAGTTTACTTCACCTACAGGATCCTTTTCATATAAGGAAATGGGAGGAGATCAGACTTCTCTTCCATTAGGACCGTCTTATTTCAATGTACGTGCCGGAGAGTATATAACCTTTTACAGGTCACTGTATTCTGCTGAAACAGGACAGGTAGATTCTGTAAGAGTAGGCAGTGATGAGCTGTTATTCCTGAAGACTGACAATCATAACAGCATTCTGACTATCACAGGACAGGCATCAGGGACAAAATTCATAGTATCTGCTGATTCTGACGGAGTGTCTGTCACAGACACCAACACAGGAGTTTCCATAGACCCTACAGAGCTGTTATATGTAGGGGGTGAAGATATCATAGCCGGAGCTATTACATATAAGGACAATACTCTGTTCCTTGGTAACCTGAAACTGAATACTTCTGTTATTCCTGACAGTATAAAATTTGCTTCCCGTGGATTCCAGATGTCTTACAAGGACAAGGAACTTCCTGTTCAGGATGATGGGTCTGCCACAGGATATGCCTATAAATCATCCCTCTCCTGGTCCCTGGATGATATAACCACATTCATGGGATCCGAATACTATAGGATTGGTGTAAGATTCCAGCATGAATCAGGAAGATTTTCGGAGATAGTATATATCAGGGACTGGTATATGAATTACAGGCCTGAAATCACCTCATCCGGTGGTATTGTCAGCATCTCATGTAAGATGCCGTATATTACAATTCCGGTAAATGTACAGAAGGAACTGCGTGCACTGGGATACGTAAGGGCCCAGGGGGTGGTGGTATTTCCTGACCAGAATACAAGAAGGGTAGTATGTCAGGGGATTCTTCAGCCCACGGTATTTAATCTGGGAAACAGAATAAGCGGAGGATCTCCGTATGCACAGGCAGGATGGAAGATGAGGTTCCTGAAAAATGATCCTCTTCCATATGATATAATTTATCCGTCTGCTGACACTCACGGTAATGTAGGCTACCTCGGAGAGATACAGTCTGATATATGGTACGTAGAGCCTATTGTGAATAAAGATAAGGCGGATAATCTTAGGAATCTGAATACCAACAAATATTTTATAGACAATACTATTCTTACTCTGGAATCTCCTGACATTACATTTGATGACAGGGTACAGGCACTAGATTTGTCGAATACACAGCTCAGGGTAGTAGGTATAGCAACCTTTACAGCTGCTGTTCCTGATTATATTATTACCCTCAGTAAAGCTGCCTATAGGCCTACAGGAGGATTCAGGAAGGTTCCTCCAAAGGAATCTTCATACCTGAATGGCATAGCCACCCCATTTGTAAACTGGCCTATGTATGTGGATAAGTTTTCTGTAGGTACCAATTCAAGTGCTTTTGAAGATGATGACGCTCTATTTCCCTTATACATGTGGCACAGAGCCGGGTCATTGAATAATAGTAAGGGGCTTGATAATGACTCCCAGGGATTCGGGATACTGAATAAGAAGATATTTACACAATTATTCTACTCCAATAAGGTAACTTATATGGAGGCTCCTTTAAGAAACCTGAGAACCTCTGATATAAAGCTGTTTAACAGCAATGAGGTAACAGCTGTAAGGCTATCCAGGGAAACAGGGGATATAATCACTTATTATGGTAATATAGATACCATGGTTCCTCCTCCTCCATATCATCCGTATGTAATGGGAGAATATGGATTTGAGTGGGATAATGATTCAAATTATAAAGTTCCCGGATATTTTCTTACCTATGTAGTAAGGACCGGATTGAACTATTCCTCTGACTCAGCAGGCCACGGGCCTATAGTATATGATGATTTCCATAGCTTCGAAAGGCGTATTATAGGATCCTCCAAGGTTCCTTCTGATTCCTATCAGAACAGGTCCGATGATTCACTTCAGCATGTAAAGATTACGGATGGCATCAGGATGACTTATAAAACATCTCCTCATATAGTAGTTACATTAGGTATTACAGTGTCTTTATCTTCCTCATTGCAGAAAGATATGCAGGTAGTATTGCCGTCATGGAATAAGGGAGAAAAGTTTTACAGTACTGGCAATATGGAGTCTTTAAGTCCTGACGAAACTGATGGATGGGTAAACAATATTTCCCTCAAGGAAATAGTACCTGATACCTCATCTGTATCAGTGGTAATGGCAGAATTATACAGACCGGGAACTCCTGATTTCGGAGGATATGATGAGGCTGCTCTTCAGGCTAACAGATGGCTGACAGCTGGTCCTACAGTATATATGGATGGCGAGGGCAGCGTGAATGTAGAGTATACAAGAGGGGATACATTCGTACAGAGATATGATCACCTGAGAACATATCCATTTACCAGTGATGACCTTAACCAGAATATAGAAATAGCCTCATTCCTGTGTATGACCCGTGTAAATATAGACGGCAGGTATGACAGGAACAGGGGATTACCTGTAAATATGTCGACAACTCCTTCTATATTCAATCTGTATAACCCTGTATATTCACAGAAGGATGATTATTTTCTTCCTTCATATCTCAGCAGTGACCTGTTAAAGACAGATTACTTTCCAAGTACCATAACATGGTCAAGGACAAAGACATATGGGGAGGATATAGATACGTGGTCCTCCGTAAGTATGACTTCTGTACTGGACATGGACGGAGGGTTAGGACCTGTCAGGGCTTTGAAATTCTACAATAATGACATTCTGTCATTTCAGGATAATGGTATAGCTAAGGTACTTTTCAATTCCAGGGTACAGGTAGGTACTTCCGACCAGGTTCCTATTGAAATAGCCAATAGTGGGAAAGTAGACGGGAAAGTATATTTATCCAGACATATAGGAACTGTAAATAAGTTTTCTATCACAGAGACTAATATGGGGCTATATTTTATGGATAATAATTCTACTTCCATATACCTGTATAATGGGCAGTTCAATGACTTGTCTGATCATTTGGGATTCAAATCATGGTGCGCAAACAATATCATGCCTGATGAGTATGATAAGCCTCTTACTGAGGTGTTTACATCACATTATGACAAAGCTAACGGGGATATATACTTTAATAACAAGGACTGGTCATTGTGCTATTCCCAGCTGTTAGGGCAATTCATGTCCTTCTACAGTTACAACGGTGTTCCTCATATGTTTAATATATCAGGGGATTTCTATTCTGTAGATGCTTCCGGTAATGCAGGCTTATGGAAACAGCATAGTGGTCTTCCATGCCATTTCTACGGCTCATATAAGCCCTTTTACACACACATCATTGCCTGCCCTGATATGATATATGATAAGGTATTCGACACTCTTGATTTCAGGGCCGACAGCTTTACACAGGAAGGAAATCTTACAGAAGATACCTTTGATACCATTGAATGCTGGAATGAATATCAGAGAGGCACTTCTTCACTTATCTTTGAAAAAGGCAGGCCTTCCACATTGAAGAGGCTGTACCGGGTATGGAGGGCTAATATTCCCAGGGAGGACAATAATCCTCTCGGAAGGTTAAGAAATACATGGCTCAACATTAAACTGTCAAAGAACAAAGCTAATGAGTATAGTACTGTATTACACGATCTTACCTTACATTATACATTATAAGTAACCAGCAGGCAAGTAATTTATTTGTCTGCTGTAACTTTTTTACTATCCTATATTTGGTTTTTCAGGTATTTATATGACATTTGTAATAAGATACATATAAATAATTTCTTTATGGCTAGAAATAAGAGAAAGAACCCTATTCTTGAATACTTCAATACGAGGGGAAATAAATTTCCTTATGGAGGAGTGGTTCAGGGAGCTGGTCCTGTATATACAGGTGTTCAGTCTCCAGGTCTCAACTATTCCCTTGCTCCAATGAATACTGCCTCTCCCGGCCCTGTTACATCCCAGCTCTCAGGATTTGGATCAGGGGCAAATGCCATATCAGGAGCTGTAGGAGGATTGGCGGGACTTGCATCAGGAATAGCTTCCAATGTTCAGAGTACCGGAGATCTTAGTAGTACCTACAGTGGTATTTCAGATCAGTTTTCAGGATCAGAAAGTACCGGATATGATGCACTGGCTGATGAATGGTCTTTATTTGAGCCTCAGGAACATGTATCATGGAGGGATGTACGTGGTAAATCAGGAGGAATAGGTGGTATTGCTGGTACTACAGCAGCAGGGGCAGCTGTCGGAAGTATTATTCCGGGTATAGGAACGGCTATAGGTGCAGCTGCCGGAGCCTTAATAGGTGGTATAAGTAATATATTCGGCAAGAGAAAGGCTAAAAGAAAAGCCAGACGTATAAATAAACAGATTGACAGGGCAAATCAATTTGCTGTCAATGACTTAATAAACAGAGCAGATATGATAGATATAGAGCAGGACCTGGATGTTATGGGTAATTATTCTGCTTACGGAGGTCCTCTTAACCTTTACAGGTCCGGGGGAGGGATAAAAATAGATCCTTCTAAGAGAGGTACATTCAGGGCACAGGCATCAAGAATGGGCATGGGAGTGCAGGAAGCTGCCAGAAAGATATTATCTGCCCCCAAGGGAAGATATTCGGCGGCAATGAGGAAGAAAGCCAATTTTGCAAGGAACTTTGCCCATAAGCATGGGTATGGCGGATATTTATTCTATCCTGATGAATTTACTGAATTTAATACCGGAGGAACCCATGAGGAGTCCCCGCTGGGAGGAATACCACAGGGCATGGATAATGAAGGTACTCCTAATCTTGTTGAGGAGGGTGAGTCCAGGTATAAGGACTATATATTCAGTAACAGGCTGTATCTGGATAAGGATATGCTCAAATCAGCCGGATTACCTTTATCCCTCGACGGAAAGACATTTTCACAGGCTGCTAAGTTTATAGCAAGGGAACCTTCTGAGAATCCCTTCGATCCTATTTCGAGAAGATCACTGAAAGATGGTATGACAAAGCTTATGGTGCTACAGGAAGGTCTTAAATCTTCTGATACAGGTAATACCTTTGCTATAGGAGGATTTATGGATTATCCACCTGCCGGAAGCTGGAAGAGTATCAATATTGGCCCTCCCGACAGTCTTACTGTACTGAGAAGGAATGATATTCCTGTATCTTCCGGATCATGGAAGAGTATTGATATTTCTTCTCCGTCTGAGTTTCCTGTAACAGGATCTGATATTCCTTTCAGGAGCTGGAAGAGTATTGATATCTCACCTGTAGTAACACCTTCTCCTGTAACATCAGGTTCTGTTACTGCCGGAAATGTTCCTGTATCAAAAACTGTAAGGAAGAAGTCTCCTGTAAGAAGGGAAGATCCCGGACTAATGACTGTAAGGGGCCGGGAGAGTGGTATTAACAATGGTGATTTTGAGTACAACCTCATGCCTATGAATACAGAAACAGATGCTTACATTTCCCCGTCAGGCAGACAGGGAGGATTACCTGACAGAGACTGGACACTGGGAATAGATTCCAGTATCCTGAGGTATGCTCCTGCATTAGGATCTGCTATAGGAGCATTCATGAACAATGGTCCTGATTACAGTAATGCTGACAGGATAGAAAGGGCTGTCAGGAATGTAGATTTTGATCCTGTAGGAAACTATCTGGCATATACTCCTCTTGACAGAAATTATTATCTGAATAAGCTGGGATCACAGGCAGGAGCTACAAGAAGGGCTATTGTGAACCAGTCAGCAGGAAACAGATCCACAGCTTTAGCCGGATTACTGGCAGCTGACTATAATTATGGTAATGCCATGGGGCAGCTTGCAAGGCAGGCAGAAGAATATAATTTAGGGCAGAGGGAGAGGGTCGAAGCTTTCAACCGTGGTACTAACCAGTTTAATTCAGAGGGTAAGCTTAAAGCCGACTCTTTTAATGCTGAGCTTGGGTTGAAGGCAGCCATGGCAGCAGCCCAGATGAGGGAAGCTGAAAGGAATAATACAGATGCTGCCAGATCAGCTAATCTGACCAGATTCTTTGATAACCTCGGTGAGATAGGCAGGGAATCATTCAGCAGGAATATGGTAAATTTCAATCCGACGAACTACTATACCATTGACAGTTCAGGTAAGATAAGATATAAGGGAATGGATGATCTGGATGAGGATCAGAAAGAATCAGTAAGGAAACAAGCCCGGGCCAGAGCCAGGAAAAAGTCTCATGGAGGGTTCTTAAATATATAACATTATGGCTGTAGTAATAGGAAGTACTTTCAAACCATTTAATTATTCAGACCTCCTGGCCCCCGTACAGCAAGCCACACAGTCTCACCAGGCTGTAGAGAATGCTTACGGGGAACTGGATACAAAAGCCAGTGTATGGGAAGGGCTGGCTAACCAACAGACTGATCCTGTAGCATACAACACCTATATGAAGTATTCACAGGATCTGAGGGAAAAAGCCGGAATGCTTGCATCACAGGGCCTTACCCCATCTACTGCAAGAGCTCTTAATAATATGAGAGCCAGATATGCCAGTGAGATAGTACCTATAGAAAATGCCTATAAGAGAAGGGAAGAGTTAGGTAAAGAACAAAGAGAGTACAGGATGAAAAATCCTTCTGCCATATTTGACAGGGATATGTCTATGGCTTCTCTTGATGAACTGGTATCAAATCCTTCACTACAATACAGGAGCCTCAGTGGCAAGGATATTATGGAACAGGTATCCTCAGCTGCCAAGAATCTGACAAGGCAGGTAAGGGAAAACCCTGCACAGTGGAAGGGCATTCTGGGAGGACAGTATTATGAACTGCTCAGGAACACAGGATTCCGGGATAGTGATGTGCTTGCTGTATTATTGCAGTCTGAGGGAGCTTCCCCTATTCTGAATAAGATTATGGAAGATGCTGTTGTTTCAAGTGGTGTAATGGACTGGGGGTCTCCTCAGGCTCTGAAGGAAGTAAGAAGATACGCGGGCCAGGGATTGTGGTCAGCTATAGGAAGTGAAGACAGGAAACAATTACAGAACAGAATGTGGGATCTGGATATGAAGCAGAGATTAGAAGGACCACAGGAACCTGATATCCCGCAATTGCCATTTTCCAGAAGGCCTCTGGCAAAGGTGGAGATTGAGGAGAGCACATCAAGAATGAAGAAGGAGCTTGATCTTATAAAAGAAGCTGTAAAGGATCCTTCCAAGCTGAATAAGATTCCTGCCGGGACTGATATAATAGGAGTAGGTCCTATGCGTGTAGGTTCTATGGGAAGCATTGATTCTGACCATTACAAGGCTCTTAAGAAGTGGAGTGAAAGGGCGGGGTCAAAAGATCCTAAAGTCATAGAGGACTATATCAACAGAGAAATAAGGAATTCAGCCAGGTTATATGCTGATGATATTTATACTCCGGCAGATAATAAATTCCTTGTAAGGACTCTTTCTGACAGGCTGACAGCCCTGAAAGATTCTGACAGTAAGACTACTCTCATCAGGGAATATGACCCGAAGAACAGGGAAGTCGGCAGTAAGCCTAAGAAATTCTCCGACATGGAAGAATACCTTAATGATTCCACTACCCTGGCCCTGGATTATAATGATAACCTGATCATCACAGGGAGGAACAAGAAAGGAAAGACAGAATCCTTTGCACTGGATCCTACTGTATTCGATAATTCCCTTACAGGAGTGAATATTTCCGGTATTCTTGATGAAATCAGGGCCAGGAGGGCAGATAATAACAGCCGTGCCTATATAGCAGGGAGAATGGCTCTATTCAGCCAGTTGAATGCTTTGCTGAACAGCTATTCAAAAATACAGGGAAACACTTTGGGAGCTAAGGATCCTATTCCGGGAGAAGAATCTTATTTAAGTGCAATTGTTAATCCTTAATAACTATGCCTGATAAATCCAAGAAAAAAATAGATACTAGTAAATATGTGGCACATTACGGGGGGTTCGGACCATGGAATAGTCTTATAAATCTGGGAGATGGGATGAATCATGTTACCTTTGCTGAGAGAAAGGATCTTACTCCTGCTGATGCAGAGAAGGAAAGGAAATATCTTTTGGACTGGTACAGTAATCCGGCTACCCTGGACAGAGTAACTGCATTGATGGGGCGTATACCTGAGTCATTGAACAGGGGAACATTTGTAAATGAACACCAGAGAACATATATACAGGAAGAGCCTGATGATATGCTGGAAAGACATGGAGGGGCTTATTCTATTAGTGGAAACAAACTGTTCAGGGATCAGAACTATGTAGTATTTTCCCCTGATGCTTATGACCGTGACCAGTTGAGGGTACATGAACTCAATCATGCCTATAGTGATTTCCATGAAGATATGTTCAGCAGATTGCCGGACAGGAAATATGATCCCGCCAGTTACGGAGTACTTAATATCCCTGCTATAAGCAGTTCCTATCCTCAGCCTGATATTGAATATTTACAGGATCCAAGTGAAATCCACAGCAGGTTAATGGAGATAAGGCATTATTTAAGGAAAAAACCAGGAGAAAAAATAGATAGGAATGAACTCAGAAAGGCATTGGATGACCTGGACGGTGATAATTTCTACAGGCAGATGAGATATTATAATGATGATGCCCTGTTATACTGGTTAAACACAGTAGCAGATAATAATACCGGGAAACCTGATGTAAATATAGCTGCTGAAGGAGGGGATCTGAATGATATGGGTATTCAGGATCCTTCTGAAATTGGAGTAGGAGGTCTTAAAGGACTTAAAGGGGTAGACAGGGAACAGGGAGAATACAGCAGACTGGTACAATCAGGCAGTCCTCTTACAGCAGAGGCTTTGTCCGGGAATTTCAGAAGGAGAACTTTCAATACTTACATTAATGAGCCTATAGATGTCTCTGTAGGATTCACAGGAGTAGGAGACAGCAGGTATGACAAGGAAATAGAAACTGTTTCACAACTGGATAATCTTAGCAATACCCGCGGTGAGTTACAGAGTGGTATTGTACAGCTCGGATCAGGGCTTGCCAAGGCAGGAGTACTGGCAGGCACCACTTTCCTTGATGGTATTCTGGGAACCATTGTGGGTATAGGTACGGCAGCTTCTGAGGGAAGATGGTCAGGATTATGGGACAACCAGTTCTCCAGAGTCATGAACAGTATCAATGAATGGTCTGAGGAAGCCCTCCCGAACTACTATACAGACAAGGAACTTGAAGACCCATGGTATAAGAATATCTTTACTGCCAATTTCATAGGAGATAAGGTAATAAAGAATCTTGGATTTGCTGTAGGAGCCGCATATTCAGGCCGTGTAGGAGCCGGAGTCCTTTCTAAAGTATCAGGATTAAACAAGGTAAGAAATGCTTTCAAAGGGGCTGTATCAGCCTCAGGAGAAGGATTTAAATCTGTAAATGATGCTTTGTCGGCAGCAAGGTCAGGAAAAGATATATTTCTGAATGGTGTAAGGATCACAGAGGCACTGGCAAATGATGCTAAGAAACTCAGATATGCCAGTCCTGTATTGAAGATTACAGGTGCATTTTCCGGTGCTCTTGGAGAAGCCAGGATAGAGGCTATACAGAACAGTAATGACTGGGAAGAGACACAGATACGTAACCTTACTGAAGCTTATAATAATGTAAAACAGGAAGAAGCAGCCAGACTCATGTCCGAAAGGCCTGACCTGTTTACATATGAAAATGATGGTAATGGTGGATTTGTTCCTGTTCCCACTGCTCAGGGAAGTGCCCTGATAGAAGGCAGGGCATCTGCAAGATTCGACTATAATGGGGGCCTTGCTAAAATACAGGAGGATAAGCTGAAGATGGGTAATATTGATTTCCTTCTTAATATCCCCCTCCTCACATTATCTGACATGTGGCAGTTCGGTAAATTCTATGCCGGAGGATATAAGGCAGCCAGAAAGACGGCGGGTCTTACCAGAAAAGTTATAGACGGGAAAGTGGTATACGAGCCTCATAAAGCAGGTATTGCTGAGACTGTAGGCCGTACATTACAGAAGAGTATAGCAGAAGGTCCTTTTGAAGAAATGGGGCAATCGGCTATATCCAGAGGAGCAGGATATAAATACGGAAGTGAGCTTAATTCTTTCTACGGAGCTAAGATAGATCCTGTATCTGAGGAAGAATCTGTAGGATTTATAAAAGCTATGGGAGATGCTATTCTGGATACCTATGGTAATGTGGAGAACTATGAGGAGGGATTTATAGGTGCTATGACTGCTGCTCTTGGTATCCCTACAATAAGAACTACGGAAAGGGGAATCCGTCCGGGCCTGGAGGGTGGTGTAAGAGAAGATATCAGGGAGATGCAGGCAGAAAACCGCAGAAACAGGGAAGTGGCAGATGCTTTGAATAAAAGGATACAGTCTCCGGAGTTCCTGAATTACTACCAGGGAATGGTAAGACATAATAAGTATCAGAGAGATATGGACAGGGCAGCCGAAGAGGGAGATGCCTTTGAGTTCAAGAATGCAGAACATTCACAGCTTATCAGTGATGTGATGATGTTCGAAGATGCAGGGAGGATACAGGACTTTTATGATATACTTGAAGAAGCAGGAACTATCAGTGACAGTGATATAGAATCATTAAGGGAAATAACAGATGATGGTACCGATGCTTCAAGATACAGGAATATGACTGATTCAGAAATCAGGGAATCAGTCCAGAAGGAAGTAGAGGATACAAGGAAGAAAGCAGATTCATACAGAAAGATAGCTTCTGACCTGATGACAAAGGCGGGTACTGAGTTTAGTTCTGATGAGCTGAAAGAGCTTACATGGATGATGACCAGGATAGATGACTGGGAAAAGAGATTTACTGAAATGTACTCTTCTTTCAGGACAGGATTGTCTACAGCAGCTGAAATAGCTAAGAGTACAGGAAATACAGGAGCATATGATGATATACAGGAGCTGTCGTCGAAGTCTCCTATGGAAGCACTGGTAACACTGGCAGAGAATGATAAGATATCTGAGTCCCTGTTATCCATGGCAGAGCTTGCAGGTCCTTCAAGCATAGGTATTCTTGAGGATGTCAATGATATGGTAAAGATGGCTAAGGCCCGTAACACCTTCCTTGCTAAATATAATTCCTATCTCCAGGACCCCGATAGTCTTAGAAAAATGATGTCTGAGGAGGAGGAGAAAGCCGTAGAGGATAAAAAACAGATGGATACAGAGACTGTTATGGAAGAGGCTGGTAAGGCAGAAACTCCGTCAGATCTTGAAGAAGCCCTTAGTAATGCCCCTACAGAGGAGATCAGGACTGAGGTGGAAAAACAGCTCAGGAAGGAAGGAAATCCTGTTATAACAGAGAAGGATAAAAAGGAAAATCTTACCGAAGATGTATCTTCTATAATTGATAATTTGTCTCCTGATGAGAATATAAGGAATAAGGCCCGGATTATATTCGACAGGATGGTTCAGTCAGAAGCCACTGCTGATGAGATACTGGATCCTGACAATACTTCATACAAGGAGGGCCTGGAGGATGATGATAATATTGAAGCCGCCTTTATTGTAGAGGAGGCACTGAGAAGGGAAAGGGAAAATAATGACATAAAAGACAGGATGTCTGTAACTGAGGAAGACATCAATCCTGCCGGGCATGAGGAAGAGGTGGTAGAAGAGCCTGAAATGCCTGTGGGGGTGACCTCAAAGGAATCCATGGATAATGAAAACAGTTCCTCTGCTACAGAGGGATTACCGGAAGGATCCTATTATGCCCCTGCTATATCAGAGTTTTCTATCAACGGACAGAGGATAGGAGATTTCACACCATTCGGAGATACCATTGAAGGGAAAAAGTATAAACCACTATATGATTTTCTGGTAAGAAAAGGAGCCTTTGACTATGTAAATCAGGGAAAACTGAAAAAAGGAGACAGGGTACATTTTCTCATATCTGAGGAATTCAATGAGATAGCAGCAGAAAATCCTGATTTCAACAGTACCACCATATTTATGATAGTCCTGAATAATGACGGATCCTACCAGATAGTGGGATCATTACCTGCAAGGGAAATATCTGACAGGTATGAGGGTCTTTCAGAGCTTGAAGACCGTATAATTGAATCCTATAACAAAGGAAAAGGAGACTATATATCATCAGAGAGCATCTCTGTATCTAAAATTATGGTAGGAAGGGTTCCTACAGGTATTGAAGAGAAAAACCTGTCTGATATCCCGTACGTAGATCCTTCAAATGCTACATTAGGAGTTGTAAAACAGGGAGCACTGCTGGTACCCAACAAAAGTGGTATGGTACTGGCAGGATTCAGTACTGAGGGAAGGAATGCCAATCTTTACCTTATGCTTCCGGATGGTGCAGGGAAGTACCGTCCTGTAAATGTAAGGGTAAGATATCTGTCTGAGTATGATATAAATGATGTAACAAAACAGAATACTCCCGTATATAAGGATCTCATTAAGGGACTGACATCACTGGCTGAAGCCAGGAACCAGGATGATATGTTCAAAGCTAAGAAAATGCTTGAGAATGTATTATATCTTGGTGGTGTATCTTTCTATCCTGAGATAAGAGGTTCAGAGTCCTTTATCAAGATAGTAAAAGTTCCTGTAGATGCCGGAGGTACTCCCATTGAAGGGGGCCAGAAGGTGGAAAATTATATACATACAGGCAGTCTTCCTGCTCTTCTGACACTGGGATCAGGAGGATCTTCATCTCCCTCAACACCACCACCCTCCAGGCCCCGGGAAGATGTTGTCAGGGACATTGTAGCTGCCTTACAGAATATGAATGTACCTTTCCAGGTATCACACAGATTACTCAATTCCAGGGGATATAATAAACGTATCATAGACTCAGGTATAGTAACATCCAATATACTGGAAGCAAGATTCAGGGGAACATGGTTTACTACAGACTATTTCTCTCCTGAGGGTACTGAAAAGAATAGTGTTCCGCCTGCCGAAGGAAAAGCAGGAGCCAGGGAATCCAATAGTGTTGGAGGTATAGAAGTAGATCTCAGGGGGGACAAATTCTATGTAGACGGATCCACAGTCAGGGATAAGAACGGACGTATAGTAAAATCTCCTGATCCTGTATTACAGGCAGAAGCATATGCCTTACAGGTATACGGCGATGCCATGAATGGTTCAGGGCAGATAAATGGCGTGGTGCTTCTTCCTAATGGTGACCTGTATAACAGGAAAAGCAGAAAGATTATCCATCCGGGAGATGACGGATATTCAAATCTGAAGAAACAGTTCGACCCTCCTGTGAAAACAGATAATAATACCATAATCGCCGATATAGAAGAAAATCAGAGAAAGGTAGACAGGGTAAATTCTACAGGCGATACATACAGTATCATGGAGGAGGATGGCCAGTATCATGAATATAAAAGTGTACGGTCTGTGATGGGTGGATTGTGGATAGAGAATCCGAAAGTACATGACACCATCTCTGCTGTGAGTGCATCTCTGGCTGAGAAGAGCAGCCAACCTGAGCAGTATAACAGGTACCTTGATTTCCTGAAAGGGAAATACGGCATAGATCTTACTGAGTATAAAGGACGTACCACATCACAGGACAGGGACATGATCCTGTCTCTTCTCAGGGAATCATTGTCAGAAGCAAATCCTCCTGTAAAGGCCTCCGATCCTTTCAGGCTCATTACAAGAAATTTCTTCATGGGCCGGGAGGTAGTTAAGCCTGATAATGTCAGTGAGGAAGCTTTTCAGTCCTACCTGTCTTCCCTTGGAAATATAAGAAACAGTCTGAATGAGGCAGGGGAAACAGTAATTTCTTCCGGAATAGTAGTATTCAGGAAATATGATGACGGGTCCAGAATAGCAGGAGAAGCCGATATCATAGCTGTAGACAGGAAGGGAAATATAAAGATGTATGATATTAAGGCCGGAAAATACTCATTCCATCCGTTTATGGACAGATATGGCCGTACTGTAGATTATTTTACATCCAAACACAGGTTACAGACTATGTCTCTGTCAGAGTATACAGGAAGACAGATGTCTATACTGAAAGATCTGTTCGACAGTCAGTATAGTACTCCTGTATCTTCTATGGGACTGCTGCCAGTAGTGGTAGAGTATAATGACAGTATAATCAGTTCTGTATCCCTTGAGAAAGGAATACCTGTGAAATATACTCCTTACATTCCTTCTCCTGTACAGGATAAACCTGTAAACAATGATGCTGTCTTCAATTCTTCACTTGAGACGGGAAATCCTGAGAACCTGGCTATTGAGAATAACAGGCTTGAAGGATCGGTGATAGGATACTATACAAGGAAGGATAAACTGTATAAGAACTACCTGAAACTGATAGGATCCGTCAATGGAGTAAAGGTATATCTGGTAAAGGAAGCCAGGATGTCAAGAGGGTTCGACAAGAAAGCAGAACCTAAGGAAATAGGGGCTTATTACAGGGTAGTCTTCGGAAACAATGGTGCTACTCTTAACCTTACTCCTAATGACCTGACTGTTTCAGTAACTGTGTCTCCTGAACAGGCCATGAGACTTGTAGAGTCAAGTCCTGATATAGTAAAGGAGGTTTCATCAAGAAATACTATAATCTCTTCATTTACTACAGGAGGAGAGAGTAAATCTTCAAGATCCAATAAGGACATGAAATCAATCAGGACTACCCTGAAAAGAAGACCTATGACAAGGATGGCAGACAGTAATCAGGCTAAAGCAGATCTCAGAAGTGAGATTTCCTGGCTTAATACTGTTTTACCTCAGATGTCGGAAGATGGAAGGTTAAGGGTCCAGGAGGGCCTTATTAATGTAGCAGAGGGAGGAGCTGAGGCCTGGGGAGTATATGATGAAGGAGTGATAAGGCTCAGTAATATAGCTGCCGAAGGAACAGTATATCATGAGGCTTTTCATGCTGTAATGGACCTTATGGCTTCTGAAAAAGAGAAGAATAACCTGATGAGTGAGGCCAGACAGAAATGGGGAGACCTCACGGATACTGAGCTTGAGGAGAAGATGGCTGAGGAATTCAGGGAGTATGTGATGGGAGTAAGGAAAAAGGGACTCGGAAGAAGGATTCTTGATTTTTTCAGTAAACTGTTAGACATTGTAGCAAACTGGAGAAATATAAGGCCTTACACATATTCATTCTACAATAAGATTAACAGCGGAGGTTTCTCCTCTGTCAGTATTAACCCACTCTCCCGGCCCGGGACTGATCTTAGCTTCGGATCATTGAAAGGGGGAATAAGGGATATGCTGGAAGCAAAGGGATGGAAAAAAGAGATCTGGGATGCTATGACATACGAAGAAAAACAACACGCTGTGAGATGTGCTTCTATATGATTTGTAGTATCTTTGGTAAAAATTTGTAATATATGTCATACTGTATTCCTATAAATCAAGAAATAAGAGACCTGGCATCCTCTGTAGGAGAGGATGTACAGATAGTAGCCAATCTTGCAGGTATGTGGGTGGAAGAGAACCCTGATGAGAGGAGTGGAATGTACCCATCTGCCGGTGTTCTCAGAGGAATGATAGAACACTTTAAACAACAACTGAATGTTGAAAAGCTCAGCCTGAAGGATATTTCCGGAAGTATACAGCCTGAGGTAGTATCAGGAGTATTCGATGATGCCGGAATCAGACAGAAGGCTTCCGGAAGTATGAACTATATGGAAAAGGCTGACAGGGAATTTTCTTCTGAGGTCAGGAGAGACAGGGCTATGTTGTTATCGAGATTATTTTCCATGATACTCACAAGAGAGGAAGAGAAAAAGGCTGAGGAGCTGAGGATGATGGTAGAGGAAGAGTTATCCCTGGAAAGGAAGGCAGATCTTGAGAGGCAATTGTCATCACTGGACAGGGGACAGATAATTATGTCTGAATCCCCGGCATCACTGTTCATGAAAGTACGTGATATATTTAAATGGTATATAGAGGATACTGTCGATAATAATATAGAATCAGAAAAGGAAGACCTGGCCCAATACGGGCTGTCAGGAACCCGCCTGGACCAGGAGGCCAGAAGAGTAGCTAGATACAAAAGGGACCAGTATAAAAAAATACTGGATAACTTTAAAGCACTGGCTGAGGAAGCATCTGTCTATCTTGTCACTACCGAAGGGGTAAGAATAGACCTTGATTCAGGTACTATAAGTCAGGACACGGTCACAGAGACAGATGAGGATGGGAATCAGATAGATACAAACAGTACTGACGGACTTGGCAGGGAGGAAAAGCAGTATGAGAACTGGATGATAAACTATACTATGGTCCCTTCAAATATGTCTCTGACAAAGGAAGTAAGAAAGATTATAGGTACTATTCCACAGGTAGATAATGAGGGATATGCTGTTACTGATGATCTGGGATTTGAAAAATATCTTGATCCTAACAGGGTGCATGCTTCCATTATAGAAGCTCTCAGGTATATGACTGACAGCAGGGATATGATACCACTGATGGAGAAACTGTCTAAATCACAGCCATGGATATCCTCTGTAATAGATATGATAAAGAATGATCCTGTACTGGAATCTCAATTCTATACCAGTTACAGGAAAGACTTCCTCCCGTATTATATCCAGAGATCATCCAGGAATGCAGATGGTTCTGTATCATATAAGACTGTAGCTATAAATCTTCCAGGAGCTTCAGACACTCTGATGAACAGGTGGAAAGATAATATCTCGGCAGCTCTTAAGCTATCCCCTGATAGTATATATACCTCCTCCCGGACCCTTTCCATGGAAAATATAAAGAAGGGATTTAAGACACTGGAAAGCTTGTCAGGACAGTTTGGCAAGGCGGAGGATAAACAAGCCTTCATAGGAGAGAAAAAGGTAGCTGAGGATATTACCAACCTGCTGAGATCTGTCGGAATTGACACAGACAGTGATTCTGTATCATCCCTGCTATCTGATACAGGGGCCTTTTACAGGATTACACGGCCACTGCATAATATCTTCAATATATTGAAGGATGCTAAGGGTAAGCAGGAAAATGACATCCTGATGAAAGAGTTCAGGGGATCATATAAGAAACTGGCGGCAGAGATTGGAAAGGTATCAGAAAACAGTATAGAGAGCAGCAGTAATGAAAGGGGAAAGACCTATTACGGACATGTACAGCCTTCATATATAGGTACTCTATTCAATAAACTGAAAAATGAAGTGGGGAATGATGAGAAGTACGAGGAATTCATACAAAGGGAATTCGGTCAGTACAAATGGTTTAAGAATGGAGATGTATGGCTATGCCCATGGATTGAATGGTTATATAAGGATAAGAGTATAAGAGAAGGGTTGCAGCATAAGGTATTGTTACATTCTGATGGTGTGGAGTATAAGGACATGACCTCTCCTCAATATACTATAACTGTGATAAATGAGTATGCCTCCGATCCTTCCGGAGAATGGGCCTACTATGCAGTGCCTGTGATGTCTAATGCTCCCATAGCCAGGTTTATCAGGATGCCGAGATTCTCAGAAAGCTCCTTTTATAAGGGAGAATTCAGAAGTTTCGAGTATATCATACCTGATCTGATGGTTAATATAGTAGAACAGGAAATAGGAAGGATAAAGCTTGTAAATAAGAGATCGGAACTTATAAAGAAAGGTCTTATTAAACCTATAGAAAACTTTGATGTTACCTATAATCCTGACGGGTCTGTAAAGAATATAGGAGGAGCTGAGTTTAAGTTCATACCATACCTGAATACTGTCAGGTACAATGGAAATTCCTTTCTTGAAAAGCTTGTAGAACTATCTGATAGTAATATAAGCTCCATGAAATTCAGAAACTTTGTGAGAGATGCTGTTTCTGAATCTCTGAATCAGGGATTTGAAAGGATGATGGATAGGTTCAATACCCTCGGCCTGCTTAATAAAGTAAGGCCCTCCAGGCCCGGGGAGGTTATAGATTCAATACCTTACCAGTATTTTCCGGGTATAAAAACGGAGGAAGGACTGAGAAGATTCCTGAAGGAATATTATTATAACTCAGCCTTCGCCACATCACAGATTATAGAAATAACTACTACTGACCTGGCTTTCTATAAGGGGATGACTGATTTCCAGAAGAGGTTTAAGGAAATAAACTCACCTGCACAGAGACTGAATACAAGGGCATTATTCAATAATGAAGTAGTTGGAAGAGAATATGAAAGGGCTATATATGTAAAAGACCTGCATATTACCTCTACAGCCATTAATGATATTGAAAAAGTACTGGATGAAAAGGTGAAGGATCATACTATTACAAAGCTTGATAAAGAAGCTATTATCTCAAAGTACAGGACTAAAGACGGGAAGGGAGGAATAAATGTGACTGATGGACAGGCTTTCAGGTCATTATCTTCATACAGAGCAGTAATAGCTATGATGGGGAAATGGGATAATAAGAAAGAACAGGCCTATGAAAATATCAGATCCGGAAGATGGGATATGGAGGATTTCTGGACAGTATGGCAGACTATAAAACCATTCGTATATAGTCAGACTTCTGTAAAAAGCGGAGAAGGAAATAATATAAAGGTACCTGTACAGCATAAGAATTCTGAGTTTCTGATTATGGCTATACATAGCATGGTTGCCGGGGAGACAGGATCATCCCCTGTTCTGAGAGCCATAAACAGATTTATGGAAGAGAATCAGATAGATGTGGTACAGTTCGACTCTGCTGTAAAAGTAGGGATACAGGGGGCTATAGATATCCCCCAGGGCCTGGAGGAGGATAATGTTTATGATCTGCTGATGAAGGCCACAGGAATAAGTGAGGGGGAAGAAAATACGGATGTGATACATACTATAGATTATAATGACTATGGGGAACAGCAGGAAAATCCGGAACACTTCCTTGATGCACAGGGACTGGTGGGAGTACAGATCAGAAGACTGATATCTGCTGATATGTCACCGGAAGCAAATATTAAAGTAGGTGACAGAACAATACCATTTACTGAATGGATGAATGAATATAATGCCCTGAATGTAGAAAATGTGCTTCAATCATATATGGCTACAAGTGAGATATTCAGCGATAAGGCCATACTGAGCAGGATTCTTACAGAAGAGGCCAGAGGAGGGGCAAACTATAGCAATGAGCTTGTAAAATCCCTGAAACTGAATAGTAACGGGGAATTCAGGATTCCTCTGTATGATGAATCTATGTCTAATAAGGTACAGCCTTTGCTGAACAGTATTATCAAGAACAGGATTACAAGACAAAAAATAAAGGGGGGAGCCTGTGTACAGGTAAGTAATTACGGGCTTACAGATTCCCTGAATATAGTATTCGAAGGGGAAGGAAAAGACAGACATATCAAATATATTGAATGTTATATGCCATGGTATTCCAGAACACTGGTAGACGGAATGATGAAGGAAGGCTCACATGTACTGGATATCAGTAAAATACCTGATAGTATGAGAAAGATTATAGGATACAGGATCCCTACAGAGGATAAGTATTCTATGCTTCCGCTTTATATAAAAGGATTCCTTCCCCAACAGAGTGGAGGGGCTATTATGCTTCCGTCCGACATTACTACAATCACAGGTAGTGACTTTGACGTAGATAAGATGTACCTTATGATTCCTGCATTCAGTGTCAGGGAAAAGCTTGACAGGAAAGCTGTTAAAAGGGACCTCAAAGAAAGATACAAGAGTATGAAGGACTATAATAACCAGATGGATATAGTCCTGGATGAGATAGTAAATGGAAAGATAGCCTTTAGTGAGGACTCCTTTGAGATGCAGGTGTATGATCATATCATGGATAACTATGATATATATCATACAAAATATGTTGATGCCGTAAAATACAATGATAACCTGTCGCCGAAGGAAAATGGTACTGATGCCAGGAATAACAGGATCATAGAACTGATGTGGGGTATACTTACGAATCCTGAGACAGCATTTAAGATGTTAAATCCGCAAGGATTTGATAAGATCAAGGAGGCTGCAAGGGTAGCTGTCCTGCTTAAGACAGGAATAAGCCGTGAATCTCTGAGAAAAGAACTGGGGAATGATCTTGTCTCAGGATTGAAAAACCTGAGTGTCAGAGAGCTGGATAACATGGTAGAGAAATATAAGATTCCGTATGATCCTTTAAGCCCTCTGACACAGATAGAGTTCCATAAGAATAATATGACAGGTCTCGGAATGGTTGGGATATATGCAAATCATAATACCCATCATGCCATATCACAATTCACAGATGTGTCTCTGAATCCTGTGAATGGAGCCTTTCCTCTGTTAGGACATACTCTCACATCATTACACAGTCAGAAAGCTTTGGATGGTACCTATATAAGCAGGAATGTGTCAGGATTTCTGGCTGCTTCTGTGGATAATGCTAAGGACCCTGTCCTGGAGGATTTAAATCAGAATACTTTTACATCTGATGCTTCCATGCTGTTATCAAGGCTCGGATACTCAGCATTTCAGGTATCACTGATAATGAATCAGCCTATAGTCAGGGAAATGGCTGATGAATATATCAGGGCCTCCAGGACCGGGGAGGGACGCATGGATGTAGTAAACAGGATCAGCAATGACTGGATAAAGAGTGCTGACATAAAGAATCCTTCGAAGCTGAATGTCAGTGATGTTACGGAGGAAGAACTAATATACAATATTATGCAGTCTGTTCTTCCTGCTGATAAAAGATCTGCTTCATATGTAAGGAAACAGGCAGAATTTTCTAAGCTGTTCTCAAAGATAATGAATACTGCTGAGGCCCTTGGAATGCTTGTAAGGGCTTCAAGATCAGACACACAGTCAGGAAGTGCCGGACCTTATATTGCTGATACCGAGATAAAGCTGAGAAATATTACATTACTCAGGGAGAAGATAGACTCAGGAAAATTTCCTCTTGATAACGCTGACTTTCTTAAAGATATACCAGTACTGGATGAAGATTCTTTAAGAAGAGATATACTGAACAGTAAAGTACCTATATTGCAGGCATTTTATACTCTTGGGATATTCAGTACAGGTAATATACTGTCAAGATATATGCCTCACCATCAGGATAATTTCAGGCAGGTTGTAAACAGTGTCGAATCCATGACTAAGACAGGGAGACTGAATAAGAAGACCCTGAAAACATTATATTCTGATCTGTTTACCTATATAATGAGTAAGACAGAGTTCTTTAATGAAAAATACAGAAAGGACTTTATCATGAACTTTCCTAACAGATTCAGTGATATAGTCAGTTCTGATCCTGAGATAGGTAATCTGGGATTTATAAAAGCTCTGAAGACAGATAAACCCTTTGAGAATTCAGATCTGTCAGTTCTTGGTATCTCCGGTGTAGGCAGGCTTAATACTACTATGAAAGAGAATTTTTCACGGGACTGGGCCAACCTTCTTTATATGAATAACCCTTCTGCCAACAGACTTGCCCTTGATCTGTTCAGGTATGGTTATTTCAGGGGAGGATTCGGGTTCAGTCCTTCATCTTATATGCATCTGGCTCCTGTGGTACTTATAGAGAATATCCCCGGGTATATAGAGGCAGAGAGAGGGATTCTGGGATCCGAAGATGATTATTCTGCGTTTGTTACCCAGTTTGTTCGCAACCATCTGTCCAATAAGCTGCTGGTTCCTCAGACACTGGAGGGAAATATAAAATTCACCGATAATAAGGGGGAATTCCTTAATACTGTACCCCTCAATACCAGGGATAAGATTACAGGGGACGATATGGGTATGGTAAAGGAGATAATCAGGGATAAAAATAAGGTCAGGTATATATTCATGGACTTCATATCCAAGGAAAATAGTTCAGGTGATATAGCCTACTACAAACTGTCTGGTGATGGTACATCCTATGACCGTATACAGCCACTGGGAGCAGATGGTATGTTCCCTGAGTACTCCTATGGAATAAATGGGGAAGTAATGTCTTCAACTGTTTCTGAAATAGCCGACCTCCTGGACCTGAACAATTCGGAGTATCAGGAAGATATGGATGACAGGAACTATAATCCATTATCCCAGCCGGAGGAAACCTATGAGGAAGTGCTACAGACAGAGAATAACAGATCTGAAATCATGAGATATGAACCAGTTGAGGTAATTACTTCAGATAATAAAAAGTTGTGTTAATATGGCTTTAAGTTGTGCAATAATCCCGACTATCAAGGATAGTACAGGGAAAGAAAGAGAAAGTACATTATTTAAGGATCTGTTGAAGTATACAGGCTATAACAGGCCTGTTACAAAGGATATATACAGCCGGGTAAAAAATCCGGCTTTCACAGAAGATACAAAATCCGTACTCAGTTTTGATGATCTGGGGGAACCTACCATATCCTCACTGTATGAGAAAGCAGGATTGGATAAGCTTCTGGATAAAGGAGCCGTAATGAAGGAAATGAAAAGGGGCCTGGAGGCTGTGGATTCAGAAGGAAGGGAGAGAGAATTTGAAAGAAGGGAATATGATTTACTGATAAGAAGGGTAAATAAATTTAACAGGGAAAATCCTTTCAGAAGGGATTATATGGCCGATGTTATACCTGTAGAAGGAGGAACTCTGAAAATTACTGTAGAACCCAGAACAGAGCAGAATAAAGACAGGGAAGCAATTCTTGGGTATGATGAAGCCCTTAATAACAGACTGAGGGATATTATGGCGGAAGCAGGGGTTACATATGGGACCCTTACAGAACTTGAAGAGAGAAGAGGATTAACAGGTATTACTGATTTCAGTGTTGCAAGAGATGCTGCCACAGGAATAGCAGAATTGATAAGAATTGCCAGAGGAGAAAAGGGACAGGCCGCATTACCTGAGGAATTTGCACACTTTGCACTGGCTGCATTAGGAAACAATCCACTGGCTGTGAGACTTATAAACCTGTCTTCTGATCCTGATATACAGAAAAGTGTATTCGGAGACCAGTTTGATAATTACAGGACAGTCTATAAAAATGACAGTAGTATGATGGCTAAGGAGGCAGCCGGGAAATTACTGGCAAAACATCTCCTTAAGGGAGAAAAAACTGAAGGCCCGTATAAATCTCTTATAGACCGTGTTATAAGTGCTGTAAAGAATTTATTCAGTAAGATCACTTCTTCAAAGATAGAACAGGCCATCATTGAAGCTGACAGGGAAGCAGGAGCTTTGGCAGGGAAAATCCTTACAGGAGAAATGAATAAGGAGATGAAACTGGAGAATATATCAGAAAGCAGTCAGTTCTACTCTCTGTCCGAAAAGGTGGATAAGGAGATTCCTGTAATCCAGAGAATTATAAACAGTGAGATTAAAAGACTTGCTATATATAAGAGGAGAAATCCCAATGACAAGCTTACGAGGGACCAGCTGTTACTTATAGATAACCTTGAAAGGTCAAGGGATGCCCATATGGAAAAGAAAGGTATTTTCCTGTTTATGAAGAATGCTTTAAACTACATGAAAGAAGCTGATAAGGCCCTTAATGACCTGAACAGGGACAGTACTCTTACTACGAAGGATAAAGCATCAGGACTGAGAGATCTGAGGGAAACTATCAGTTCCTATAACACGCTGATACAATATATACAGGATGATATCTCTCAGGAAGAGATAGGAGGAGAAGAGGCGGAGTATACCAGTGAGATGAAAGCTTATATAAATGAGCTGTCAGGGATTTCCGGTAAGGTATTCTCTAAATACAGAAAAATGGCTATAGCCTTGTTTACTGAAACTATGAGACCCGTTATAGGTGATAAGATAGTAGTCCCTATAGGAAAGTTCAGGGATAGGGAGTACACTCTTGAAGAGCTGATAGCTTCTTCTGACTCAGATATATCAGTATTCAGCAGATGGCTTGACAGTATGGCAGATAGCTCTGACATTATACATCAGGGAATAGACCGTATAGTAAAGAGACAGAGGGACAAAGCCAGAAAGAAGACTATTGAGTACCAGAAGGAGCTTGTCAGGGAGGGACTTATACTGGAACAATCCGGAACTAAGGGATTTGATTTCATGTTCAAGAAGGATAAGAATGGTAATCTCACAGGAAAGTATATTACAGAGGCAGATCATGATAAGTATTCAGAGGCTAAAAAGAAAATGTATTCCAGCCTTCATGAGAAGTATAAGGAGACCCGGTTCGGAATAAATAAAAAAGCTTACTGGGATGAAGTGAATGCCTGGTATGACCAGAATACGGACATAGTAGGGGATACAAGAGTTCCTAAATTATCCATATATGGTGATCCGGACTTTGAGAAAATGACTGCTCCGCAGAGAAGATTTTATGATAAGGTAATGGAGATAAAAGCAGATCTTGACAGCATGCTTCCTGAAGGAGTGACCAGTATAGATAATGCTGTTCAGATACGTAAGGATCTTGTGGAAAGGATACAAAATGCTTCAGGGGTAAAAGGAGGGGTCCGGGAGGTGGTAAAAAGTATCAAGGATTCTTTTGTCTCCCGTGTTGATGACACTGGCTTCTCCAGGACCCTTATTGATTCAGGAGGAAACGAGATACAGGAATTACCTATATATTATGTCAGTAAACTTGAAGATCCTTCACAGATATCTACAGATGTGGTATCCACACTGTCTGCATATGCTTCTATGGCTCTGGATTATAATTATATGGGAGAGATACTGGACGAGATAGAAATAGGAAGGGATGTACTGTATGAAAGGGAAATACAGCAGACAAAAGGAGGTAATCCTGTAATGGAATCATTCAGATCTGCCGGAAGGGAAGTGGTAAATAAACTGACAAAAAGGGGCCGGGGGGTGACTAATTTCACAGGAAGGCTGGACGACTATTTCCAGATGCAGGTATATGGAAAATATATGAATGATGAGGGGGACGTACTGGGAGTAAGCCTTGCTAAGCTGGCCAACAATATAAACAGGTATACATCTGCAAATAATCTCGGACTTAACCTGCTTGCAGGTATATCCAATGTTGCTACAGGATCTGTAATGATGAATGTAGAATCCTTTACAGGTGAGTTCTTTGGAGCTAAGGATACAGCTACGGCAGACAGAAAATATATGAAGCTCCTACCTGAACACCTGGCTGGTATAGGTAACAGGGTAAAGACAGACAAGCTGTCCCTGTGGGATGAGTACTTTGATGTAATGCAGGACTTTGATGAGAAGGTATATGACACAGGATTCAACAGGAGAAACTGGTTTACAAAGCTGTTGGGATCGAATGCTGTATTTTTTATAAACACAGCAGGAGAACACTGGATGCAGAACAGAACATCGATGGCTCTGGCTAATAAGATAAAGGTAAAGGATGAAAGAGGTAATACTATACCATTATTCGATGCTTATGAAGTAGTCACTGAGAAGAAGGATGGAAAAACCGTAAAGGCATTCCTGAGGCTGAAGAAAGGGATTACAAAGGAAGACGGGACAAAATGGACTGAGGAAGATGAATTCAATTTCAAACAGAAGGCAGCTGCTATAAACCAGGGAATGCATGGTATTTATAATAAGGCCGACAGGTCTGCCATACAGAAACTGGCAGTAGGAAGACTGGCTATGCTGTACAGGAAATGGATCAGGCCTAACTATATGAAAAGATTTAAGGCAGCACGGTATAATATGGACCTGGGACAGTGGACACAGGGGTATTACAATACTGCATTCGGGTTTATATATACTCTGATGAAGGATCTCAGAAGAATGCAGTTTCATCTGGCAGCACATTACCAGGAGCTTACAAAAGAGGAGAAATATAATCTGAGAAGGGCTGCTATAGAGGTAGGGCACTTTATAGGACTGGTAGCCTTCCTGGGTCTTATGGACTGGGAAGATGATAAGGAAAGACCCTGGCATATGCAGATGCTTGAATACCAGTCAAGGAGGTTATATACAGAACTGGGTGCCCAGATTCCCGGATTACAGATGATTGAAGAAGCTGGTAAAATTCTGAAACAGCCTGCCGCAGGTATAAATACTATTCAGAATATTATCAACACATTCAAGATAGTGATGCCGGGATCACTGGAAGAGATACAAACAGGAAGATATAAGGGATATACAAGGGCTGAGAAGTATTTACTTGAACTTATTCCTATGAGAAGGACTGTTATGAATGCTCTGAATCCTGATGAGACACTGGCTTTCTTTAAGTCTTCGTGGTAGAAATTTTTTGGCAGGAGAGAGAATCTCCTGCCTTATTCCTTACTAAGAATTTTAATTTTACAGTCATTCAGTTCTTTACTGAATATGGAAAAGGCCATAGAAATCTCTTTCGGATTCATAGACGACACATCCATATCTGCCAGTCTTTTCATTAGCTGTACAGATATATTTCTCACAGATACTATGCATTGGTCATATACAGCATTCATACCTATATTTGAGGCCTCCTGGACCCTTTTGGCGTATTCCTGAGTTCTGTTTATCTCCAGTGTCGATAACATATAGACCATAGTAATATTGGCCAATACGTAGGACATATGAGGTTTTACCTTGTCCAACTCTCTCTTCACCGAATAGAACAGTACCTTCAAATGTTTTCCGAATTCCTCATCAAAGTGTTCCAGCATATACGGAGTGTGCCTGTAGGCATATTCCCCCATCAGACTTCTTACTTTTGACCAATACAGACTGACATTGGAAACCATATTACATATATCCATCTTATTTTTCTGACGAAAAATGCCGAGGCTTATACATCCTGATTTGATATCAGCTACATAGTTCCCTATTACATCTGCCAGGAACATATTACCATATACATAATTTGTCCGGATATCCTCACTAATAGCATCTGTGGCTTCTTTTATTATCTGAGTAGGTTTCATATTTTAATATCTTCTTCTATATCAGGAACTGATCCTGTGATTTCACATGAATCCTCATAGGTCTTCACCAGTCCCTGGAAACTCAATGTAAGTCTCTCTATTCCGAAGACATCTTCAAGCTTTTTCTTAAATTCTCCGGATGTATTCGGATAAATCATCCTAGCCTCTGCTTCTGTTATTGGTAATGTTTTCATCTCGTCGTTTCTTTCTAATCCTTTTAGGAATACGTAACCTATTTTAGAAGGAGAATAAACTCTCATAGAATCTATATGGGTTCCTAAATGTTGAACCCTGGATAATACCATCCATTGATCACTAGGGACACTTCCTCTATTCAGCTCTTTAAGAGCTTCATATATTCTAATACAGTCTTTAGCATCCTCTGAATAGTCTGTCTCTAATTGCTTTAATAATCGGTCCTTTAGTTCACTCATAGTCTTCAATTTTATTCATGCCATACTACCCTAATAGTATCAATATAATCATCTTTATCTGCACTCTCCATAGCTTCTTCCCTTGTATTGTAGATACACCGGGCCGACACTATTCCAGCATTCCTATATATATTAACCTATCCTTCATGTTCTTCCAAAGGAATATGCAGCCTCATATATTGAGTTATCTGCATTTTCAACCAGGGCTATTATAGGATAATCACACAATGTTTTAGTATTAAAACAAATAATCCTTGCTTTGCGCCCATCACGAGTGCAGACGGGTTTACCTGCCTTAGCTGCATTTAAGTCGAATGGTTTTAAACCAGAAGCTGTTTCTGTAACTATTGAATGTATTTTTAAAATTACATCCTTCACAACTGGAATGACTTTCTATGCACTGATACCACTCGCCATTAACTTGCTTTATTTCTCCTATTTTCCATTCCATAACTTAAGCAATATAGATTTTTACCGTATTTTCGCCCTCTTCTACCGTATGAATATCATAAGTAATTGTTTGAGGGTCTTCACATTCTATTACTTTCGACTTATCTTCTACCTTGAGAAGTTCATCAATTAATTCCTGTACTGTTATCATGTTTAACTTTAAGTTTACCACATTTCTTACATATCAATAACACCCTATCACAAGTAGTATATTTTGTAATATGAGATATTTGCCACTCATGACAACAAAATAATTTCTTTAGCCACATCTTCATAGCTCTTTAAATTCTTTTTCTAATGCTTCAATTTTAGAATCAATGTATGCAAGAGTTCTATTCTTTAACTCTTTGAAGTCGATTAGAGAAGTTCTAATTACATATTTATGATTTTCATCCCAAATTTCTGTTCCAGAACAAAAACTCGTAGCACCTTCCCAAATATCCTTCTCATTTCTTAACTCCTCTAACTCCTCTTGAATTGTCTCAGCTCTATTGAATGTATATATATCCATCACAATAAAATTTTAGCTGTTTCACATAAATCTCTAAAGCAATTGAGAAATTCTTTTGCCATTTCTAAGATTGGGAAAGAAAGAGTACAACTACCCCAAAAATTACCACTTGCTAATCTGACTTTATTTGTATCAAGGTCATATTTAATTACATAAACAATAGAATGACTATTAGGTTGTTCCCAATCACCTACCCATGCTTTCCTCAACTGTCTTAATTGCATAAGAGCTAAGAATGCTTCTGCTTCTTGTTTAGAAGTACACCAATTCTTTTGGATTCTTGTGTCACAATTTCCAAATGTTGTGCGGTATTTTCCGGTGCTATTAATATAACACTCATTAACCCTTACAGGATAATTTTCACAAAATTCCTTCCAAGTTCTTGGCTTATCATTCTTCTTCTCTTTTACAATATATGTGTCCCCATCTTTGATGAGTTCACAATTGTCTGGTATTTGAATCTTTACTTCCATAATTAATGATTACTATTAGTTTTTGAATAATTCTTTGATATACACCAAAAATCTTCATCATAAATTTCTACTCTATTATAATATGGTTTAAATTTGTTATTTTCTTTTGTTTCCATATTCTTTAGTGTTATTTTTCATTTACTAATAATTTCAGGCGCTTTCATCCAATGAGTGACCCCATAGACTACCTCTCCGGAGCAAGAAGTATACCATAATTTTTCCTCTTTTACATAGTAAGCTATATTTACTCCTCTTCCATATTCATTTGTCACAATACAATTAAAGTCATCTTCTGGTAATCTTTCTTTGACACTAATCCATGAAGATTCTGGATGTTTATCTGCCTGTACTGCGCCTTCTAATAACAAAGATACTGATTCTATAGTCTCTGTTATGGGGGTCCTACTACTATATCCTATATTACGGATACCTATTTTTCTTACTTGCTCATCTGTTAATTCTATTTCAACAAAACGCTTTTTAACTGCTGGCATACTTCCTGTATTTTCATATTCATAGTATGCTTCTTGAATGTTATTTATAACAAATAATAGTTTCATATTATTGATATTTTACAGATTTAATACAAATTACAATCTCAAACGTAATTTAAATACTAAAATCGAACCAAAATAGACTACTACAATCGAGACATTTACAATTAGCCGCGGATGTAAAATACCCTACTTCATAGTGGTAAGATCCACAATAAGGACATTTACATAAATTTACTGTGTACATTTGATTTTTACATGTAGTTTCACTGTACTCTTTTAGAGCTTGTTCTTTTATACTCATTTCTTTTCCTCCTTTTCTTTGATAAGTTTTTCCTTCAAAATCACAGATCTCATTGCTCCGAATCTTGCAACTTGCAATTGCTCTTCTGGGGATAGTTTTCGGTACGGCCGCATTTCACGGATATGTACGTTTTTATCATATCCATGATGTCTGATTATTAAATCTTCATTGAATGTGATTATGCCGGAATATAATACATCTCTCTTTGATAGTTCACTACATACTTTGTCATATATCTTTTCAGGAACGCAGTAGTAGAAGTATTTTATAATTCCGGCCGATTCATGGTGATGCTTTTTCTTGAAGTCGGCAATAAAATCTGAGAAACTACGCTTTATCTCTATTTCCGTTAAGTATCCTGATTTTGATAAGACTAGCATATCACACTCATGCCCGATATGAAATTTACTTCCCCATCCATTTACATTGAAAGCGACGATATTTCGGATAAAATTAAAGCTATCGGATTTGGCCAATGCGACCTCTATTTCATATAAACTTCTTTCTGTATTCATCATTGCTTTTACTACCTTATTGAATGTTTGTATATTTATAGCATTTTATCGGATGAAACTTACCGTCTATTTCGTCTCCTACATTGATAACTTTCCGCATGCTATCTGTTTGAACAGATAAAAAACGAGAAATCAAATCATCAAACATATATATATTTTTACCGTCTGAAACTTGATTTATGCCTTTCCTGAAATAAACAATACGATGAGATTTGTTTGAGACAGCATATACAAATACAGGTTTGCCTATCCCATCCGTATTTTGAAGTTCTTTATGCTGCTTAAAACATATATGTTCTACTATTTTCTTGAAATTATATTCACTTTCATCATGTGATTCCATTTTAATCGTCCTGAATTTGATATACACTTTACTCCCTCTTTCTGTAAGGTCCACTTTGTCCATAATATCATGAACAAAAGGTATTTCATGGATTAGGATTATATAAACTTTCATATTATAGAAGTTTAGTATTTTTCTGGTGTTTGTTTTCTTTCAGGCTATTTTAAATGCTTCGTTGCGCATGTTATTTAAATTCATTTTCTCTTCTTTCCTAAAAGTTTGTTTTCAGCAAGATAACAAAGCATTTCATAAACAGCTTCCAGTAACGTATCACCAAGAGTTCTAGCTTTGTTTAACAATTCTCTACATTCTTTATTTTATAATTTCATACTCATCCGGGTGAAACATAAAACATGTTCCTAATCCCATTACATGTATACCAACCCGATATTCTCCATCATCTACACAAAACTTATCCTGAAACACTAATAGTCCTCCTTTGTGGAAATCAGGATGACATTCCATATCATCCTTTATTCTGACTTTTGTTCCCGCTGGATATTTATAAATATCAGGTCTGTCTTGTTTTCTCACTTTCTCTTTCATTTTTCCTAAATTTAATGTATTTATATACACCTCCCCCAGGCCGGGAGGTGGATAATTTATAGGGAAATCTTTCTACTGAAATTACTGTATAACTTTTATAAATCCATACATAGTAAATAAAAATCCTACTGTAGAGAGTATTCCTCCCCAGATCTTGAAGAATGAAAAATCATTATAATCCTCATCTGATTTGTAAAAAGTTACCCCTATTATAAATAAAACTACTCCTATTAATATCGCCATAATTCATATTTGTATATAAGATTCTCCTATCGTCCATCCCTGATCCTTTAATTCCTCCAGAACAGGCCTTATGGACTCAAGGGCCTCTTCTGTTGTATAGTCTTCAGGAAGGATAGATGTTACCTCCCTGAAAGCTTCAATAACTACAGTTATTTTCTGTTTTTTTGTCATATTCTGATTCCACGGTGCTGCATGATCATAATCAGATCCTATAGGACAATTTTCACTCATATTGTTTTGTTTCTTTTAGTAACCATACTTTGTCACTCATATTCATTATTAATATCAGAACACAATTGTCTTATTTTTCTTTCAATTTCCAGTAACCGACTATCTGACATTTGTCTTGCTCTTAGAAGAATAGTACCCATATTCTCTCTTAGAGCATCTCCGATACATCTTATAGCCATACCTGTACTATTTGCCAGCTGACCGTGATATGTAAAAGATATCTCATTAGGGTTTACCTTAAGAATATCCGATTTTTCAGCTTCCTGATACTCCTCTATCAGCTTCCTGAGATTTTCTATATCTCTTCCAAAGTTTCTTTCTTTCATAATTACACTTATTAATGAATCCATCTGTCTCCAATATTGACATCTACATCTATATGCAGTACAGATGTAAACAGATCACCTGCTTCTCTCATACACTTGGTCAGCAGGTCTGAAGCTTCCTGTACTATATCCTTTGAAGCTCCTATGTTTACCTCCATTTTGTGTTACGAATATATCGATTCCATATATTCTCTTATCCTTTCAGATAAGGCCGGACTATCTCTTATAAAGAAATTTCTCTCCATATACATCCGAGTTTTACTCCGGACATACTATTAATTTCTTTACCTGTGCGTTTCAATTCCTCTTGGAACTTACACCATTTCTGGTTAGTCTCTGAGCTCCACCTCTTATAGGAATAACAATTTAATGGGTATCTTGACAGTATATCAGACAAAATCTTAGCTCCTTTATATTTTTTGATCCTTAGATAATAGAAAATTCTTCCATCCTTTTTTCTTTCAACCTCGATCTCAGGGAATACTCCTATCCTGTTAAAAAATGGGATAAAAACCTGTTCCTGATCCTCCCTGCTAAATCTATGAGTACTGATATTATAGTACATCTCATTTTTATGAAGGGATCCATTATCATATATCCATAGAGCTATTCCTAAGTCATCTATTTTATCCATAGCATCTTTAAGACTAAGAGACCTTATAGAAGGCAGTATACGGCAGGACCTGGACCTCATACAATATATGCTGGTCCTTGAATATCCGTTTTCTTCTACAAAAGTCTTACTCTTAAACAAATCTCCCAGTAATTGTGATTTGAAGTCTATATACTCCTCATACTTACAATTAGTGCAGTAATAGGTGCTATTACTATTTGATGTATATATACCTCCATCACCGATCTTTGCTGTCAAAAACACCTGTAATTGTTCTCTACTTAGAGAGTAAAGTTGCTGATTTTCCGTTATTGTAGATTTATAGTATCGTACAAATATAGATAATATTATCAAACATTCAACAGACATTTCTGTCTGTTTGTAGTTATTATCTCTTTAGGAGTTCCCAGCAGTTAACACAGTTTTACTACGACAAGGTTTTTTAGGTCCATCGTAGGGTGTTATATAAAACTCTACCTTATCATATAGCCATCCTCTGCTCCTGCATTCTCTGAACATATTGATCAATGCGAATCTAAGTATCTGAGCACCAGTACCTTGTATACAGTAGTTGACTGAAAATTTCTCAGCTTCCGACTTTCTTTTAAAGTAGTGTCTTACCTTTTTCACCATATCTCTCTCCTCCTGGTCCCTGGGGGACTTCTTTCCGGATCTGTCCTTTGGTATCTCTCTGTACTTGTTCCAGAATTCTTCTGTAAAGCTTTCTTTCAGCTCACACAGATCATCGAAATCATAGATATGGGCTCTGTGTCCGGTCTTAGGGTTTATAATTACATATCCCAGTCTCATAACTTCCTCTTTCCTCATATTCTGCCACGCTATAAGCCCTTTGAAACCAGATCTGTACCTGTTATCCAGTTCCTTTGCTCTTTCTTCAGAGAGACCGAAGTTCTGCATAAGGGTAGTCCATCCTCCCAGATAATTCCACAGGAACTCATACTTCTTTGCTGTATCTCTAAGATCACTGTGATATTTCTTAATATCTGCCGTGGACAGGCCTTCCAGTTCTTTGAATACCATCCGGCCAGTCAGTGAGTGCATATCCCCACTTCCTTCCAGGAACTCACTGATCATAGCCTCATCCCTTGAAGCATCAGCCATAAGAACAGACTCTTCCCCTTTAACATCCTGTGATATCCACAGCCATCCCTCCCTTGGAATGAAGCATGATCTGGTTCTTTCATTCTTAGGAAGATTCAAAAGGTTCGGGTCTGTGGAACTGAATCTGGTGGTATCTGTTCCAAGCTGATGATAATTAGTATAGACCCTCCCGGTCCGGGGGTGGATATTTTCAAGGAATTTAGGCCCGTAAGTACTGACTACTTTCTCCAGTTTCTTGTATTTACAGTAGAGATCTACAATTTTATGGATATACCTCTGCGGCTTTATTTTCTTGGCATCACAGGTCTTTTTAAATCCTGTGGGACTATCCTTGTCTTCTACCATAACATCACATCCCAGCTCCTCCAGCAGAGGGATTACCTGTCCTGAACTGGACCAGTTGATATCACATACATATCTTTCGGATTCATGAAACATATCGTACTGAGGATCCTCATAGATGTACGGATATTGCGACATTCTCTCATAGGCTATTTTCCTGTATTCCAGATTCCCGTCCTTAACTACCTTGTCCAAATCCGGCCTCCTCTTAAGTCTTTTCCTTTTTACAGGAACAGTCTTTCCTTTTACTTTCTTTGTCTTGTTGGAATCCTGGACATTGTTTGTAACCCATTCTTTCTGTTCCTCTTTGGACATGGAATAAGGATCGAAATAAAGGATTTTCCCCGGAGACGGATGTTCCAGTGAATATTCTATTACAGCCTTATTAAGAGCTTCTACAGACTCCTTAAGATCCCTCATATCATCTTCCGCCTTCTCCATCCATTTTTCCCGGCTTACAATCACTCCGCACCATTCCATATAAGACAGAGGGGCAATAGTCATTCCTTCTATAGCAGCAGCAGTACACAAATCCTGTCTTCTAAGCTCCTCTTCCTGCTTATCAGCTATCATAAGAAGATATTTCACATCATCACATGCATACACTATTACCTCAGGAGTAAGGCCTCTGGAAGCTATCTCCGTACGTACGGACTTATCCATACTGACTCCTGCATATCTGTGGGCCAGTCCCTGTAAACTTGCTGAAGGATAAGAAGGGTACCCTAGATATATCAGCTGTTCATTCAGGAACAGGTCATACATATTCATAATACATATTCTGTGATTATGCAGGTATTTGGCATCAAACTTACCATTAACTACTATAAACTGTATGTCCTCAGATTCCAGCAACTCCTTATATAGTTGTATATCAATAGTATAAGTGTCAACAAGGATTTGTATATCAAAGTTTCCAAACTGTATACACCTGATATTTCCTGAATGACAGTCCAGTGAAGTAGTCTCAGTATCGAATCCTATTCTTTTCATACTGCGGAGGATATCCAGGGATTTCTCCACAGACATCCTCCCGTATTTATCAGAGGTTCCGAACAGGTCAGTATTATTACTTACTACATATCTCATTTTTTTTTACTTTATGCCATACTATATACTTATCGAAATCTATCTTCCACTTGTGCTTGTCGAAGAATTCACTTCCGAGGATTCCTGTAACATTAAGACCCTCCCTGTTGCTGAACTCTCTCAGTCCTTTCAGGTCTGAGACCAGAAAGTCCTCATTGAATTCCATATTCCTGATATTAAATCTGACCTGCATACCATAGGAATCCATAATAGCTCCGTTCCCCACCTGTATCTTATCTCCTTCGGCTATTGTCTTCCCTTTCAGCTTATCCTTTATAGTATACAGGAATTGAATATCAAGGCAGTTCTGGTGAGCTCCGGAATCCAGAAGGAACCTGCATTTCTTACCATACAGGTGAACAATGATCATCGGAGTCTTTGTTCTTTCGAAATAATCCTCAAAAGAGAAAAACTCCCATTCTTTCGTATTCTCATTGTTCCTGTTCAGATCCCTTGAGATTCTCAGGGTAATAAGATATACCGGCCACAATGCCAGTAATAAAAATGCCAGACATACCATCCCCATATTACCTCCTTCCGGTGGAGCCGAATCCTCCTCTGGACTCATTTCCCAGATGTTGTACTTCCACAAATTCAATTTTCTTCGTGAACAACCACTTTATCTTCTGCCATGGTGTTGCAAACTGGTTAGGCTGTATCCTGAACTGTGCTATTCTGTCTCCCTTCTTCACAACAGCCCTGTCAAATGGCAGGCATGTCATTCTCCACACATCATCATCCCCGCAATACGACGAATCTATAATTCCGAATGAATTCGGAACTATAAATCCGTATGTTTTGAATGTTGAGCTTCTTGGAGCTATGATAGCTTCAAATCCTTCAGGGAGTTCCATAGATATCCCAAGGCTTATGAGAGTATAGCAACCCTTCTCCAGGACTTTGTCTTCGGCAGATCTCAGGTCTATCCAGTCCCCTTTTTTATCTATATACATCTCTGTTCTGGCAGAATGCAGTTTGTATCTTATTTTCATATTACATTAATGTTAGTAATTTCTCTTCTGTAATTATTTACATATGTGTCATAGGAATAGTTGAATATTCCTGTACTGATATGCCATCGGCATTCCCTATACAGCCGTACCCATCCCTTGTATACTGTGCCTTTATCGTCCACAAATCCGTTTGTATTCAGTGACATCCTGAAATCCCACTGTATAGGGCCGGGAGAGCTGGTATTAATAGTGATGAAGGAGAATACAGGGTCTACAGTATATTCCCTGAAATCAGGATCCTTCTCTATAATACTCTTCAACCCTTGTACATACATGCAGGCCTGGATGTAATACCCGTACCTGGTTACAGAGTCAGGGAAATATTCTTCCCATTTTCCTGTAGTTTTCAGGTCATAGATCTTTATGGTTTTCCTGATATGGTTGACGATGATAAGGTCAGGCATAAATTTATACTCACCGACATATTTCACATTGGCTATAAACTTCAGCTGGGTAAACATTTCTGTTTCTCCGTTGTTACTGCAACGGGGGTATACAGGACTGTCAAGGAGTATCTCGGAAGCTCTCAGCAATGACTCATACTGATCTACTGACAGTATCTTCTTTCCCTCAGTCAGCAGGCTGTAATACTTCCCCGCAGACTTTACTATCTTATCCACCCTGGTGTCATCCTTCCAGTTAGTTTGATAGTCATGCATATTTGCAGCAGTGACAATAACCTGTTTCGGGATTGAATCCAGTGCTTTACCCGGAAAGGCATTGTGAATGGAATCTGCTATACTTTTAAGTTTGTCTCCCGGCATATCACAGTCGGCCAGGAAAGAAAAGTTCTTCCTGATGTATACAGGGCCTTCAAATACTATTCTGTCCATCAATGCCCCTCTCTCCAGATACCTGTCTGTATCCGTATCATGGTCAAGGTATTTCTTTATAGCCTGAGGTCCTTCCCTGTTGTAGGCACTGAGCATTGAATAGGATATCAGATCCATAGATCTGTATTCCTCATCTGTTATATTTTTTGACAGGTCTTTAAAGCTTTTCATACTAATTGTTTTAAAATGTGTTCAGCTCTGTCCAGGGCATCCATATCCACACTGATATGCAGATCAGGATTCCTGTTGAATTTCTCTCTGATCAGGCTGATAATATTGATTACGGTCTCATATTCCCTGTTTTTCAGGGAATCCACTGATGCTCTCAGGTAATTTACTGGCATAGACTGTATCAGGCTGATGATTTTCCGTTCTTCTTCATTCATGTCTTCATTTTGTTTTTAATTTCTTCAATACACTTCTTCATGCTGTGTACCGTCGTTACTTCAAAAAACCTCACCTCCAGGCCCTGATGGTCTGATTTGTTCAGGTAATCTATAAACAGTTTTCTCTTTACAGGGTATACATCATTCCTGAATCCTTTTACCTCTATAATATCCAGAACATTACCATGCCTGTATACAAAATCAGGGGTATATGTAAGGTCACGGAGTTTCCTGATATCAGGCTGAAAGACAGCTGCCTGTCCTCTTCTGCTGTATGTACTCCATACCTGTACATTATCAGGATAGTCCCCTTTCATGAGTATTATCTTTTCAGGCTCATACTCCAGTCTTATTCCTTCTCTCAGGGCATACCTGTACATATTCAGTTCAGCCTTCGACTTAAACTGTATACCATCGAAGAATCCGGGGGTGGCATTTTTAATCTTCCTGTTCTTATCAGAATGGGAGATCGTCTGTTTCTTCTTCATCATATTCAGGTAATAACCATTTGAATTCAGTCCCCATATTCTCCTTCATGAACCTGTTTATCCTGGCAAACGGATCATCTGTCATTCTGGTATTACTACGGGCAAAATAAGCAGGATGTTCACATTTCAGTATACATGCCGCATTCTGCACTGCCGGAATGAAGGAGGCTGCCTGAGCCCCGAAAAACAGCCATATTACATCTGTTCTGTCGGAAGAAAACATTCTGATAAAGGTATCTGTAAATTCCCTCCAGGCAGCCTGATGGCTACCCGGGGAATTTACCTTTACAGTAAGGGCTGAATTTATCATCAGTATTCCCTGAGACACCCATGACTCCAGTGTAGGATCGAATCTGGCTTCATCAGAAGGCCTGTAAGAAGAGATCTCAGGATGCAGAATACATTCCTTCAGTACCTTTAAAGAAGGGCTTAAATCTTCGGATTTGGTACCTTCTTTATTGCCGAATAATATTCCTGTAGCTACTCCTTTTTGAGGGTAGGGATCCTGTCCCACTATAACAAGCCGGGTCCTGGAGGGGTCTGTAAGATGAAAGGCACGGAATACCTTATCTGTTTCCGGACACATATTATCTGTATCCTTATCTATAGATGTGAGGGTATTCATGAGCACCTGTTCATTCATATAGACTCCCCATTTACCTAATAATTCATTTTTTATCATACAATTGATTGATTATAATATTATAATTCTTACTGAGATACGCAGTTACAAACTGATCTGCATTCTCCAGAGCCTTCATCTTTACTGAAGGGGTCACAACAGTATACTGTTCCTCATCGACAGCCTTTACAGAAAGAGTAGTATAGACGGAATGGATAGTGTATTCTGCCGATATAGCTGTATTTATCAGTCTTGTCATATCTGCTTTTGGTAATACAGGAGCATCACAGTTTATATAAATCTCTTTTTTATTAATAAAGACAGAGAGGATAACCTCCTTGTCATATATAGCTGTCCCTGCTATACACAGCATATTGTATCCTTTATACTGTAGTATGTATGGACTATTCCTACTACTACTACTTATAGTGTGTATAGCCTCCTTCAGAGATTTTGCCACTATTATACTGTCTATACATGGAATGTAGTACTTACCTCCGTTACCGACCTGTATCAGGTAATCATGCATATCGTTATTATCTACATGATATACACGTCTTAGTGGAGAGATGTCATAGTAAACTCCATCCAGTATATTGCTTAATGTATACATTCCCATCATTCGATAAATTTAGTAGTCATCAAAGGACCGTGATACTCCATAAAGAAGGGGACATATCTTTCCGACTGCATGTATACCTGACACAGCTTGTTGACAAATACATTGGCTATCATTCCTCCTATCTGCATAGCCATAAATGCAGTCTGTTTGTAGGAGCAGATCTGTTCCTCAGCCTCTGCATCACTGAAAAGATACTGCTCTTCATATCTTTCCATATTCTCCTTCTCACTGCTTTCCATACATATAATCTGATACATTTCGGCACTTAGTCTGCCATCTATAAACACAGACTTACTTTTGCTATCAACATTACGTTTCCAGGCTTCATAGACTCCCCTTCTTGATTCCATATTGTCAAGGCATGATATAACATGTCCGGAGAATACTTCGTCCCTGGTTACCCTCCCCCTGTAGCATCTTATCCGTGATCTAACCCTGAATGCCTCAAGTACTTTCCTCATAGACACAATCTTACTCTGTCCTATGGAATGATCGAAATGCATCTGCCCGGCCATATTCTCAGGAGAAACTACATCGGGGTCTATAAGATTTATACTCTTTACACCGAGTTTTCCTATAGCAAAAGAGGTCCAGCTTCCTATACCTCCGAGTCCTACAATATTCGCATGTTGGTATTTTAACATTTCGAACCATACAGCTCCGGAGAATCTTTGTGTACAATTTTCATTCATAATGTCTTCAATTTACTTTCAACTAATTCAAGGATAGGATCCAGACTGTCATCCTCATAATCACATATATACCTGATTACCTTTTCCAGGATCTCCTTCTTCTTATACTTAGGATCTATATCCTCCCACATCCTGTAGTACGGCGGATTACTGTCAGCCTCGTCGATAAGTTCGGATACTATACTGTCTACATTATCCAGACGCAGGAATCCGGATAATACCTTACATACTCCTGTATCAATGTCATTGCTCTGGCAGGAAGCTCTTTGTGTAATACCCCGTGATATCCCGGTGCTTTTCATATAAGCTGAGGGCTGGTACGGTATAATACTCTCATAGTCCCGATGTTCAGAAAGCCAGTCTCTGCTTGCTGTCATACATGGTGCCTTACGTCTTGATATTTCCCTTGCCGTAGATAAGGGAGATTCAGGGAATTTAAGGAAGGATTTCGGATATTTTATATTCAGTGAGTAAGTCTCTATCTGAGTAGAGGTAAACTTCTTCTCACCTGTATGTATGGTATTTCCGTCAGGATCCGTGTATGATCCTTTCAAAGTACCATTATAAACTACTTTCCTTGTTATTCTGGCCTCGTAGGTATGACTTGAATCTACCACCAGTGACAGGAACCAGTTCTTTTCCTTCCCTTCACTTGCCAGGGTCTGCATATCTTCCCCTGAGAAGAAAGCCCCCATGCGGTGATGCGAGTGTATAAGTCCTATACTGCTGCCCTCAAGTTCATTATCAGCTATGAAAGCTGCTATGTACCTGTTAACATCATTACTGTCATATTGAGTATGTACGGATGTTCCTATATCAAGTATGAGAATATCCTTTACTACAGCGGAAATCTTTCCTTTTCTGTCTTTAATGCTGTAAAACAAAACTCCTGACCACTCAGTGTCAGGAAGTTCGAAGATAGCCCAATCTATCTTATTCTGAATGTCCCTGGGAATTTCTATATTTCCTATATTTCTCAGGGATTGCGTGTTCTGATGTATATTTTTCTGCATAAGCGGTTAATAAAGATTCAACAATATTGACGAATACACTATACACCTTTGGTTGTATAAAGTATCGGAAATTGAGAATAGTATCATCTTTCGGTTCTACACGGAGCCTTACAGGACTGCCTTTAAACATGAACAGTATACATTCAGTATCCGGGTCAATGTCAGTTATTTCAGGTGCATTATACATATATATATCCGAAACTATCCTGAAATCCTTTATATAAGGGTATATCCCAGGGACAGTCCTCAGCTAAATCTGATAATATAACTGCCAATTCTTCCGGTGTATAACTGAGCTTTACTCTTCCGTCACATTCTGCAAGCTTTATATTACCTGATACCAGAAAGGTTTTTACAAGATACTTTATATCCTGTATACGTACAGATGCGTCACTTGTATTTAGATACTGTGTATATATAAGTCTGTCGGACTTTTCTATATTCAGATCTGCCATATACTGATAGGGGCCTCCGGATACAGACTCCACATGTATGTACTGATCCAGTAATACAGGAAGAGTCTCTGTAAATCCAGGTTCCCATATAGATTTCATAGTACTTATTACAGTACTCAGGGCTGTTTTCCCAAGACAACATGTCCTAAATTCCCCTGACAGGTCTGGGTTACTGTGACAATGTGAATGGATATACCCTTTGCATGCCTCGATATATGAGTAGGTACTTCTGTTCATTCTGACGCCTTCTATGGACAGCATAAGGTTGTTAAATGTAAGTTTGATATACAGATCCTTTATAGTATGTGTTTCTTCTTTTTCATTCTGTATAATAACCTCCGGGCGGTATATAATAATTGTAAATGCCGGGCGATCTGAATCTCCACTACGTCTATTCAATATCTCATTTATAGCATCATCAAATGTGCCACATTTCTGTATAATATCTTCATATATAGAAAGTGATTTTATCCTTTCAGAACAGACATCCTCATCTACATACTCCTCCCCGAAATAATCATTAAAGGAGGAGAGGAGGCTATCGAATCTCCGATATACCTCCTCAATGGCCTCATCTACTGTCATCTCAGGTACTTAAATTCTTCCTTCAATTCTGACAGAAGGTTTTCGGTTTCATTCTTCCTGACAGATCCCTCCCTGATACTATTAATGTCAGTATCACTCAGGATTCCCTTATTATACAGGCAATTCAGCAGGCTATCCAGTCTGGCTGCGGACCATACAGATTCTGTACCACAGGGTTCCGGCTTATTTTCTTCCTCTTTGTCCTTCTCCATAGTATCATACACTGCCTCCAGGACCTCCTCCTTCTTATCCTGTACCTTTTTCTTATTACCTGATGTACGTTCCATTTTTGTTATGAAGGCTGTAAGGTTATCACTTGATACCTGCGTGTAATTTCTCCCAAATTCTTTTTTCACATCCTCCTGTAAACCTCTTGAGACAATCATTTGGTTAATTTCTTTTCTGGATAATGTTCCGGAAGATACTTTCTTGTTTGGAGTCATTAGGATAATAGACAATTCACGTGTAGGATTCCCACGGAACATCACAGTGTCAGGAAGAAGACTCTGGTTATCCGTAAGTATAGTTCTTGATCTTCCTTCATGGAATTCCTTACCACTATAATTGATTCCGGCATTATCCAGCTCTCTTTTCAGTTCTCCAAGGGTTCCTGCTGTACTTTCAATCTGTTTTGCCCAGCTAACTGTCTCATCTGTAATTCTGATAATTCTACTTTCCATAATCTGATTGTTTTAATATTGATTGTTAAAATGGTATATCATCCGGGTCCTGGGGGAGTCCTATCATATCCCTGAGTACCCGGGTGGCCAGTTTCCTTCCATGATTTTTTGTAAGGTCACTGGGATCTTTTGATTTGTATAAAGACGGGATTTCTATCTGATGCAGGCTATATTCATCACACAGCTTCTCAGAGTACATCCTGCCGTAATTGATTTCCTTATTGAAATCATTGTCGAACAGCACATGTATATTTTCGAACCTTTGTTTCAGTGAAGATATAACATGAGGCTTAGGGACATATCCTTCACCTTGCAGGCTTGTAGATGGTGTACCTGTGCAACACCATACACACATGGCATCCTTCCGTGAGGAAGTGATTACCAGATGGTTTCCTCTTTCAGGGAGCAGTGTCCACAGGTCCCATACAGACCTGTCATGCTTGCTTATCCATTTAAGATGGTCACTGAAAGGCTGGTAAATCTTAATGGTAGGATTTCCGTCCTTGAATTCAACATATACATAGGCATATTTATCGGCAGGCATAGAAGTAGTCTTTCCTTCCCTGATAAAGAATATGGTGCTGATAGGATAGGTATTCGAGATATCCAGAAACCACTTATCCACTCCCTGCTTTTCCCAGAACTCATAGTCATAGGGCCTCCAGTCTCTGGTTTTCACCCTGACATCCGACCCCTGGTGTGACAGAGGGGATCCCTGTTTTCCGGAAACAGGTCCTGACAATTTTTTTTTGTCAGGAACCCTCCTGATATCAGACAAATCCCTGCATAACCTCCTGAATGCCTCCTGTGCAGTACAGGCCCACATCAGGCTCAGGAGATCCAGTACCCTGCCTGAATCTCCTCTTGCCTGGTCTTTGAACCTGATATGCCCGTCCATACCCTGAAAGATGCTCAGTGAGGGTTTCCTGTCAGGTCTGTACGGCGCATTTATTATACATGGAAGTTCCGTGATTCCCAGGTAATATGAGATTATCTGAAATTCACTTGCTATTCTGTATAGACTGTTAAGATCATCAGGACGGGCAGTCAGTATCATATTATGCTGTTTTTTTTTATTTTTTCACCCACTTTGATTTTACTTCTTCCACTGTGGCGGCTTTTGTTTCAGGAGCCTTGAATGTGGTAGGAGTCTCTGTATATTCCTTAAACACTTCATCTCCGAACTCTACATTCTGGTACATTCCCGCTGCCTTACATCTGGTGATGTTATTCAGGATGAAAGAACAGTTACGGGCTGCTTTTCTGCCGAATTTAGCAGGGAAGAAAGTCTGATAGTTATTGTTGTTACTGTCTTTCTGTACTCCGAACCACACCTTGGTACAGTTATCAGGGAACAGGGAAAGAGCTTCCACTACTTCTGAGACATCCCCGGAGAAATAGTCACCGATTCTTTCCAGTTGCAGAAGTGCAGTTTCAGGATCTTCAATCTCCTTCCATTCCTGATCCTGCGTCATATACATACGGGAGGGCACATTCAGGTGGGTACGGATAAATTCCAGTAATGAATCCTCCCCTGAATAGGCCTGTCTTACCCCCTCAGGTGAGAAATTCATATTACCGGGGATAACACAGTTATCATAGTCTTCCTGTGACAGCCATACTGTTTCCCCGTAGGCATTTACGCACTGACACTTATTTCCGGCAGAATTGAGCCTTGCTGTATCCCTCAGGAAGAATTTCACAGGCAGGATATCCTCTACCCCTTCAATATCAGGCTTGGTATACAGGGTAATATTCACCCATCTCACACCATCCTTTTCCCCGGTATATACAGGTTCCTTATCAACCTTCCACCCGAATTCCTTTTCCAGCTCATCCTTTGAAGGATTTACCAGCAGCACCTTCACCGGAGCCACTCCGGTATATAACTTCCTTGATACAGATTCTTTCGACTCTTGTGCTTGTCCTATTTTCATATCTTCTTACTTTAAACTGTTAGTCTATTCTGATCCATTTTGATGCTACTGTTTCTTCTGAAACCTGTTCTTTTTCCCCTGCTTCCGGCCCCTCCTTACTATTTTCTGTTTCTTCTGCCGGGGCTTCCTCTATACTTTGTTCCTGTGACTCTCCTTCTGTTTTATTCTCCACCTCCCGGGCCTGGGGAGTGGGTGTTTTAAGCATTTCGAAGATCAGGGCTTCTACTTCATCGGTAAATTCATCTCCTGCAAATGCAATAATGGCCTTGTTAATAGAATCCATGCTTTTGACTACTTCTTCTTTCTCTGCCATCAGATCTTCAATCTTTTTGTTCAGGGAATCAATTTTGCGGCATAGTGGTTTCAAACCTAAAATCATTCTCTTAACCTGGGCTTTCTTATAAATGCCCATTTTCTTTTCTTCCATAATTTAAAGCTTTAAATAATTAATAATAAATATATAACTCTGAGTTATCTGAGTACAGTTTAATAATATTCCTCAATAGCCTTGAACACGATATTCAGGTCGTTCGGGATGGTATCTTCTGAGAACATATCTTCCGGTGTCTTGGCAGGAATTTCCACTCCATTCAGTCTCATTTTGTGGGTATAGAATTTAAATTCCGGCTTTCCGTCTTTCCCGAATGAAGGGGAACAATACAGGCAGATGGCCACTACCTCTAATGGATTATAGTGCTCATCCACCATCCGGCCCACAGTTTTACATTTCTTTCCTACTATGGCCTTGTCATTCACTACATCATCATCATGCATCATCATACATACGATGAGGTCCCTGCGTGCATTCTCCACTGTTTCCATAATAGTCTGGAAGTGCAGTGCTATCTCCGTGAATTTCGAGTATCCCACCACATTGACTTTCTGGAACAGTTCCTTCTCCATGATGTATCTGGCATCATCAATAATGATATATTTGATGTGCGGGCCTTCATCAGAGATGGTCTGTATAGTGGATGCTATACTATCCCATGCTGTCAGGTGAAGGAGGTTATCCTTATCTTCCGAGAAGATTTTCTCCGACCCTCTGAATGGCAGTGGTTTGTTTGTCACATTAATAATTACCGTACTTTCCGGATTGAGGTTCTTTACTGACCGGGTTTTCCCGGACCCTGTAGGACCTACTACAATCATCATTTTTCCCATAACTGTTTTACTTTTTTAGATATTAAAAAACTCATTCTTCTTATTTTATACCATATACTTACCGGTGTTGATTTCCTCATGAAAGACAGCATTCCTGGCATGGAATCATGAGCCTCCGCATACCTGTAGAAATCTTCCATTTCCTTTTCCTGAAAGGACTTGGGCATCTCGTCGAAGATGGATACAGCACCATCGAACAGGAGTGGAAGTATTTCTCCTGTAGCATCCCCATCCCTGTCTTCAAGGACCTTCACAAACCTGGCATAATTTCTCAGACGTGATATGTCATATCCCTTGTATCCTGACAGTCCCATCTTAAATGGTGAGTATATCCCGAACAGCATATTCAGGTCCCTGCATATCTCCTTACTGTTACCAAGCCCTGCGGAAGTAGGTTCTCCCTTATTAAACTTAAAGGAATCCTTATCTTCTACAGACTGGGCCTGATGCTGTATGACAATAAAGGTATAGTTCAGCAGATCCCTTGCTGCAACAATATACTTCGACAGCTTGTTTATATTCTGTCTCTCTGTAAACTCCCTTTCAATGGACAGGTTAGCCAGGTTATCTATAATAATTATCTCATAGATATCCTCATTATCAGGTTTATACCCTATTACTCCTTCCTGTTTCTCAGGATCCCTGAAGATATAATGCCCGTGTGCCAGAGCTCTCTCCTTTATAGCCTTATTGATACCTGTAGGATTCCTCTGGTCGGTAATATATTCTACTGTCTCCTCCCATTTTTCACATATATGCCTGAACTCATCGGATTCCATTACCTTCATAGCCTCATCCGGGAATCTCACTCCTTTTCCCACACTCTTGGCCTGTCTGGGAGAATACCTCATAGATCCTCCTGATATCCTGTACAGGGCATGGCACATAAATTCCAGCATCTTATATGAAGGGCTCATCTCCAGGGTGAAATACATACAATGTATCTCAGGCCCGTTGTTTTCTATCATATCGAAGAAAGGCTCATACAGGAAGGTATAATCAGTCCACTTTGATTTGGCTGATTTCTGGTTCCCCGTAATACCATAATACTTACCCTTCTCCTGGCCCGGGAAACATCCCCTGAATCTTTCATAAGGGAAAACTATACAGTTGGGATCTTCCCCTTGCAGGGATTCCCTGTTCTTTCGTATAGTCCCCATTACTGTTTCGTACAGGCTCATTTCTTTCCCAGGGTTATGAATATGGTAAAACACAGAAAATCTATCCCCAGTGATACCAGTCTTTTATGAGGGAGGAGTTTCTTATCCCAGCAGATTCCTACTCCCAGCCCGATGTTTTTATGGGCCATAAAATCAAATTCAAGTCTCATCTCAGTCTGTCTAAATGTGTTACTATTCTTTCATCTTTGTTCTCAATAAAGTTCAATAAATCCGAAGAAGGTTCAGATACTCCCCCTCCGAAGGATTTTTCCCTGAATATGAAGTACTTGAGAAGTTTCATCATATCATAGTTTCCTTCGAAGGATTTCACATATCTTTCCGTTGCTTCTTCTATCTCCTCATCACTGAATTCCCCGTATAATGAGAAGAATGTTTTAAGTCTTCTTTCTATCAGCTTCACTGAATCTGTCCAGTAATATCTTTTGCCGGATACTTCCTTGCATCCTCTGGGATATATTTCCTTGAGTCTTTTACAGAGAGGACCCAGATCCCTTTTCTTTATGGTCTCACTTTCCAGCAATATATCATGGACAATATCACAGGCTTTATCCGGAAGAAACCATTCATCATCACCATCTCTTTTAAGGCTTAGCAGGCCTTTTTTTACCAGCTCATCCTTCAGTTTCATAAACTGCGGAACAGTGTCAAAGGTAATAAGAATAAGGGCCTCTTCCAAGGTAAGCCCGTACATTTCACATGCTTTTTTCTTTAGTCTGATTTCTACTGTATTCATCATATCATCAATGTTTTAGCAGGTATTTTTATCTCATCGAGGGCTTTACGGAGATATTCTTCATCCTTTGTATTTTCAACATACAGAATATATACTTTAGGATCCTTTCCCCTCAGGCTCCTCCCTACTTTTTGCAGAAATCCCCTTATCTCTCCGTCCAGCTGTACTATAATACATACTTCTATGTCTGTCAGGTTCAGTCCTTCCTGAGCCATACCCACAGAATACAGGCAATTGGATTCCCTGTTATTGAACCTGTTTATGCTGTCCTGGGAATTATTCTTTTTTGAGTGTATGTCATTCCCGTGTCCCAGTGCTGTAGCCTGTTCAATACTTGAACAGAAGCATATATACCTTCTGTTGTCCAGGTTTTCCCTCTTTATAAGCTCCCTGACAGCATCCGTCTTTATACTTCCCAGGAATCTTTTCCTTTCGGATCCTGCCTTCATCCACCTTATTCTCTGGTATTCCTGTCCTCCGTGTATATACATTCTTTTCAGCATCTCCACCTGTCTGTCCAGTCTTTCGTAGATCTGCTGTTCAGAGCATCTGACCTGTTTTTTCTCCTTTCCTTTTCCTGACGGCAGGTAAACTGTATTTACAGGTTCACGCCCCAGGGCCAGGGGGGTGAGGATTATTTCAGGGAAGGGGACAAGGTTCCATTTTATAGCATCTTCAAGGGTTACAACGGATTTTATTATCCTCGGAAACCTGTATTTTATACTGTTGAATATACTGTCTTTCAGGGTGGCTGTAAGACCCAGTACCCTGTAGGCATCTATATCCCACAGACAATCCATCCTCTTTTCAGATCCTATGTGATGCATTTCATCCATGATAAGGAGGTCATATTCACCCTTACATTTGTGGATGGATTGGTAGCATTCCATCTTTATATCCATAAGCAGGGTCCCGGAGAGCCATTTGTCCATTTCCTCCTTCCAGTTCTGCCTGTGGGCAGTCTCAGCAATAAGGATAAGGACTTTCAGGGGGATATCTATCCCGTCAGCCTTCTTCTCCCTTGCCAGCTCCTCCATAATGAGCAGGGAAGCCTTTGTCTTCCCTGTTCCTGTGGCCCATTCCAGTATAAGGAACGGGTTATCCCTGGCAGTCTCCACTGCCATCTTCTGTAATTGTTCCTTTGTTGTTTTCATTTTTCTGACAGCGCTGTCTTTCCGATTTGTGTATTAACTCTGAGGCTATCTCTTTTACTTTGTCTGTTATATCCCTGTCATATACAGCCTTGCCCGGATCTATGGTCTTATGCATGTCGCACTGTACTTTAATTACTACTTTCACAAGAGTATATACACCTACCAGATAGCCAGTATCTTCAGTGATTTCTACAGCCAGTTCCTCCAGTTTATTAAGAATACAGTACTTCTTGTATGTTTCTTTGTTCAGTATAAAGGAAGGATAGTCTTTATCATTAGCCTCCATTAACTCATATAGTCCCCGGCCATTTTCTGAACACAGCAGTACAGGGACATACTGTATGAGGTTGTTATATACTTCCACGGCTTCCTTTAACCTGTCTTTTACACACAGAAGATTTTCCTTAGTAATGTCTACATAGGAAGATTTTCCTTTCTCCAGATCTTCAGGAGTTATTTTTATAATGCAGTATTTCATAATGTATTGAAAAATAGTTTTATACTTCCCCATATTTTAAGGTATACAGGAGCATTTGGGGATATGGGGGTTATCTTCCTGTATCTCATACTTACCAGATAGTGTTTCCTTATATAGGCTACTTTTTTGAATCCCCTCCTGTTGTATATATCTATCCAGTATGTTGAATTGCCTACAGGCATCAGTACCTTATGTTTTACCAGCAAAGTAGCAGTCTCACCGACATATCCCAGATCCTTTATAAGTTCCAGTAATTCCTTGTAAGTAATCTGTTGCAGTCCGTAAGCTTTAAATACTTCCTGTATTTTCCTGTATCCTATACCGGATTTAGGGAACCGGCTTTTCCTTGTTTTTTTTTCTTTATTCATTGTTTCTCTGTTTTTTAATCCGACTATTTATTCTGATAATTCATCCTCTCCAGGCCCTGATCTTCTGACAAGTTTTTCCTTGTATATGTCTGTTAGTTCACATAATACCTTCATTCTTGTGTCTGTATCATATTTATCCCACCAGTAACCATCATATGATATACCGGACGGAGCAAATCTGTCCTTATTGAATTCAGGGAAGTAATAACTCAATAATGCGGGAACATTCGGTAGTAATGGTTTTATTCCCCTGTGATAGTAGAACTTCGGTCGGCACTGGAGTGCTTCTGTCAGAACTACGCACAACCCGTAATATTGTCCTGATTTCAGAATAGTTTTGGCGTCTCCTAAGACATCTATCTTTTCTGCTACAGTCATAGGGCAGGCAGGAGAGATAAAACCATATGGGTATTCGAAACTGTTTGTGCGAATGAGCAGACGGCTGAAATCATTGGAGTCCTCCTTCCACAAGTCTTTTAATGCAGAACCTCCGGGTAATAAATCATCCAGATCATATGCATAAGAATGTGTAACATCATAGCCCAGCATATCAGAATACTCTTTTCTGTAGCTGAGCTCGAAATCCTCCCATGATCCGTCTGTAATACAGCGGGCGAGAATTTCTGTTATTTCTGATCTGTCAGCAGACTTAGTGAGAAATTTTACACAGTTTCTTGAGAAAACACTGATATCTTCAGGACTTGTCACACCATTCATTAAAAGACTCCTGAAATTAACCAGCCTGATTCCCTCTATAAGCTGGGTACCCTCACCGCATCCATCCAGGTATAATTCAACTGCTTTGTTAAAATCCGCTCTTCTCAGGGATTTCATAATTATGTTGTGAATAGCCCTGATTGTGTATAATATAGGTAACATTTCTTTAAGTATTAATTTTAATTATTTTTTACTATGTACTTTCTGTTCATATATGGATATCAGTATATTGAAAGCTTCTATTCTTCTTTTACGGTCATATTCAAGCCACCAGTACTCATTTGGTCCCTTATATCCAAGACCGAATGTGCCGGGGTTAAATTCCGGTTGAGAAGGCTGATAAGGTTTCTGATAAACAAACCGTATATTCCCCTGTTGTTAGGAAGGTCCATAAGATCATACATGTCCAAAACCCGACCAGGATTATTGTTATATTCATCCAATAACCAGGTCATTAAGGGCCGCATTCTGTCTATTATGTTCATAATAAAATGTTTTAGTATTTGTCTTGTGTATATAGTTTTATCAGTTTGTCGAAGGCAGCCAGTCTGGCCTTCCGGTTATTCAGATCCCACCAGTAATCGCATGGAGGCACATAACTGCCTTTAACATACATACTGTTAAATTCGTGGATATAGTCAGTTATTACTATGGGATCACTGTCATTATTGAATCCCTGACCGTAATGAAATAAAGGACAACATAGCAAAGCCAAACGTATACTCTTACACATCCCATTGGAATATTCTTCTGAATACAGTAATCTGGCATCTCTCAGTATGTCTGCCCTGTTCATAAATCCGGGTATCCGTACAGACATCATATCATGTGACCTGCGTAAACATTGTAATATGTAATATGCCCGGTCTTTATTCTTAAGGCTGATAAAGCTAGCTTCACCAATACATAAAGGGATAGTATGGAATAAAGACTGATTAAAATCCTTTGGCAATCTTATACCTGTGTAGATCTGATATGAATTTATTATACTGTCACACATTTTTTCATAGGTACTGTGAAAATCAGTGTTTAACAGGATGGATACAATGTCATAATAGTTGATGACATGATAGATGTAATTTATAATACACCTCATCCATTGTACGGCAGACAGACTATCATCCGATTTATTGAGATGAGGGATGAAATTCCTGTACCATAAGTTCTGATAAGGAGTATTATGACTGCTGACCATCTTTGAAAGAAGCTCATTCCCTGTCATACAGGTGCCGGGATCATCAATGTGAAGGTCATAAAGAAAGTTATACATATCTGTGATGTAATCCTTAATATTTTTGTCCATAGTAAAATAGTTGAAATTAATGTTCAGGATCTTTATATAAAGAAAGAAGATCATTAAAAGTCCTCAGCCTTGATGACTTGTCAGATATAGGCCACCAGAAACTACCAGAATTTTTAATGTCACCGTATCTGTCATTGTTGAACTCAGGAAAATAATTATTTATATCAGGACCATTGAAAAGTATCCCCTTGCCTGTACAGGCTTTCGGACATGATACAATCCCGCGGTTTAAAGAATAACACATGCCCTGGGATAAGGTACAGCCCTCATAAATCTTCTTCGAGTCTTTCAGAATATTATACCTCTCCTGTCTCGTAAGATAAGTATGACTCACCAAATCATTACGGCCCACAAGAGCATTCATTATTATACAGTACCTCTCACTCGTACATTCACAGGAAAATTCATCAGCAGAAATGTTAAGGTAAAGAAGAGAGGAAGGTGAATAATCAGTGTGAGAGGGAAGGAGAATACCTGTCACCTCACACCATGGCTTTCTGATACTGTCCGTGAATACCTTCCATGTACCAGCTATATCAGAAACACTCAGTATTAAAAGAACTTCATGCATGCTTAAACATGACCCTATATGACTGATAAGACGGTTTATCCAATCACAAGGCATAAGAGAAGAATTATCATCTGATAAGTGATGCAGAAGATTGTAAGTAAATATATATTCTGCACTGTTGTCCGGAATCAGAAAACCTCCTGATATGTCATCCGGAGATAACTTCCTCTCAGGAGATTTATACATGCAGGTACGAAGATGTTTGTAAAGATGTTTGAAATACTCTTTCATGATAAATGAATTTGATAAGAGTTAACAGTTAAGGAAATGTAACCCCGAAATTAAAGAATTTTATATAGTATATAAGGAGAATTTTTAGCAAAGTAATGTACTCTGAAACCCTAAGAATGATAAGGTTTAGGAAATATAAAGAAGGAAAAAGACAGGGTAAAAACATGTACTTATATCATAATAGAATGTAGTAAAGGTATGAAAAATAGTAATAGGCAGAAAGTTAGGGAAGGGGGAGGGGCTGATAATCAGGCACTTAGCCCACTTTTCCCTTTCATAATAACAGCTTCTCGGTTGTTTGCCTCTTACATATTTTCAGCCGCTTCTTCAATCACTAGTACATAAGAACCTCCCATTTGCCACTCTGAGACTTCATAAGAACAGGTGTTTTATATCCTTAGCATTTCCTTCTCATTCTTTTAGTACCTGAGTACTTAAATAAACGAGTAAAAAAAAGGCAGTGAGCCGGAGCTTACTGCCTTGATACTGTGTGATTTGGTGTTTTTTTTTAGTCTACTGTTAAGGTCAGAATAGGAGAATTTCCTTCCCCTTGATCATACAATGTATAGATCTCCTCTCCTTCCACCTCAAACAACCCAATCATGGGTCTTGCCGGGGCTTTTCCAGTTTCAATGATATGCTGTTGCACCTTATTAGCAACTGCCCCTGTTACATTTCCATCCTCAGTTCTAAAGGACAGGAATAAATTAGGCTGGCCTGTAATCTCATTAATCTTCTGAGGGTTCGGAACTACATCCAATCCACCCTTCACCTCGAACTCCTCCAGGAACTCCTCCACAGTCCATGATTTTTTACATACCTCATTAAAGGTCCGTCCGTCACGTACATTCACATTGCTTTTACTGCCTTTTGATTTTCTTACTAAAGTTGCCATAATTTGATAGTTTTAAATTGTTGAACATCAGCACAATGAACTCCGGGAATTCCATACCCCCAGTACTACCCACCATGCCATAGGAGGGGGAGGGTTAGGGTGGTTATCTCCCTCCCCTACAAATAAAAATTAAAAAAAAATTAGCTCCCCCTCCCACAAATAAAAAAAATAATTTTTTTAATCTCCCCCTTCTATAAAAATTAAAAAAAATTTATCTCTCCTCTCTACAAAAAAAATAATAAAAAAAATTTCTGTTCTCTATAGCTTTCAGCTTCTCAGGTTATCATAGTTTTGACTTGTAGTATGGTAAGGTTGTGAAGAAAAGTTTGTATATATAACAGTAAGGCAAGTCTAAGGTAGTGAAGTATTTTTGGTATATTATAATATTCGGGCAGACTGATTTGGTTTACCTGTATATAAAGGAAAGGTCCCGTCTGGAATGAGATCAGGCGGGACTGGGGGAAAATGTGTGATTTTTGAAGTGTCCTGTGGTTATTGTAGCAGGTCCTCAGGACATGTGGTGTATTTATGAGTACTGCAAATATAGGTATTTTATTTCAATCTGCAAATACTTTGATGTAAGGGGGCCGGGAGATGGGATAATTATGAGACAGATCCCACAACAAACCATCTGAGTGTATTTTCTGCGGAGCCGTATTTATAGAGGGTCAGTGTATTGGTGGATATTGCTCTTACATATGCTACATATGCTCCTTCATTGACAGGGTGTTGCACGCATACTACGGCATTATATACTCTGGCTAGTGTTTTTGGCAGTGTAACTGATACCTGTTGTGATCCTGATGACACTGATACGGATCCCCATTCTAAGCATATATTATTCGGTAGTACTGTATATCCGGTTCCTGTAGCTATTGCTGAAACTGGTTTTGTACCAGTTTAGGTACGTCACTTGATGTAATAAATTCTGCATAGTTACATATTGTTTATCAGGGGTCTAAAATAAAAAAAACTCTGCATTTCAAAGTTTCTCTATTAATTATTCCACCTCCTGGCCCACCGAGCGAAGCGAGGTTATAGAAACAGGGAAGGCAAGTTTATATCAGAGGTTATTACTGTTGGTTATACCATGATAAAATATAGTTATATTATGAATGATTCCGGAATTTTATCAGGAGATAATTACATTTTTGTAGCTATTAGATATATCATGTATTATTAGCTACAAAAATGTATCCACAATCTGGATATTAAATTATGGTCTATTAATTTTTCTCCTTAGGATAAGGATGTTTTTTTTAATAGAAAATGGGCCTATAGAATATATAAGAAGAAAAACCTGTTCAAATTCTATTTAAGAGGATGTGTATCAGGATGTTAGCCTTTAAGAGTTTTTAGGTATGCCAAGTAACTTACTGGTTATACACTAAATAAGTCTGGTTATACCCTAAATAATCCTAGGATTTTACTAGGAAATTCTAACTTTTTTAGACAGGATTCTCAGATAGATAAAATAGGATATTAATAATTAGATAAGAATAAGGAAAATGAGAATATATGTCTTTGTATATCAAGCTGTTATATTAAAATATAACTCACTATATAGTGTTTTCAACTCACTATATAGTGAGGAAGGCTTCTCATATAATGGTATAGGCTCACTTTTTTATTGAGAATATAGAATTTTTTTTTCTTAATATTTTTGTTAGGATTACTTTTAAAACATATCTTTGTGCTTAGTATAACTAATAAATACAGTGAGAATGGAGGCAAGAAAACAACTTGGAAGAAGGATAACAAGAGAGATCATAGATAATAATACTGGTGAAGTACTTGTATCGGAAGATCTTGTAGTCAAGGTAGGAGATATAGATAAGTTTATAATGTTTTTTCTGACTAATAATGATTATTTCTATCACCTTACAGGTACTCAGATTAAGGTACTTTCTGTATTATGGAAGGAATCCACTTATAAGCAGGGGGATGAAGGGAATATAATCCATAATAATAAAAATTTAAAGACTTCTATAAAGAGTAAAATGCCGTCTATAACAGACGGCATGATAGATAATGTGTTCAGCACTCTCAGCAGGCAAAATGTATTGATAAAAACATGTAAGGGTGAGTATATGCTGAATCCTGAATATTTTTTCAAGGGGAGACTAAGTGATAGGTCCAAATGCATTAAAAGGGTTGTGGAATTTGTTATTAAGCCTGAATCTATGAAATCCGTGTCTGATGAGGAGTGTTTAAATCAGAATAATGTTTTCTAAGTAATTAAAATTTAATATGAAGGAAAGAGTAAACACAAAAGATGCAAGAGAGAAGCTTCTTGAAGGAGTAAGTATATTATCTGAGGCAGTATCACTGACCCTTGGTCCGTCAGGGAATACTGTGGTCATTACTGATGGGGACGGATCTCCTCATGTTACCAAGGATGGGGCTACTGTAGCACAGGCAGTGAGTGACCCTGATCCTGAGGTTAACTGTGGTATTGAGCTGGTAAGGCAGGCAGCCGTGAAGACAGCCAAGGAGGCAGGGGATGGTACTACCACTTCTACTGTACTGGCCAATGCTTTTATACATAATCTGAAGGATTATGATCCTGTAGAAGCTTGTAAGGCACTTGACTTCGTCACTTCGATGGTATCTGAGCTTATTTCACAGAAATCTGTAAAGATTGTAAGGAATATGGATATGGTGGAAGGAGTGGCTACCATATCTGCAAACAATGATGGTACTATAGGCAGATATATCCGTGAAGCTTATGAGAAGACAGGGATGGGGGTGAATATTATGCTTCTTGAAGGATTTGATGACAAGACTGTAGTATCTACCACAAAGGGGATAAAATTTGATAAGGGATATGAGTCTATAAGGTTTGTCAATAATCAGGATAAGGGAGCCTTTGAGATATCAGACTGTGATGTGGTATTATTTGAGAATCCCCTGTGTGTATCTCAGGATATATTACAGGAGTACAGGCTTGATAAAGCTGTTCCTGTGCTCATCATAGGTCCTTCATTCTCAAGTGAGGTAATCAACTTCGGTATTTCTGCAAGAAGGTCAGGATATTCCGTATGTATGGTTCAGGCAGAGGGATGGGGGGATTCCCAGAGGGAGCATATCAGGGATATAGCAGCCCTTATATGTCCTGTATACAGTGAAGATATCAGCTATTACGGAAGGGTTGATAAGGTAATTGTCGATTCTATGTCTACTACCATTATAGGAGGTAAGGGTCATCCTTCTTCTTATATTGCCAGCCTCCGGGCCCGGGCCGGAAACAGTGATGTGGAGGACCATAAGAACAGTCTTCTGGAAAGGGCATCTATACTGGAGAATGGTACTTGTTCCATCACTGTGGGAGCTAAGACTGAAGCAGAGCTGAAAGAGAAAATGGACAGGTATGATGATGCTGTGAGGGCTGTAAAATCAGCTGTAGAGGAAGGAGTATTGCCTGGAGGAGGAATTGCCCTGAGCAGAATTTCCGATGAGATCATGGAAAAAACGGAGACAGCAGGGGCCAGGAGGGATGCATTATTATGTCTACACTCTGTAAGGGACAAGCTGTGTGAGATGTGTGGCATATCATGGTCATATGATGTAAATCAGGATTTCTTCACAGGATATGATTTCAGGAGAGGAAAAGAGGTGAACTGTCTGGAGGAAGGTATTCTGGATCCTGCAAAGGTAGAGAGGGTAGCTGTAGAGAATGCTGCCTCCGTAGCCAAGACTATTTTATCGACTAAATGTATAATCAATACCAGGGAGGACAGGTTATGAAAAGGATAGTGAAAGTATTATTATGGATATGGCAGCTTCCCCAGAATGTACTCGGGATCCTGTTCATGCTCATTTTCTACAGGCCGTGGCACAGACACTCTATAGCCTGTGTTGTGAAGGGTACTGCTGTAATCATACATTTTTTATGGTCGGAAAAGATGAAGGGAGGAGTAACTCTCGGTGAATATATATTTGTATATGGGAAAGACTTATATCATATAGGATCAGGATATACGGATATGGTAATAAAGCATGAATACGGTCATGTAAGGCAGTCCAGAATGCTTGGCCCCTTATATCTGATTGTCATAGGTATTCCGTCATTACTGCATGCAGCAGTACATGACAGTCTGTGCAGGAATAAGGATTACAAGCATTTTTACACAGAAAAGTATGCTGATAAGCTTGCTGGATTGAAATAATCATTATATTTGCTGTGGATTTGTCATTTTCTACAAAAATCCATCATCTTGATTTATTTAAAAATATGTGAGTGAGCCACAGTCTTATGACTGTGGTTTCATTTTTCCTCATATACTGTTATCCCGGTATAAATATTTTATTTATATTTGCATGTAGTAAATTGAATTAGTGATTAGTGGAGGGCCCTTAAGGGCTCTTTGGCCTGGTAACTCAATGCATAGAGTGACTCCGTCCTAAGGAGTAAGTTGCGGGTTGGAGTCCCGCCCGGGCCACTGGTAAAGTAAGATATATGAAAGAGATGACTAAGGAAAAATGGATTATGTTTGTGGTGATAGTATCTGTACTTGCTATTATAGCCGGATTTGCAAAGTTATGTCCTTTCTGGGTTACCTTATCTGTGATCCTGTCCATGATCATAGGCTTTAATGCAGGATGGGTTTTCAGGAAATGGTATAGTGAAAATGTACACAATAATAAATAGATACAGTTATGGAAATTATAGGAGACTTCGAACTGCCCGGAGATATAGAGAAATCCACCATCTCCCGGCCCTATGACATCAAAACATACCTCAATAGAATTGAAGGATACAAAACAAAGATCAAAAACCTCCACTGGTCTGTAAAGCTTCTCCCCTATATTGAGAAGAATGAGCTACATGAACATCTGGACGAACTTCTTGACCTGGTTTCTGACTATGAGGATGTGGTAGCAGAAAATTATATGGGAACTTTCGGGGTTCTTCCTCTTGGATTCCTTTCAGGTGTGCAGCCTGAAACAAATGATCCTCTTGAACTTATTGATAAGATCAGGACAGATCTTGAAGGATTTCATTCTGCTTATTCTTCTGATCTGAAATACATAGGTATTATCAATGCTACTGAGGATCTGTTACAGGAACTTCCGGTTAAAAAATACCTGATAGACCAATGCAAGTAGGATATTTGGAGGATACACGGTATATAATAGAATATGAAGTAGCTTCAAAGTCAAGGTACTACGGGGTGAAGTTGTCATATAAGGAATCATGCACTGAACCTGTATCCTGTGAAGATCCTGTTCTGTATACATGGACAATATACGCCAGTGTTCCGTATGACAGTACACAGAAAGTACCGGATTATAAAAAGCTCATGCCTGGTGATGTAAAGATAGAGGGAGATGTTGCAGTATGTGAACTTATACAGGTTACCACTGCCTGTGAGGGAACTGACACAGTATCTGCTTCTGACGGGACATACAGGTCCATACATCTTAATCTGAGAAGGGGTATAGACATGTACCTTGTAAACAGGCTGAAAAACTATGCGGGAATAAAGTACTAACCTTCACGATGTATAAATCTGACAGGAGCATAAAGATTTCTTTATGCTCTTGTTGTATATATTATTTATATGGTATATATTTGTGTTGTTAATCTATAGTATATGGATAAGAATATTTTATACAGGATAGTTGCTTTCGATACTCTGAGAGGCTTGGAAGATTATCTTAATGCCAACAGTATTGACAGGGAATCTATTGTTTCGATACTTCCTAATGGGGGGCAGTATATTCTTATATGGCTGAGGAATATATAAACTGTAGTTCTGATGGATACTGAAAATGAAGATGAGGTATATTATTGTGCCGGATGCCTGTCACTGGCTGTTGTGCAGTTTCAGGATCAGGATTATTGCCGTGACTGCGGAAGTGATGATATAAGGGTAGCCGGGATAGAAGAATGGGAAAAGTTATACAAGGATAAGTATCATAAATGTTTTATAAACCATAAAGAGAAATGAAGGAAGAAGAAGTTAAAAAAGGTACTCCTGCACTTGGAGTAAGTAAGAAAATGTCATATGAGCAGATGGCTCAGCAGCTTAATACTGCACAGACTATTCTGGATCAGCAGGCCGGGCAGTTCCGTGAGTTGCAGAACAGATACAATATGGCAGTACGCCGTATTCAGGAACTTGAATACGGGAATGTAGCACTGCGTATCAAAACATGTTTTGATGTGCTGGATCATGAATCTCATTTCAGTGTTGACTTTGTAAATGAGTGTGTGAAAGAAATCGAGGAAATTATGACCCCCAAGGCCCCGGAGGTGGAAGAAGAGGATAAGGAAAATCCGGATGCCGGGGAATAAGAATATTCTCAGTATCCCTGTCAGGCCCCAGGATTTTTTCAGATCCTGGGTTGCTTTGACAAGGCCTGTACACAAGCTCACAGATACTGAATCGGAGGTATTTGCCTGTTTCCTTAAACACAGGCATGAGCTTAGTAAATCAATCAGTGACCCTGACTTGCTGGATAAAGTACTTATGAGTGAGAATGTCAAGAAGAAAATCAGGGAGGAGTGCAATATCAAGGGCCCGCATTTTCAGATGGTCATGGTTAGAATAAGGAAGAAAAAAGTACTGGTAGGAGGGAAGTTTATAAGACTTCTGATTCCCAATCTTACCGATGAATCACAGCCTTTCGGGCTGACGTTTGTTCTTGATATACAAAATGCTGGATAAATATATAAAAGAAGCATCGGAGAAATTCGGAGTTCCTGAAAAGGTAGTAAAGGCTGTATGTGATTCTGCTTGCAGGCTGGTTAAAAGGACTATGAGAGGAGTACATGCAAACCGTGTTCTTAGTGAGGAAGAATTCAGGGCACTCAAGCCATGTGTTAATTTCAGTGGTCTTGGAAAATTATATATACCCTATACCAAGTATTCAAATATTAAATCACGCCGATTAGAAAAAGTAAAAAGATATCATGAAAGTATTAAAGAAAGTAACACCGAGATACACGAAGGTCCTGACCACAGCGAACATTGAAATCCAGAAAGCCTATTTTGCTGGTACGAATGTGGAGGATCCGGGTAAGACAATTACAGGTTATTCTTCTATTCAGAAAGTAGTAGCCTTAGGTCCGTCATGTACAGGATTGAAAGTAGGGGATCATGTGCTGATAGATTTTTCAAGATATGCCAGACCTGTACAGTCCCAGTCACTCCGTAATCATGTGAAGGGGGAAGAATATTCTGTACAGATGTCTTTCAATATTCCGGTAATCATTCTTGATGGTGAGGAATACCTCGACCTCCAGGACAATGACATCGTATATATTGTTGATGACTTTGAGGAAGTATCAGAATGTAAATGTGATGCATAATGGAACTTGTCAGGTTTGAAAATTACGGTATTACCATATCTCCGGAGGCCTTACTGATAAGGCCTCTTGCTGTATTATGGAAAAGGGATAAAAGTGTAGGAAAAGCAAAAGCCCTGCAAGAGATAGGGTATATTTATTTTATGTATGATCCTGCCTCGAACTACAGGATGGGAATACCTGATGAAGATGATAGGAAGGAAGAGATTCTCAGGGATTTAGGCCTCCCCCGGACCTGGAAGCCTGATAATGATGTACAGAAGGCTGTAGATTACTATATCAATATGCCTCATATGAATACAGAGGAAATAAATACACTGGATTCGTTTATGTCCCTTCTGATTAAGATCAGAGACCAGTGTAAGAATATAGACTATACAGCATCGGATGATCCTATAAAGGCTATGAAGGATAGTATAGGTCTTATTAAACAGGTTCCGGAAGTAGTGGAATCCCTGTCAAAAACTAAAAAGTTAATACTGGCCTCTATAGAGGAAGAGGGCCGGAAGAGAGGTAAAACAATGAAAAAGATAGGAGAAGATGGGTTCGGTAATTTCGTATGATGATCTCAGAAGGATGTCATTCGGGATCAACAGGTATCTTGATTCTATACGTGACAAAGCAGGGAGCCATGAGGAGAGCAGGATTTTCCTTGGATTTTCTTCATCTGTTAAAAAGGTGGGAGGGATCTCGCTTGGCAGGGAATATGTTATTTCTGTAATGTATAAGGGCCGGGAGGTGAGTAATATTATTACCAGGGATATGGATAGTGCTCCGGAACTGCTGGTGGAAAAGTTTATAGAACTCACACATGATGAGGATTTTATAAAGGAGGCTGTGTATGGGAATAGTAATGAATAAATATCAGACCCCTCTTTCTGATGATTTTATAATGTCCCTGAATGAAGAGGTAAGGGACTGGCTGCTGGAAAGCCTTAATATTCAGTTTATAAAGAATCTGGTATCACCGGACAGGGAATTTGCTAAGGACAGGCCGAGGGACAAGAATGGAAGGATTATTGTAGATCTGTGTAATCCGCATATCCTGACTGATATGGATTATTTTCAGCCTACAGCAAATTATTACAGGGAACATGGTGTGCTGACAGGATTAAGACCTAATTCGAACAGGAACTCAGAATACGGTAAATGGCTTGCTGAAGAGGTTAACAGGTGCTGGTATGGGTATGTAAGGCCTGAGGACGGAGAGTGGGTTTCCGGTGATATGTATTTCTATCTCAACTATTCTCCTATCATACAGAATATAATGGATGAGGAGACAGGAGTGTTTGACCGTATAATGGATTTCCCGAAGATGTGGGAGCTGATATATCTGAGGTCCCACTATCATTATCAGGCAAGATTCGGCGGGATATACAATGATTTTAAGAAAGGACAGCATGCCTTTGAGATAGCCAAGCGTGGTGCTTCAAAAAGTTATTATATGGCATCTATACTTGCCAAGCTTATTATGCTTGGTGAGAACAGGAAGGCCTATAAGAATACCAGAGGGGTTATATATGCCACTGACAAGGAAAAACTGGTGAAGGACGGGACATTGAATAAATTTCTTGATATACTTGATTTCTGCGCTGAAAATACACAGTTTCCGACACAAAGGGTAGTAGATTCCCTTGATAAAATGACGTGGGAGATGGGATATAAGGACCTTGATACTATGTCGAATAAAGGTACTGGTAACACAACCCTTGGTGTTGTAGTGGGGGATAAGTCGGGTAAAGGGCGTGGTAAGAGGGCTAACAGGCAGATATATGAAGAGATAGGTGAATTCCCGAATCTTCTTGATGTATATACTACCAACAGAAGGTCAGTAGAGGAAGGAGGCCACTCATTCGGCCAAAGTATTGGAGTAGGTACGGGCGGGTCTAAAGAGGCTAATTTTTCCGGATGTATGGAGATCATCTTCAATCCTGCCGGGTACAATATATATGGTCTGCCTAATGTATTCGACAAGTCCGGAGGCTCTAAGAAATGTATCCTGTTTATGGGGGCCTATATGAACAGGGCAGGATGTTACAATAAGGACGGGGTGTCAGATGTTTCTAAAGCCCTCCTTGAGATCCTTGAGGAAAGGAGAGTCATAAAATACAACTCCTCCAGGTCCTCTACCCTTGACCAGGCTATTGCAGAAGACCCTATTACCATACAGGAGGCTATCCTTAAGAAAACTACCTCAGGATATCCTGTAGCTGCCCTTGCTGAGCAGTTACAGAAAATAGATACTACAGCAGGATATCTGGATAGCATATATGTAGGAGATCTTGTACAGGATGAGACAGGACAGCCAAAACTGGTTACAGGTCCGGAATATGTCCCTCTGAGAACCTTTCCTCATAAGGATAACAGACAACCTGGAGCTATAGAATTCCATGCTTTCCCTGTAAAAGGAGCTGATGGTAAAGTAATGAGTAACAGATATATAGCCGGAGGAGATACTTTTGACGATGATTCATCAGATACTTTATCATTAGGTAGTATTTATGTACTTGACCTGTTTACTGATGAGATAGTATGTGAGTATACAGGAAGGGAGGATTTTGCAGACCAGTTCTATGAGAAGTGCAGGCTGATATGCTTATATTACAATGCCAGACTGAACTACGAGAACAATAAGAAGGGATTATATACATACTTTTCCAAGATGCATTGTATCTATTTGCTTACAGAAGTTCTTGATTATCTTAAAAGTAAAGAGCCTGCAAAGGATCTTCACGGTAATAAGAGCCGTGGTACACAATCTACTGAACCAGTAAAATCTTACGGCCGTGACAGGATAAAGACATGGTTGTGTGCTCCTGTCCCCAGCCCTGATTCCACAGATGAAAACCCCATCTCCAGGCCCCGGCTGTATACCCTGAGATCAAGGGCCCTTATACAGGAACTTATCCAATGGGATCCCAATGGCAACTATGACAGACATGATGCATTGCTTATGCTTATGCTGCTGAGGGAGGAGATGCTGAGACTTTCAAAGGGGGATGTAAAAGGAAGATTCAGGGAAAAGGATCCTCTGGACAGGTCAGGGGATAAATTTTTCTCCAGATATGATAAGATAGTGGAAGCCAGAAAGAAGCATCAGAAACATATATTGTGATTACTGATAATAATATATTATCTATAGGAACAACAACAATATTTGTGTCGTTGGTATTTAATGTTTAATGTTTTAGATTTGTAGGTATAACAAGTATACTATGTATCAACTTAAGAATTTGCCGCCACAGAAGCTCCCTTATACAAAGAAGACAAAGGAGTGGAGGAAGAAACATTTGGATTGGGCTGACAGGAAGTCATTTTTCAATGACAATTTTGTCCGCAAGTCCGTGATACATAAAATGATCAATTACGATCTTCTGAGAGGTAACCTGCATATGGGAGACCTTCAGATGATTATAAATCCTGATAATGTAGAGGCTGCCTATATACCTGAAAAGATACAGCATTATCCTATCATGAATTCAAAGCTTGAGGTATTAAGAGGGGAGGAATATAAGAGAAGATTTGATTTCAGGGTAGTGGTTACAGATCCTAACTCTATCAGTTTCAGGGAAGATCAGAAGAAAGAAGAGCTTTTCAGTGTCCTTCAGAGCATAATAGCCGATACCTCTGACAATGAGCAGCAGTTCAATGAAAGGGTCCAGGAGGCCAGTGATTATTATATGCATGAGTGGCAGGACCTCAGGGAAATAAGAGCCAATGCATTACTCAGGCATTATTATAAGGAGCTGGAATGTAGGGATAAATTCAATGACGGGATCATGGATGCCATGGCTGTCGGAGAAGAAATATATCAGTGTGAGATAGTATCAGGCGAGCCTGTGATAAACAGGCTTAATCCTTTAAAGGTAAGAATATTCAGGAATGGATATTCAAACAGAGTAGAGGATGCTGATATGATAGTACTGGAAGACTTCTGGTCTCCGGGACGTATAATTGATTATTTTTATGATTCGCTGACAGAGGAAGATATAAACTATATAGAGAAAATCCCGTTCTCACCTGTTGAAGGAGACGATGATATACAGGGGATAGATGAAAGGGCAGGATTTATGTTCCTTCCTGATGAAGGAGGAGAAGCCTTCGGACAGGGAATAGTGCCTGACTCATCGGTATTCTTCGGGGAAATACCTGGCAGAAGTTCCATGTATTATGATCTGGCAGGTAATATAAGAGTACTCAGGGTATACTGGAAATCCAGAAGAAAGGTGAAAATGGTGACATCATTCGATGAGAATGGTGATAAGGTGGTTACCTTCCAGAATGAAGATTATGTCATTTCGGAAGAACTGGGGGAGACAGAGAAGATCTTTTGGATAAACCAGGCTTGGGGAGGCACCAAGATAGGAAAGAGTATATATGTGAATATGGGCCCTCTTCCTGTGCAGTTTTTCCGTATGTCAAATCCTTCAAGATGTCATTTCGGAATCATAGGGACTCTGTATAACCTGAATGATCATTCCCCGTTCTCTATGGTGGATATTATGAAGCCGTTCAACTACTTATATGATGCAGTATATGACAGGCTTGTAAAAGCTATATCATCATACTGGGGTACATTGTACGATCTTGACATGGCTCAGGTCCCGGAGGACTGGGATATAGATAAATGGCTGTATTTTGCCAAAGTATCCCATATAGCTGTAAAAAATAGCTTCAATGAAGGCTCGAAGGGGGCTGCTACAGGTAAGATCGCTGGTAACTACGCCAATAACAGCAGGGGTATGATGTCTGCCGGGGATGGTAATTACATACAGCAACTGATCAATATACTGGAATATATCCCTGTCAAGATGTCTGAACTGATAGGTATATCAAGACAGAGGGAAGGTCAGATTGATAACAGGGAAACCGTAGGAGGGGTGGAAAGATCTACCTTACAGTCGTCACATATTACAGAATGGCTGTTTATAAAGCATAACAGCCTGAAAAGGAGAGTACTGGAATGTCTTCTTGAACTGGCAAAAGCATGTGCCAGAGGGAGGACACTGAAATTCCCTTATCTGTTATCAGATAATTCACTGGCCATGTGTGAAATAGACGGGGATGAATTTGCTGAATCAGATTACGGACTGGTAGTGGATACTGACTCGGAAGTACTGGCTCAGAAGCTTGATGCTTTGGCTGCCAATGCTTTACAGCATAACAGGCTTGATTTTTCAACTATCATGAAAATATACACCTCACAGTCATTGGCTGATACCCAGAGGATGATAGAAAAGAATGAGAAGGAGGTAAGAGACAGGGAGATGCAGGCACAGAGGGAGGCTAATGAGGTAAGGATGTCAGAGATAGAGAATGAATCAAGGATGCGTGAGGCAGAACTTGCCCAGAAGCAGGAAGCTAACATACGTGATAATGAGACTAAGATACTTATTGCGGAAATGTCTTCCAATGAACAGGCCTCTCCTGGCCCCGGATCTGATGAATTGCTGGAGAAAATAAGGCAGTTCAATGAAAAGATGAAGCTGGACAGAGAGAAACTGGCTCTTGACAAGACTAAGCATAATGATGATATAGCATTGAGAAAGAAGGAATTATCCTATAAAAATACTAAAAAATGACCAAACAGGATCTTGAACAGATAAGAAGGTATTTCCTCGAAAAAGGTATCAGGGACACTGATCTGAAAAAGGCTAATGCACTAGATGGTACTGAGATATGGGGAGTTGTACAGGGAGGAAAATCAGTAAAGATATCCATGAAGGATATACTGGTATTCCTGAAGCCTTTGATGGATGAAAATGACGGACTGTTCTGCGGATTCCATACATCTGAGGAGAACCTGAAGGGGTTATATCCTACAGCTAAGGAAGGGGCATATGCGTGGGTGATAACAGAGGAATTTCCTGATTACCCGGGGGAAGTATATACATACAGTCTGCTGCATGGATGGGTGGCTACTGGTGTAAAAGCTTCTGACAGTTCCAAGGTAGAGCTGGATGATTATATCAAGTCACAGGAGGTGGATGAAATCAGTAAATTACCTGATTATACGGCCTCCAGGGCTATTATGGATGGTTCCGGTAATATCATAGAAGATACATATGTAAGGAGGGATGAGCTGATAGACGGGGCTATAAAGGGAGATTCTTACCTCCCTGAATTCAATACCAGTGTATTTCTTATTACAAAGGAACAGGTACAATATCCAGGTTTCCTGAGGTCTACAATAAGGGCTATTTCAGGCACCGGATATGTAAGGGATACACTGGCTATGTTCGAGGTATACGGGCTTAATGAGGCTAGCCAGGAAACTCTGATACAGGCAAGTACAGAGTTACAGAATTCCCTTATGTTTGACATATCTGTATCTAAGTATAAGCTGATCAGGGTTAAAATATTTCAGGACCTTAAGAAGTCTATACTACTGTATACGCAGGATATTCCTGTAGTAAGGGACGGGATAGACGGGAAAAATGGAAAGGATGGAATAGATGGCACAAATGGCTCTGATGGTACTGATGGTACTAATGGTACTGACGGCCAGACTCCGTATATAGGGAGTAATGGCAACTGGTGGATAGGGAATAAGGATCTTGGTATTCTTGCACAAGGGACTAATGGAGCTCCTGGAAAAGACGGAGCTACTCCTACAATTGAGATAAGTGACCATGACACATGGGTAATCAATGGGGAGGATACAGGGAAGAGGACGAACGGGAGGCCCTACCTTCTTACAGCCAGAATATATAATAATACTAATATGGATATACCGCTTAAAATAAACGGGTATAAGGATCCTAATTATTTAGACAGGGTTACGGTAGGAAGATACGACGATATGATACGTGTTCTTCTATATCCTGCCTCTTCTGTTACAGTTGAAAAACTGTATATGAGAGTAATGAATAATGTATTTACTACTACATACCCATTAATGGACTACAGGTATACCACATCTACTGTAACAAGTATAAAGCAGGAAAGGGATTATGTGTCTATTGTTATACTGCTTGCAGATTTCAACGGAGATGCGAATTACCATGAAGAAAGAAGTGATCTTATGATATTCATACCCTCACTGCTTAATAGTGATTATTTCCGTACTTTATAGGCTATGAAGAATATACAACAGTTACTGGCAAAGGATAAAGAATCAGGGGAGTGGATACATATATACCCACTGTCATTTGTAGAGACTGTATATAATGGTGCTACAGGTGAAAGACTGGATAATATACTGTTCCATTTCAACTGTATTGCAGTTCCGTACAAAGGGACTATATATGATACCAGGAATTCTGTAAGGAAGCAATTCCGCAGGAAGGGTCTTGAGATTTCCTATATCATGACAGATGGTACCATAAAGATAGAAAGGTATACTGCCATGGTAGTGGATGACAGAAGCTGGGGAGATGATGAAAACTGGGAATCTGCCAGTAACAGGGATATTCCGAAAGGCAGTATTACCTCTGAATCTTTATCCAGAGAACTTCTTGAGTATCTTGAAGGAGTAGTAGGCCAGAAGGGGGATAAGGGTGATCCCGGTGATGATGGGGAGGCAGCTACAATATCTGTCGGCACTGTACATACTGTACAGCCTAATGAAGAAGCTAAAGTGGTAAATTCAGGGACTCCGAACCAAGCTATGTTTGATTTCTGGATTCCCAGAGGAGTAAATGGCACCACCCCGGACCTGGAGGTTGGAAATGTTGAGACATTGGATCCTGGTACCGATGCCAGAGCTTCCATTACAGGACCTCTAGAATTTCCCAAACTGAATCTTTTTATTCCTAGAGGGGATAAAGGAGATTTCTTTTTTATGGTACTGAATACGAACAGCATCTTTGTAGATGCTTTCGGAATACCTTATCCCGGTGAATTACATGCTACCATACGAAGGATAGACGGGTTTGGGGACCAGTCTGTAATTCCCTGTTATTACCAGATAGATGAAAGTCTTGACGGAGTGGACTTCCATACTGTATACAGGTCAGGCTCCTCTCCTGAAAAGGAAATGACTCCTTTTAAACTTCCCGGCAATGATGAATGCCGCAGATGTTACATGATAAAGGCCTTCCTGGACCCCGGTTTTGACCTTGCCGTATCTGTTGAATACATATGGAGGGTAAAGGACGGGGAACCTAATACCCCTCAGGAGGTTATAGATATGCTTAAGGCTTATCTGAAAGAATCAGGAGCTAACCAGGTGGCTTTTATAACAGATGAAGGAGATCTTATAGGAGGAGGAACCTATGAAGAATTTGAAGAATCGATATTAAATGAATTGCCTGATGCACTAAAATAACTTAAGATGGATAAGATTTTACAGAAAATAGGAGCATTTTTAGGAAGTAAATTCAACAGGATTTACACCTTATTCAACGACAAATATAATGAACTGGATAAGAATAAGGTAGATAAGGAAGAGGGTAAGGAGCTGATGCCTTCTCCGGAAGGGACTTCAGATACTGTATTCTTGTCTGAGACAGGATGGAGGGAAGTTAATACAGACAAAATCAGAACTCATGTTATCACTATCTATGTTCCATTTAGCAATGAATGGGATTATATGGGATCTCAGGAAATAATTCTTGATGGTAAGGATTATAATAGAGAAGAAGCTGAATCATTCATATATGATTATTTTACATATAATAATGCCAATGCAGTAATCAGAAACACAAATTCAGGTATTTCTCAGGAAGGGTATTATATTGTATGGAAGGTGTCAGGAGCTTTTTCAGATGAAAAACAGTCTTTAAAATTATTCCTTGACATCCCTAAGAATAATTCCATCCTCCTGGACCCCGACAATGAAAATTCGGAATTTACAAGATATACCATTTCACTTTATTTTACATCTGAGGGAAAATCTTATTCTCTGGACAGTATAGGGGTTACTCCTAATGGTACTGATAGCTTTATCCCTAAGGAATATCTTGATGATAAGTTGCATAACCTCTCCAGTTCTTATTTGCCTCTGATCGCTGGGCCTAATAATCCTTTGGAGGGAGATTTATATTTCCAGAATCCGAATGGAGTTAAATTAGCATTTAAAGACAGCAATACTTCTTATGATATACTTAAAGTAGAAAATATAGAAGGAGGTAAAAGAGTAATATTAGGATTTGAAGAGAACTTATCTCCCGATATTGCAACTGGCCCCATATTTACAACAGTGAAAAGTCAGGATGGTAAAGTATGTACTGCCGGACTTGTGTATGAATCTAGTTATGGATTTTTATTGGAGTATGATGAATCAGTAGGACCTAGGGTATCTATAGGGACTCCTTCTGATGTTGATATATATCATTTTACTGATGCCCAAAATGCCTATATAATTTACGATTCAAGGAATTTAAGTATAAATAAATCTTTTAATACAGATATCCAGGTATCCCAGAATTCAGGTACTCATAAACATATCCTTACATATACTAAATATAATCCCACTACCAGTACTTCTGAAACAGTTAATATTGACCTTCTTCCTGTAACCGATACTGCTGATGGATTAATGACCCCTTCATATAAAACCGTATTAGACAAACTTATTCCTACTACAGGAGAATCAATGTCCATTTATGGTACTCCATCATCTACATGGCAGCTTACTCTCGGAACAGGTCCTAAACTGAAGAATTCAGGAGGTATATTCGAACTGCGTGACAATTCTGATAATGCTTATACTGACCTTATCCTCAATAATATTACAATTAAGGGTAATGTTACCCAGGAAGGGTCATCATTCATAACAAAAGCTGAGACTGTAGAAGTATCCGATAATATTCTTCTTTTAAACAGAGGGGAGGTAGGATCCGGGGTTACAAAGGGAATTTCAGGTATACAGGTAGATCGGGGAGCCCTTACTGATTATCAGTTTATATTCGACGAATCTGATGACAGATTCAAGGTAGGGGTAGAAGGGGATTTATGGCCTGTGATGTTAAGGAACAATGAATCTGATCTTAGTGATAAGTTCTTCCTGTCATGGGATGCTTCCCTTAAAAGAGCAGTAACTACGAATATTGTTCCTGAAACAGGGCTTCTCTTTTCAGGTGGAGTAAGTAATCACCCTGAATATGATATTACTGTAGCAGCAACTGGTAGTGGTAGTATTGGATTCGGTGCTTTACAAGCGAACACCTCATGGTCATGTACAATAGGATATAATTTAAATACCAGAGATGTGCCAAGTGCTGATATTCTGGACTTTGCCACATCATTGAATGCTTACAGGTATGATAAGCCTTCCGTATTAAACATGATATATTTTGATACCTATCTTAGCCCTAACAGTATAGAGCCATACGGAGCCAGTAGTATATCACTGACTACAGGATCCGGTGATGATCTTATACATACTAAAGGAGGTCAGAATTATATCATCTATGATTCCAGTAATCTGAATATAGAAGAACTAGCTACTAAGGACGACATATCAGGCTTAGGTACTGTATACTATCCTTATAGTGGTAGAGGTCATATGACTATAGGAGCAGATGGGAGGCCTATATTAGCTAATAACCAAGGAATACTATTTAATACAACATCTGGTGCTATTGAAGGAATATACGTAACTCCTAGTAACCGTTTGATTATTGGAGGTTCTAAATTTGATAATATTCCTGTAGATATTTATAATGACCTGAATATAGCCAGAATCCTTGACAGATTTACTAATTACTCTCTTCTTGTATTCAGTAACGGAGGTACTGAGGATTCACAGTACACTCATATAGGAGCTGAACACGGAACTACTAGAATAAGATCAGGATCATTTAATTTAGTACATGATAGGGGAGGTACGTTATATACTGTATTTGATGCCTATAATTTCTCATCAGATTTGACTAATGAAAATCTGGGAAGTTTGGGCCATCTTCCACAGATGAGGGGTCAGCAAGTCTCTGCTAATGCTACTGCTGACAGAGAATATCCTGTACAAGAGGCAGGATCACTTATCAATATTCCCGGAGCATATAATGGTTCCGGTCAGATTTATGGTACATATATTACTAATAGATGGTTTGTAAGAGGAGGAGGGCTAGCAGGTGGAGCGAATACACATACATCTTGGAAAGAGTTAGCTACTACAGCC